>OGQR01002272.1_pt1 | contig 11810 bp, 5 predicted proteins | sample 1553271 | NCBI WGS metagenome assembly OGQR01 (sample SAMEA2579970, study PRJEB22360) | human gut metagenome | biome: human gut; feature: human-associated habitat; material: faeces | place: Denmark | collected 2008/2010 | reverse complement strand
CCAAGCTCAAGCCGACGTACTTTGTGCTGCTCAACCTGTTCCGCGACCAGCTGGACCGTTACGGCGAGATCGACCACACCCAGGACGTCATCGCCCACGCGCTGGAGCTTTCGCCGGCAACGACGCTCATCTATAACGCCGACGATCCGCTGTGCGCCTCGATCGCCGCACGCGTCCCCAATGCAAGCATCGCCTTCGGCATCGACGGCGCCACCAACACCGAGTCCGACCGCATTAGCGACTCGCGTTTTTGCTCACAGTGCAACGCACCGTTGGAGTACGACTATGTGCAGTACGGACAGCTTGGCGCATACCATTGCCCCTCGTGCGGCTGGGCCCGCCCTGAGCTGGTCCGTCGCGTGACGGGCGTGGAGCTCGGCTGTGACGGCTACGGCTTTGATCTGGTGTTTGGATCTGATTCCAGCGCGCCCGCCACGCACATCGCCACGCGCTACAACGGCCTGTACATGGTCTACAACATAGCCGCAGCCTTCTTCGCCGCCCACGAGCTGGGCGTGGACGCGGCGCATCTGCAGCCCACGCTCGATGCCTACATCCCCGCGGGCGGGCGTATGGGCCGCTGGGAGATCACCGGCCGTACCGTCGAGGCCAACCTGGCCAAGAATCCCGTAGGCTTCGATCGACAAATCCAGTCCATCAAGACGGCAGGCGGCAGACTCTGCGCTTTCTTCCTCAACGACAACGATGCCGACGGCCACGATGTATCGTGGATCTACGACGTCGACTTTGAGCGCATCGCCGACACAACGGGGCTTGTCGCCTTTGCCGGCGGCACGCGCGCGCACGACATGCAGGTGCGCCTCAAGTACGCCGGCATCGATGCCACGATTATCTCGAATATCGAGCAGGCGATCGGTGCCGTTGCGGATGAAGCCGCCGGCGACACTTTCTATGCCGTCGCCAACTACACGGCCTTCCCGCCGCTGGTCAAGGAGCTCGACGGGCTCAAAGGCACCGATGCGGCCACGGTTGCCGCCCACGCTGCAACGTGCGCCGATGGCAGTGCCGTCCCCGTCGGCGTCGCGCCGACCGAGCTCTCGCGCCCGCTGCGCATCGTCTATCTGTACCCCGATGCCCTCAACCTCTACGGCGACGGTGGCAACGTCATCGCCCTCGAGCGCCGCTGCGCCTGGCGTGGCATTCCCGTGCGCGTGGACGAGGTCCGTATGGGCGAAACGCTTGATTTGACCGATGCCGATATCGTCATGATGGGTGGCGGCTCCGACCGCGACCAGCTAGCCGTGGCACACGAGCTGCTCGCCCAAAAAGACAAGGTCGCGGCCTATGTTGAGGATGGCGGCTCGCTGCTTGCCATCTGTGGCAGCTATCAGCTGCTCGGCCGTTCGTACTATATGGGCGAAAATCGCATCGAGGGCCTGGGCGTCATTGCCGCCGAAACCGTACGTGGCTCCGATCGCCTGATCGGCAACGTAGCCGTCAAAACCAATCTGGCACCTGAGCCCTTTGTGGGATTCGAGAACCATGGCGGTCGCACCCTGCTCGACGCGGAGGCAACGCCGCTCGGAACGTCCGTCGTCGCGGGCACCGGCAACAACGGCGATGATGGCCTTGAGGGCCTCATCTACAAGGGCGTCATCGGCACGTACCTGCACGGACCGGCACTGCCCAAGAACCCCGAGCTCGCCGACTGGCTGATCGCGCACGCCCTCGAGCGGCGCGACGATGCGCAGGCCACAGCCCTGCTGCCGCTCAAGCCCCTCGACGACACCTACGAGCGCGCCGCCCATGACGCCGCCATGAAGCTCCTCCCCTAACGCCCCAACCACCACAAAGGGGACAGGCACCTTTGTGGTGGTTTTTCAGTTTGCCAACGATATGTGAACGGCTAAAAAAGTCTGCTATACTCTTTCCCGCTGTCCCCATCGTCTAGCGGCCAAGGACGCCACCCTTTCAAGGTGGATATCGCGGGTTCGAATCCCGCTGGGGGCACCATTTGAAATCTGAAGCCCGTTACCAATTCGGTGACGGGCTTTTTTCTTCCCCAACGCCGGGATTCGAACCCGACAGGGTGCGGAGCTGAGGAAACGCGCAAGCGTTTTCCAGCGCAGCACGCAAGGAGCGAAGCGACGCAGCGAAAGCGGGCGGCGCCAGCCGCACGCGGACATCCCGCTGGGGGCACCACAGAATCTGAGCAGCCCGTTACCAATTCGGTGGCGGGCTTTTTGCTACCCATGCGCCGGGATTCGAACCCGACAGGATGCGGATCCCGGCATCTTCCGATGGACCGTGGTCAAAAAATGGCAAATATGAGTACTGTTACCATTTTAGTTACAGCGATTTCATGCCATCAGAAGGCGATTTAGCCGTCAGGCGTCCTACGGCGGAAGAATTGCAGACGTTTATCGGCTAAGTACTTGGACATATGTTGCGTAACACTACATATTTTGCAAATAAATAATGTTACAGGACTTGTGACAGTACTCATATTTGACGTTTTTTGCCCACGGCCCCTTATTACGTGGGCGAATCAGTTGCAAAACGGACTCCTAAACGTCCTTCGCAAACAAAAACCGGGGCCCGCATGATGCGGACCCCGGCTCAATACCGTGACGATATGTCAGTTACGCTCTACACGTAGAACAGGATGTCGTCGTAGGTCGGGACCGGCCAGTAGTCGGCGGCCACGATCTCCTCCATGGCATCCACGGCGGCGCGCAGCGCATCCATAGCGGGAACGACCTCGTGCGCGTACACGTTGGCCTGCTCCTGACCATCGAGGCCCTCGGCCTTCTGATGCACGGCGTCGAGCGCCTTGATGGAGTCGTTGATGGCGGTGATACCGTTGCAGAGCTTGTTGAGCGTGTTCTGCTCGCACTGCATGGCAGCCTCAGCACCGGCGGCACGAATAGTCTCAAGGCCCTTAGCGACCTTGGTGGCGTAGGCGGTAATGACCGGGCGATAGGTACGACGCGCCTCGCGAACCATCGTGGTGGCCTCGATGTTCATGAGCTTGTTGTACTTCTCGAGCTTGCAATCGTAGCGGCACTGGGCCTCGGCCTTGGTCAGGACACCCGTCTCCTCAAAGAGCGCAATGGCCTTATCGGAAACAAAGGCGGGCAGGGCGTCGGCCGTGGTCTTGTTGTTGGCAAGGCCGCGCTTCTCGGCCTCGATGGGCCACTCGTCGGAGTAACCGTCGCCGGAGAACAGGATGCGCTGGTGGTCGGTCAGGACCTTCTTGCAGTACTCGAGCGCGGCGTCCTGGAACTTATCCTCGGGCGTGCCCTCAAGCGCGTCAGCGAAGGACTTGAGCGACTTGGCCACGGCGGCATCGAGCACCAGGTTGGAGTCGGAGACGTTCTGCTCGGAGCCGCAGGCACGGAACTCGAACTTGTTGCCGGTGAAGGCGAACGGGGAGGTGCGGTTGCGGTCGGTGTTGTCCTGCATCAGCTTGGGCAGGGTATCGGCGCCCAGGTCGAGCACGCCGCGCGTGGCATGGACGGAAGCCTTGCCATCGATGATCTTCTCGACGACCTCGGTAAGCTGGTCGCCCAGGAAGATGGACATAATCGCCGGAGGGGCCTCGTTGGCACCCAGACGATGATCGTTACCGGCCGAGGCAACGGAGGCACGCAGGAGCTCCTGATAGTTATCGACGGCCTCGATCACCGCGGTGAGGAAGACGATGAACTGCAGGTTGTCGAGCGGAGTGTCGCCCGGATCGAGCAGATTCTCGGACTCGGTGCCAAGCGACCAGTTGTTGTGCTTGCCCGAACCGTTGATGCCCTCGAAGGGCTTCTCGTGCAGCAGGCAGACCAAGTCGTGACGGGAGGCGATGAGCTTCATCTTCTCCATCATGACCAGATTCTGGTCGATGGCCTCGTTGACCTCGCCATAGACAGGGGCGAGCTCATGCTGGCAGGGAGCGACCTCGTTGTGCTTGGTCTTGGCGGGAATGCCAAGCGCCCACAGCTCATCGTCCAGGTCCTTCATATAGGCCGAGACGGTGGGGCGGATAGCGCCAAAGTAGTGCTCCTCGAGCTCCTGGCCCTTGCAGGGAGCAGCACCAAAGAGGGTGCGACCGGTGATGACCAGGTCCTTGCGCTTGCGATAGGCGTCCTTCTTGATCAGGAAGTACTCTTGCTCGTCGCCCACGGAAGGAACGACCTTCTTGGGGGTCTTACCAAACAGCGCCAAAACGCGCTTAGACTCACGCGAGAGCGCGGTCATAGAGCGCAGCAGCGGGGTCTTCTTGTCCAGGGCCTCGCCCGTGTAGGAGCAGAAGGCCGTGGGGATGCACAGGACATCGTCCTTGATAAAAGCGGGGCTGGTGGGATCCCAAGCGGTGTAGCCACGGGCCTCGAAGGTGGCACGCAAGCCGCCGTTGGGGAAGCTGGAGGCGTCCGGCTCGCCCTGGATGAGGTTCTTGCCCGTAAACTTGGTAATGGCGGTGCCGTCGTGGTTGGGCTCGAGGAAGCTGTCGTGCTTCTCGGAAGTAATGCCCGAAAGCGGCTGGAACCAGTGCGCGTAGTGCGTCGCGCCCTTGGAGATGGCCCAGACCTTCATGGCGTGGGCAACGGCGTTGGCCACATCCAGGTCGAGCGGCTCACCGCCCTCGAGGGTTGCAGCAAGGCGCTTCCAAATGTCCTTGGGGAGGTAGTCCTTCATGACTTCCTCAGAGAACACCATGGTCCCGAAGCGGTCAGTAAGTTCGGCCATACGGAACTCCCTTCGTATCGGCACCGCGTGAGAAGCGGTGTTGATTACTAACGAACGAGTCATAGCTTAGACTCGCCGTGTTTCCGCAACATTACCGTTATGTTGCTGTCGCGAAACCAATCAATGAGGTTACCGCATCGCGGCGGCGTTGCCACCCTCAACAGCCAATCAACTGTATAAATTGCAGACCTTTCCCCATGGTTTAAGGGTAGTCAATTTGGGATGGGGCTCTATTAACTGGTATTTCACATCAGATACCAGTCTTTATAGCCCCATCCTAGATTGACCGCCCTGTTATAGGAAATGCCGATAGCAAAGCATTTTCGATTGGTATCCCCAAATAGCGAGTGAAACTCCACCGTGACACAGTGGTGCTGTAGAATCCTTACAACACATCACACTATTACGTATCTAGAGGAGCACGATATGCGCGTCGACGAGGTTTTTAAGCAGGCAGCATCCCAGGGCACCGCACCCGTTTCGTTTGAGATGTTCCCGCCCAAGGGCGAGCTTACCCTCGACACGGCTCGCGAGGTGGCAGGCAATCTGTGCAAGCTTTCGCCGAGCTTTGTCTCGGTCACCTGCTCGGCTGGCGGCTCGGGCAACGGCGCCACCACCGCCCCCATCGCGCATATGATTACGAGCGAATTCGATACACCCTCGGTGGCACACCTTACCTGCGTGGGCCGGTCGCACGCCGATATCGCCGCCAAGATCGACGAGTATCGCACCGCCGGCGTGGAAAACATCCTGGCCCTGCGTGGTGATCTTCCCGCTGGCGCGACCGAGGACGACAAGCCCGCCTCCGACTACGCCTACGCCCGCGACCTCATCCCCGAGCTCGTCGACGCCGGCTTTTGCGTGGGCGCCGCGGCCTACCCCGAGGGCCACATTGCCTGTGAGGATCTCAACCTCTCGGTCGAACACCTCAAGCAAAAACAGGACGCCGGCGCAAGCTTCTTTGTGACGCAGCTCTTCTTTGATAATGAGTGCTTCTACCGCTTCCGCGAGCTTGCCGACAAGGCCGGCATCACCGTGCCCATCACCGCGGGCATCATGCCGTTTATGGGCAAGTCGCAGATCAGCCGCATGGTCTTTATGTGCGGCGCGTCGCTGCCCTCCCCCGTCATCAAGATTCTCGCCAAGTACGAGAACGACCCCGAGAGCCTGCAGGCAGCCGGTGTAGATTATGCCGCCCGCCAGCTTTGCGACCTCAAGGAGCACGGCGCCGACGGCCTGCACCTGTACACTATGAACCGTCCTGCGATCGCCGCGACCATTATGGAGCGCCTGGGGTAATGGAAAAACCGCACATCGATACAACCGCTGTCGAAGTGCCGGCCGACCTTGCGTCGCCGGCGCTTTACCGTGTCGATGCTGCGCACCATCCCCGTGTCGACCGTGCCGAGATGCTGCGGTATCTGGGCTACGGCGGCCAGCAGATTGAGCCCGAGCTGTCACGACGTATTGAGCTTGTGGTCGAGCGTCTGGAACTGGACATTGAGCCTCGTGGCGTGCGCCGCGTGTTTGCCATCGATGCCACGAGCGTGGACGAGCAGGGAGAGCCCAGCATCTGTCTGGTTGGCACCAACGTTGAGCTGCGAGGTCGCGATATCTATCGACATCTCAAAGATGCCCGCATGGCCGCGCTGATGGCCTGCACCCTCGGCATGGACGCCGAGCGCCGCCTGCGCACCACGGGAGCCCAACATCCCCTGGAGGGCGCCGTGCTCGACGCCGCGTGCTCCGCTTACGTGGAAGCCGCCGTTGAGCAAATGGACCAGCAGGTCAAGACGGACGCCGCTGTTCATGGGCTCGCCGGCAACTGGCGCTTTAGTCCCGGCTACGGCGACTGCCCGCTCTCGGCCCAGCGCTCGATCGTCAATGCGCTCAACGCCACGCGGCTCATCGGCCTGACCGTCACGCCCACCAGCCTGCTCATGCCCACCAAAAGCGTGACCGCGGTGATCGGCCTATTCGACGGCGAAGTCCACGACGCCCAGAGCCGCCCCACCTGCAATATCTGCCGCATGCGCGAGCACTGCCGCTTCCGCGCCGCCCACACCACCTGCTATTCCAGCCATTAGGAGCCCTCGATGTTTACTCCGCTTATCACTCATGATTCTGACGGCACTGCATTGGCGGCACCCGTTGATGCCGCCCGTCGTAATGGCGCTGTGTACAAGCCGCGCACGATCGACGATCTGCGCATTAAGGACGATCGCCTGCGTGCGGCCATCGAGGGCACGGGACACCTGCTGTTCGACGGCGGCATGGGCACCATGTTGCAAGCAGCCGGCATGAAGGCCGGCGCTCTGCCCGAGCTGCTCAACTTTGAAGAGCCCCAGGTTATCACCGATATCCAACGTCAATATGTCGAGGCCGGCTGCGATGTGATCACCGCCAACACCTTTGGCGCCAATGCCCACAAGCTCGACGGTGCCGCCACCGTGGCAGACGTCTTTGCCGCGGCCGTCACCTGCGCCCGCGAGGCCGGCGCCCGCTACGTCGCCGGCGATATCGGCCCCATCGGCGCGCTGCTTCGTCCCTTAGGCACCCTCAGCTTTGACGAGGCCTATGACCTCTTTGCCGAGGAAGTGCGCGCCGGCGTCGCCGCGGGTGTGGACCTCTTTATTATCGAAACCATGACCGACCTTGCCGAAATCAAGGCGGCGGTCCTCGCCTGCCGCGAAAACTCCGACCTGCCCGTCTTTGCCACCATGACCTTTGAGGAGGACGGCCGCACCTTCCTGGGCACGAGTCCCGAGGTTGCCGCCATCACGCTCGATGCCATCGGCACCGACGTTTTGGGCATCAACTGCAGCCAAGGACCGGCCGAGCTCCGAGGACTCGCCGCACGTATGCTCACCGTTACCGACAAACCCGTTATGGTGCAGGCCAATGCGGGACTGCCCCACGTGGACGACGACGGCAACACCGTCTTTGATATCCAAGCCCCCGAATACGCCGAGGCCGTCGCCGGCATGATCGCCGACGGCGTGAGCGTCGTGGGCGGCTGCTGCGGCACCACGCCCACGCACATGGCGGCACTTCGCACCCTCATCGACAACCACACGCCCAGCCCGCGTCACCGCAAGCCCAGTATGTCGGTCACGAGCGCCCAGACCGTGGTGGACCTCCCCTGCGACGGCCACAAAATCGCTGTCATCGGCGAGCGCATCAATCCCACCGGCAAAAAGCACCTGCAGCAGGCCCTGCGCGACGGCGACCTGGACTACGTCGTGAGCCAGGGTATCAGCCAGCAGGAGCAGGGCGCCGATATCCTGGACGTCAACGTGGGCCTACCCGAGATCGACGAGGTCAAGATCATCCAACAGGCAACCGAGCAGCTCCAAGGCTCCACGCTGTTGCCGCTGCAGATCGACTCCACCGACCCCGCCGCCGTCGAGGCCGCCGTACGTCGCTACGCCGGCAAGCCCATCATCAACTCGGTCAATGGCAAACAGCAGATCATGGATGAGATTTTTCCGCTGGTCGCCCACTACGGCACCAACGTCGTCGGCCTCACGCTCGACGAGGGCGGCATCCCGGATACCGCCGAGGCACGCTATGCCATCGCCGAGCGCATTGTGGCCGAAGCCGCCCGTTACGGCATCGGCCCGGACCGCATCCTCATCGACTGTCTGGTCATGACCGCCTCGACCAATCAGCGCCAGGCTGAGCAGATCCTGCGCGCCATGTCCCTGTGCAAGGAGCGTCTGGGCGTCAAATGCGCGCTCGGCGTGTCGAACATCAGCTTTGGCCTGCCTGCCCGCCCGCTGCTGGGCTCGGTCTTTTTGGCCGCCGCCTTTGGCGCAGGTCTGGACGCCCCTATCATGAACCCGGGTTCCAAGCGCTTTATGGACACCGTCTACAGCTATCGCGTGTTGAGCGTTGAGGACGAAGGCTCGACCGGATACATCGAGCGCTACGCCGGCTGGACCGACCCGTATAAGATCGCCGCAAACCCGGCAGCAGCTCAGGCCGCATCGACCGACACCGTGCCCGCTGCCGGCACCGCCGGCACCGACGGCAACGACGACCCCATCCGCCACATGGTCGTCTCGGGCCGCAAGGGCGAAATCGCGGCCGAGACCGAGCGCCTGCTGGCAGATCACGACGCCATGGACCTCATCAACAACCACTTTATCCCCGCCCTCGACGAGGTTGGCGTCCTCTTTGACCAGGGCAAGTTCTTCTTGCCGCAGCTCATGGCCTCGGCCGAGGCCGCGCGCGTGGGCTTCGATACCATCAAACGCCTGATGCCCGCCGGCGAGATTGCCGACAAGGGCAAGATCTGCGTGGCTACCGTCAAGGGCGACATCCACGATATCGGTAAGAACATCGTCAAGATGCTGCTTGACAACTACGGCTACACCGTCTTTGATCTGGGTCGCGACGTCGATCCGCAGGAGGTACTCAAGACCGTACAGGAGCGCGACATTAAGCTCGTCGGCCTCTCGGCGCTTATGACTACCACCGTCGTGGCCATGGAAGAGACCATCAAGCTGCTTCATGCCGAGGTGCCGGGCGTCAAGATCATCGTAGGCGGCGCCGTACTCACCCCCGAATACGCCAAGCAGATCGGCGCGGACTACTACGCCAAGGACGCCGCCGAAAGCGCTCGTATCGCCGAAGAGGTCTTTGGGCAGTAACACAACGGAAACAACCGAGCACCAAAACGTGCCGCATGCGCCACTTGGCACGTGCGGCACGTTAGAATAGATAAGACTATGCTCGTTTTGGCAGATAGGAGCGCAAGGATGGCGATCACGCCCGCAGAAATCGCGGAAACCCGCGGCATGGTTGAGGAGCAGAACCTCGACATCAGGACCATCACCATGGGTGTTTCGCTCATGGGTTGCGGTGACGAGAACCTCGACCGCATGTGCACGAAGATCTACGACCACGTGACGCACACGGCTGAGCACTTGGTCGAGACCGCCGAGAACCTCGAGCGCGAGTACGGTATCCCCATCGTCAACAAGCGCGTTTCCGTCACCCCGGTGGCGCAGATCGCCGCGTGCTGCAAGGATGAGGACCTCACCCCCATCGCGCATGCCCTCGACCGCGCGGCCGAGATGCTCGGCATCGATTACCTGGGCGGCTTCTCCGCTCTCGTCCAGAAGGGCATCGGCGACGCCGACCGCCGCGTCATCCAGTCCATCCCCCAGGCGCTCGCCACCACGAGCCGAGTCTGCTCCAGCGTCAACGTCGCCAGCCTGCGCGCCGGCATCAACATGGACGCCGTGCTCATGGCCGCCCAGACCATCATCGATGCCGCTAAACTCACGGCCGACCAGGATTCCGTCGGCGCCTCCAAGTTTGTCTGCTTTGCCAACATGGTCGAGGACTCCCCGTTTATGGCGGGCGCCGTCCACGGCGGTGGCGAGGCCGACGCCGTCATCAACGTAGGCGTCTCGGGCCCCGGCGTTATGGCCGCAGCCCTGGAGACGCTGCCCGATTCCGCATCGATGATGGAAGTCGCCGAAAAGATCAAGCAGACCGCCTTTAAGATCACCCGCGCCGGCGAGCTCATGAGCCGCGAGGCCGCCCATCGTCTGGGTGTCGAGAAGGGCATTGTCGACCTGTCGCTGGCTCCCACGCCTGCCATCGGCGACTCCGTCGCGCGCATCCTCGAGATCATCGGCGTGGGCACCTGCGGTGGCCCCGGCACGACCTGCGCGCTTGCCATGCTCAACGATGCCGTCAAGAAGGGCGGCGTCATGGCCAGCTCCAGCGTGGGCGGTCTCTCCGGCGCCTTTATCCCCGTGTCCGAGGATGCCGGCATGATCGCCGCCGTCGAGGCCGGTGCGCTTTCGCTCGAGAAGCTCGAGGCCATGACCTGCGTGTGCTCCGTTGGCCTGGACATGATCGCCATCCCCGGTGACACCCCGGTCGAGACCATCGCCGGCATTATCGCCGACGAGATGGCCATCGGCGTCATCAACAACAAGACCACGGCCGTCCGCGTGATTCCTGCTATCGGCAAGGGCGTGGGCGACTGCGTCGAATACGGTGGCCTGTTCGGCCGTGCGCCCATCATGCCGGTGAACCCCAACGCCGGCACCGTGCTTGCCCACCGTGGTGGTCGATTCCCGGCACCGCTGAACTCGCTCAAGAACTAGCTGAGGGGTTCGGGCGAGGAGCCCCGGGGAGGGCAAATATATAAGGTCGCCTGCTCGGACAGTCCTGACTCGCACGGAGAGCACATTAAGTGCTCTCCGGCTCGTGCGGAACTCGCGATCGACCTTATATATTTGCCCTCCCCGGGGCTCCCGCACAACGGGACCTCAGTTGGGTTCTATCCCGTATGGCAGTCGCTTCGCTCCTGCCCGCCTTGGTTGTGAGGGCGGTTTGGCGTTGGAACGGCTCTTTCTGATATATGCTGGTTGCGGCTCTTCTTTTGGGAGGAGTCGCTTTTTTGTTGCTAGGAGGTTGGCCCGTGGTTGATGGGGAGAATCGTTCTGAGCTGCTTTCCACAGATTGGAACCAGGAGTGGATGCAGATGCAGGCTGCTCGGCGGCGAGCTGATGATTCTTTTGAATGGGATAAGCGGGCCCGGCATTTTCGGCCGCTTGAGACTGCTCCGTATGCCCGGGATTTTATAAAGCTGTTGACGCTTGAGCCCGGCGAGTCGGTGCTGGATATGGGATGTGGAGCTGGGTCGATTGCTATTCCGCTTGCGCAAGACGGGCATCCCGTGATTGCCGCTGATTTTTCCCCTGCCATGCTGGGCACGCTTGATGCCGGCATTGAGTACTATGGGCTCGAGGATCGCATTACGCCGCTTGAGCTCGCTTGGGATGATGATTGGGATTTGGTTGGACCGGTCGCGAAAGCGGTGGATGTTGCCTTTGCCAGTCGGTCGGTTACGACGACCAATCTAAAAGGTGCGCTTGCCAAGCTTGACCGTACGGCTCGTCGGCGTTGTGCTGTCACGATGGTTGCCAACTCCAGCCCGCGCTATGATCTGCACTTGATGAACGCTATCGGTGCCTCGGTTACCTGCAGTAATGGCTTTGTGTACGCCTTCAACATCCTCATTCAAATGGGCGCCCTGCCGCAGGTTACGTACTTTGAATCGCCTCGTCGCGATACCTTCGATAGCC
>OGQR01002264.1_pt1 | contig 11867 bp, 6 predicted proteins | sample 1553271 | NCBI WGS metagenome assembly OGQR01 (sample SAMEA2579970, study PRJEB22360) | human gut metagenome | biome: human gut; feature: human-associated habitat; material: faeces | place: Denmark | collected 2008/2010 | reverse complement strand
TATCTTCTCTGGATGTAAGCGGTCTCATACTTTACCTTCCTTTCTTTCTGCGATATTGGATGTTCGCAGCCAATCCATAACGGCATCATAATCATACCGATAGACACGAGAGCCGAGCACAATACAAGGCAGTCCCTTCTGCATCATACGGTACAAGGTCATATAGCTGACCGAAAGCCGTTCGCATAGTTGTTTTGATGTCAACAGTTCCATTCTTTTCACCTCTTCTCAAATTACACTTTTTGTGTTTTATTTATTATATCACAAGATAACGCACTTGTCAATGCTTTTGGTCGTTTTGTGTATTTATTTTTTTGCCCATTTTCAGCTGAACACATCGCAAATCAAGCCGCTGGTTTCGAAATGAAATCAGCGGCTTTTTTCGTGCTCAAAAAATTTTTTGAAATTTTTCGTTCAGGGGGTTAAAAAATGGGCCTTCTCGCTGGCTACCTATTGAGGGACAAAACGAATTCCCTCGTGAACCTTGAAAACTGAATACACATTCAATAGGCACATTCCTGATCGGGGGCGAAAGCCCCAGCCGGATGAAGGTGCTCCACGAACTTCCTGCCCATAAGGGTTATCACGGAAGGCGTGGATAAGCGTGAAAACGAAATCGTCGGCGGTGAACCCGATGAGGGCGATGAACCGCCTGAAAAGAAGCCGAGGGACTTGGAAAGATAGCCGAACCTCTTGACGATATTATCCTATATGATAACATTGTCATGGACCGGAAGGGAGGGTTTTGTATGACCGAAAAGGAACTGTGGTCCTATGTCAAGATTTATTACAGTTGGCATTCATATACTTTTCAGCATAGCGTTCTACAACTTTAACTGTGGTCTTGTAATTTGCCCTGAGCGAGTATACACAATCAATGATACAAACCGAAAGAGATTTGTAATTGTATGCAAATTGAGAGTTTAAATCATAGTATGGCGGAATATTTAGATATTGTAGATGAGAACGGGATCCCCACAGGCGAAACGGTAGAGCGCGAAACGGCGCATGCAAAGGGCATTCGGCACCGCACGGTACATTTGTGGCTCGTGCGTAAGAAAGACGGCAAATTGCAGGTTTTGCTGCAAAGACGCGCCAAGCACAAGGAGTCTTTTCCCGATCGGTACGATACGTCAAGCGCGGGTCATATTCCGGCAGGCAGTGATTACAGAGAGTCGGCAATTCGCGAGCTTTTCGAGGAGCTTGGCGTGCACGCGAAAGCGGAAGACCTTGTGTACTGCGGCACGCGCCGCGTGGTGTATGACGGCGAGTTTTGCGGCAAGCCGTTTCACGACCGTCAGGTCTCGAAGGTGTTTTACCTTTGGTTCGACGCAGATGAAAGCGCTTTTAACATCGACCCCGCCGAGGCAGACCGTGTTTTATGGATGAATTTAGATGCGTGCATCGACGGTGTGCGGCATAACACGTTTCCGCACTGCATCGAAATGGACGAGCTCGAAATTTTATGCAGCGGTTTAAAGGTCGATTTTGCATAAGTTTTTTACCGCGTAATGACCTGCACCGTGGTATCGGCATAGTCGGAAAGCAGGGAAAAATCCTCTTTCAGTCCGTCCGTAATGTAGACCGTGCCGTCCGCTGCAATGAAAATCGCTTCAAAGTCGCTGCTTTCTGCCCAGAGAGCAGCGGCTTTTTCTAAGCCCATCACAAAAAGCGAGGTGGAAAGCCCGTCGCACACCGCGCCGTCCTCGCCGATGACCGTCACGGCAAGCAGGCCGCTGTCTGCCGGACGTCCGGTCTTCGGATCCATAATGTGCCAATAGGTCTTGCCGTCCTGTTCAAAATAACGTTCGTATCCGCCGGATGTGACAACGGCTTTGTCGCGCACGGAGACCACCATCATGGGCTCTTTGCTGTGAGGATTTTTCACGGCGATTTGCCATGCGCCGCCGTCCGGCTTGCTGCCGATGGTCTGCACGTTGCCGCCGAGATTCAAAAGTGCGGAGGTGACGCCCTTTTCGCGCAGAAGTTCCGCTGCCTGTTGACCGGCATAGCCCTTTGCAATGCTGCCGAGGTCGATTTCCATGCCTGCTGGCAAGATCACTTCGCCGGTGACTTCATCGTACTGCACATTCGTGTAATCGACCAGCGGCAAAAGGGAGGTGAGCTCCTCCTCGCTCGGCACCTTGTAGCTGCCGGTCGTAAAGCCCCATGCGCGCACAATGGGGTAAACGGAAATATCCAGTGTGCCGTTTGTGCGGCTGCACATCGCAAGTGCCTTTCCCATCAGGTCGGCGGTGCTGCCCGTAACGGTACCAGAGCCGTTTTGGTTGATCTGCGCGATCTCGCTTGTGTCTTTCGTCACAGAAAGCTCGTCTTCAAGACTGTTTATCAGCGCCTCCGCGTCGTCAACGAGCGAAGCGCTGCCGTATACGGTAAATTCCATGGTGGTGTTCATGGCGTAGAATGTCTTTTTTTCGACTTGTGGCGTGCGGGAACACCCCGTGCACAGTGCAAAAATCAGCACAAAACAGCCAAAAACGGATAAAACTTTCTGCATAGTGGTCTCCTTTTGAGAAAAAATCATAGAATATTAAAAATAGATGACAGATATTTAAAAAATGAATACCGTTTCCGGTTGACAACAAAGGAAATTTTTGGTAGCATACTGTGTGGAGGTTAGTGCTATCTAACTTTATATACACCGTAAGAGCAGAGAACGTAATCCTTCGCGTGAGGGATTGAAAGCCTTTTGCGGCGCATAAAGCTTGGGGTGCTTACACTGTTTTTTTCAGTGTAAGTTAGACGTATCTAACCCACGCGCAGCATTATACCACGGAAAAGCGCGCCTTTCAACCATTTCAAGAGATTTTGTTGAAAGCTGTCCGTGGAAATATCCGAAGCGGCGGAGAAACCGCAAAAAATGAAGGAGGCAGCATGAGAAACATTTACAAAAAAGCAGCGTCTTTGCTTTTGGTGACAATGATCCTCTTATCCATGGTCGTGACCGGCGCAGTGGCAGAGGCAGCAGCACCGACAGAAGTGAAAAGCTGCGAAAAAAGCGGATTTTATACAACCGTTTTGAATTTTGAATTCAGCGATACCACATGGCTGGATGCAGTGAACGGCGTTACCGTAAACGGTACAGCGTTCACAGGCCAGACGATCAACAGCTTTTCAAGCGATACCGGCATTTGGTGTGTCGGTAATGCAACGGGTGCATACGGCAGCTATAAAGCCTTACAGCTTGCCATTGAGAACGACGCTTCGTTCCCGCTGACCGTTGAAGTTACGGCTGCAGGCTACAACAAGCTGACGATGGAAGTCGCAAAGGCAACGGTCAGCTATAACGATGTCTACACCGCGACCGTAAAGATCTCGGAGACCGAGCCGACCACTCCCCCAACGGAGCCGACCAAGGAGCCGACGCCGGTAGAGGATACGGATCCGCCGACGAGCTTTACGGCAAGTTCTAATTTTGGAAGCGACTTCAATTTAACATTCAGCGGTGCGTATGATTGGTTGAATTCGATCACCGCCGTTCAAGTAAACGGCACTGCATGGGAAAAGGCATCGTCTTCCTTTGGTGTGAGCAGAAATAGCAATTATTATGTCAGACCCGGTAACGAATACGAAGACGGCTATCTTTACATCGGTGAAGGCTTTGATACAAATCCCGCGACCTGCATTATCACCGCAAAGGGATATAAGCCGTTAACGCTTACGTTGGATAAGTCAAACCACAAGGTCACCATCGGTGCAGTGGAAGAAACCACCTACAAGGCTTACGTAGAGAAGGCCGAAAACGGAAGCGTCTCTTTGAGCGCTTCCGAGGGCATCAAAAAGGGCGAGACAGTTACAGTTACCGTCACCCCGGATGTGGACTATGAGCTTGATACACTAACCGTAAAGACGGAAAGCAAAGAAGTGGAGACCAAAAAAGTTTCCGAAACTTCCTACACCTTCGCGATGCCGGCTGCAAACGTAACCGTTACGGCAAAGTTCAAGGCATCCGCACTGAAAGTTGTAGATATCGACAAGGTCACGCTTACGGAAGATACTTTCGGAAACGATTGGCATATCAACTTCTCCGAGCCGAGCGATTATGTGGAAAACGTTACCGGTTTTAAGGTGAATGGCATTTCTTGGGAAGAAAAGTCGTATAACGTTTCCTCCGGCGGCGCATACAGAAAGTATGCGGATGATAACTACATCCAGATTGCGCAAAAGAGCTACTCGGCTTCCGAAAATGAAGTACCTGTCAGAAGCGGCGATGTCATCACCATTTCCGCAAAAGGCTATGAAGACCTGAACCTCAAGTTCGTTGTAGATACAAGCGGTAAGGCTTCTCTCGTTGCAGACGACGGCGAGGGCGATCCATATGAATTGCATGTAAAGATTGAGGGCTCGTTTGAAGCCGCTATCGTCGGCCAGAAAGATTATGACGGCGTTTCCGGCGCAAGCACGGGCGGTTCCACATCGAATAACAACAGCAACGTTACCGTTTACGGTGCACTGGTTGAAAAAGACAAAGAGCCGACCGACGACGATTGGCAAAAGCTCGATAATAACTCCGAAATCGATCTCAACGGCAGCAAGTGCAAGGTCAGCATCGTGCCGGATGTCGAAAGCGGTACCCTGGAAGACGCAGACAGTGGTATGAGCGGCGTTTACATGCCCATCAGCAGTGACCTTACGCTAAGCGGCACACCGAAGGACGCAGGCAAATACCTCGTCTCGGTTTCCATCGAAGACAATCAGGGTAGAAAAGCGACCAGCAACACGCTGCCCTTTATGATCTACACCGGCGAAGAAACGCTCGCCGAGCAGATCAAGATCGAAAACCTCAAGCAGTATGCAAACGGCCTGTATGCTTGGGATATCATGGAGCCGTGGGCCATCAAGAACTTCGGCAGCAATGTGGACGGTGAAGAAGAAAGCGTCCGTGTACCGGCTGACCTCGAAGTCTGGTTCGGCTCGCATGAGAGCGGCACATACGGCTACCTCGGCTATGACCTTGCTTGGGACGAGGTAGAAGCGGGCAACATTCCGCAGACACTGTACATCCCGGCCGACTGCAACTTGACGCTCACCAACATGGAAATTCTCAGCAGCGTGCGCATCGTCGTCGAAGACGGCGGCAAACTAACACTGGACGATTCCGTTGTGCAGGGCATCATCGACGTTCAGGGCGGCGGTACGTTCTCCATGAATTACAGTGCTTACAGAGGCGAATTCAAGACGGGCGCTTCCGTTTGCGGCCAGATCCGCCTTGCAGACGGCGCAATTTTGGAAAACGCAGCGATCTATTCCCATGCTAACTACCTTGCAAACGGCGATTTAACAGACCGCACCACGTCCGAGCCGGTCGTTGTCACAAACGGCAATGTGGTCGTCAAGGGGCAGGTCTTCATTGAAGGCGATGATGCCGGCAATGAGATTGGCCAGACCGCTCTGCAGGTCAACGGCACCCTGACGCTTGCAGACGGCGCAACGTTCGTTGCATACGGCGGCGGTGGTATGACCTATTTTGCAGGCGGCACTGCAATCGATTTGAACGGTACTATCACCGGCAATGGTAAGCTTGTTGCCATCGGCGGTGCACCGCTCTTCGGTGACGGTGGCACGGCAATTTCCGGCAGCGGCACCATCTCCACAAGCGAAACCTTCCTCCAGGGCGGCACGGCATTTACAAGCCGGGATGCAAAGCCCGGCAAGGCGCTGAACGGCGACATTACGCTCACAAGCCAGAGTCGCCATGTAAAAGACGGCACACTGGAAGAAACCGGTACGGACGATCCGCTCAAGGCGCTCTACTGGAATACCGGCATTGAGCTTATCCCGCCGCTCGATACGTTTACCACCGAGCAGCATACGGATGCCGTAACGGATACAACTGTGTGGAAGTTCGACGAGAACACCCACTGGAACCCGTGCGACGACGTGACCTGCAGCGTACATGTAAACGAAGCGGCACACACCTTCGTTTGGGTCAATGACAAAGCGGAAAGCGACATCAGCACTCGGAGCATAGAAGCCAGAACAAAGCACGAGGAGTGCACCGTTTGCGGCTATACGCGCAATGAAAACACACCCATCACGCCCGGTCCGGTCGTGACTCCGGAGCCGTCTGCCAAACCTACGGCGGAACCGACCACGGCACCTACGACAGAGCCATCGGTTACCCCGGCACCCACAACGGAACCCACAGCAACACCGGCACCGACCACAGAGCCGACCACAACGCCTGCGCCTACGGCAGCGCCGAGCGCAGCGGCTACCCCTAACCCCGGTCCCAATGCTTTTGTAAACAATAACAACGGATCAAATACCCCGAAAACCGGCAGCGATTACATTGCCGTCATCTTCAGTATTTCCCTCCTCACCGTTTCCGGCGCAGCCATTGCCGCACTTGTGCTTTTGAGTAAAAAGCGCGGTAAGCACGTCGCAAAGTAAACCCGTTTTCTACTAAACAGAAAATATTTTCTCCCTGATAAACACGCCCCGGTGGACAATTTCCAGTCCGCATGGGCGTGTTGCTCATTCTTTTACAAAAGCAAGACCGAAGAAGCACCTGACGCTGCTGCGCCTGTACTTGATGCGGAAGCACTTGCGAGCCTGCTTGCCAGCAATCCCGAACTACTCAAAAAGGCTTTGGAGTCTGTCCAGCTTGCTAATAACACCTGATTTTATTAGCAGAGAGCAAATTAGCAAAACGCACCGTATTAGCAAATGGGTTAAAAATCCGAAGAAAAAGCCCTTGGTAGTGCGGTGCGTATTAGCAAAAAGGCGGTAGCAAATCTACCAAAAAGGTGATAGGTTTAGACGCTGAAATCAAGGACTGTGTATTAGCAATTCGCAAACAGCCCGAAAAGAGCAGAAAATAAGGAAAGCCGAAAACCTTGTAAAATCAAGGCTTTCGGCGTTGTTTCTGGCGCGCCAGAAGGAACTCGAATCCCCGACCTTCCGCTTAGGAGGCGGATGCTCTATCCAACTGAGCTACTGGCGCATATTTAATTTATGAGGCTACTACCCATCTATTGGGGAATACTTTTAGGTTCTCTTAGGAGCGTGACCTCTATCCAACTGAGTTGCTGAGACGTGTTAAATCGGGGTCATAAAGTGTACTGTGTTATTGTACCGCACGGCGGCGCATTTGTCAATCATATTGGATTTTCGCGCATTGAAATATACACAGAAAAAGCTTTGAAATCCCATGCAAATTTTCCGCAAAAGGCAAGGCTCTGAGTGGCTTTTGCCTTGACGCTTTTCGCTTTTTCGTCTATACTGATATATGTATGAAAACTTATGGAAACCAAACACCGCGGGCATCGGGAAATGTGCCTGCACGGAGAAAAAGGATTAAGGAGCCCGATACATGGTTTTTGCCGATTTGTTCTTTATCTATGTCTTTTTGCCGCTGTGCCTCATCTGTTACGGCCTCGCCAAAAAGCTCAGCACCAAAAACATCGTGCTGATTGTCTTTTCACTCATCTTTTACGCTTGGGGCGAGCCGCTTTGGATTTTGCTTTTGCTGTTCAGTTCATTCTTTAACTGGTTCATCGGCATATTGATCGGCAAATTTCGGGATACCCCGCGCGCAAAGTTAGCCGTTGGCGGCGGTATTTTGGTAGATATTCTGCTTTTGCTCATCTTTAAGTACAGCGCGTTCATTGTGGAAAACCTGAACGCCGTTTCGGGCGCGGCCATTCCCGTGCCGCAGATCACGTTGCCCATCGGTATCAGCTTCTACACGTTCCAGGCTATCTCCTACATTTTGGACTGCTACTGGGAAACGGTGGACGTGCAGCCGAAATACCACAAATTCCTTTTGTACCTGTCCCTCTTCCCGCAGCTCATCGCCGGCCCGATCGTGCGGTACAGCGTTGTAGAGCAGGAGATCGACAACCGCTCCGTCAACGCGACCGACCTATGCGAAGGTGCGCTGCGCGTGATCCTCGGTCTTGCGAAAAAGGTCATCATCGCGAACAATTTGTGGTCCATCGTCAACACGTTCTTCGGCAAGGACATCACAGGACTTTCCGTGCTCGGCACATGGTACACCATCATCGTGTATTCGCTGTATGTTTACTTTGACTTCAGCGGTTATTCCGATATTGCCATCGGCCTCGGTCGCATGTTTGGCTTCCACTTTGACGAAAACTTCCGTCATCCGTTTGCCTGCACCACCATTGCGGAGTTCTGGCAGCGCTGGCACATCTCCCTCGGCTCCTTCTTCCGCGACTACCTTTTGTACGTGCCGTTCTTCGGTAAGCCGCGCAAGTATTTCGGCCTGTTCCTTGTTTGGTTCTGCACCGGTCTTTGGCACGGTGCCGCATGGAACTTCATTTTATGGGGCCTTTACTACGGCTGCTTCATGCTGTTCGAGCAGAAAATGGGCAAAAAGCGCATGAAAAAGTGGCCGATCGTGTGGAAGCACGTGTATACGAAGCTTGTCATCATCCTCGGCTTCGGCATCTTCTATTTTGAAGATCTCGGCCAGCTTGGTCAGTTTTTCCTCAATATCACGGGCATCAGCATGATTGCGAACGGCGCGCCGTTTACGGACCCCATGACGTTCTCCTCCCTGCGCAACAACATCTTTCTCATTTTGTTCGCGATTCTCGTCAGCCTGCCGGTATTGCCGAAGATCAAGAGTTATTTTCTCGAGAGCAAAAACGATACCGTTTATACCATCGGCCGCGTCGGCTCCGTTGCGGTCTGTATGGTGTTGCTCGCCGTCGTGAGTGTTCTGCTCGTTGATACCACGAACAACGTGTTCCTGTATTTCAGATTCTAAGGGGAGGTGCTCATTGACATGAACGATTTTAAAGACCTTGACCTTGATTATTTTGCTCCCCGCAAGCCCGCCGAACCGGAAGCGAAGCCGGAGGAAACCGAAGCCGTAGATGCGCCAACTGCGGATGAAAGCGCCGAACCCGCAGAGCGCCGCCGCAAGCCGAAGCCGAGCCGCCGCGAGCTTTTGAACATGCGGCTTTCCGTTTTATCCATCGGCGTTATGGTCATCCTTTTCGCCCTGATGACGCTGTATCTGCTCCTTTTCCCGCGCTCCACCGTCTCACAGATTGAAAACCGAAACCTTGCGGAATTCCCGAAATTTTCTTTTGCATCGTATTTTTCCGGCTCGTTTACGGCGGACGTCGCCACATGGTTTGACGACACCGTGCCGAACCACGACGGCTTTAAGAATATGAGCAACTCCATTAAGAACCTGTTTGGTATGAAGATGTTCGCTTCAACGGTCAGCACCGCAAAACCCGAGACGGACAGCACAGATAACACCGATACTTCTGCCGCAAACGGTGACACCCAGACAACCACACCCGCAAACGGCACCGTGCCAAACAACACGAACCTGTTGCAATACGCCGCGGGGCGTGTGTTCCCGGCCGTGAGCGCTGCGGATGAAAAAATGGGCCGCGATTTCAGCACCGAGGATAACAACACTCTGGAATGGGTGAACAACCTGCTTGTCGTAAACTGGGATAATCACTGGCGCTGCATGGAGGCTTTCGGCGGCGGTGGCGGCACCGCTTACGCCAATGCACTCAACGACCTGCAAAGCAAGGTCGGCAGCGGTGTGACCATTTGGTCTATGCCCGCCCCCACCGCTTCCGCCATCTACACCCCGAAAAACGGCATTGATTATGTTGGCGACCAGAAGGAATGCTTTGACGGCGTTGCCGAAAAGCTGAATGCCGGCATTCAGTCCGTAAACGTTGTGGACGTGATGAAAAAGCATGCGGAGGAAGATATTTACCTGCGCACCGACCACCACTGGCAGGCACGCGGCGCCTACTATGCCGCCCGCACGTTTGCCGAGGCCGCAGGCGTGCCGTTCGCAGACCTTTCCACCTACACGGACGAATCCATTCCGGGCTATGTAGGCACTATGTACGGTTTCTCGCAGGATACGCGTATTTTGAACGACCCGGACGATTTCCACTACTTCGTGCCGGCCTCGAACTACGTGGCTTCCTACTACGATACTTCTTTTAACTACCAGTACGAAGACGACCTCTTTGCCGATGTGGACACCGCAAACGCGTACCTCAAGTTCCTCGGCGGCGACTCCTGCATCGTAAAAGTCGATACGCAGATGAAGAACGGCCGCAAGCTGCTCGTCATTAAGGACAGCTTCGGTAACGCGGAGATTCCGTTCTATACGAATTCCTTTGAGCAGATCTACGTTGCCGACGTGCGCTATTTGGAGTGCAACCTCGTCAGCTTCATCAAAGATATGGGCATCACGGATGTGCTCTTTACGATGTCCGCATACTCCGTTGTGGGCGATAACGCCGACAACATTCAGAACCTCATCGCGCAGAACGCCGGTGAGACCATCACCGATTCGCACATTGTCCCGTCTGTTACGCCGAAAACGGTCATGCCGACCGCGACAAGTGCACCAACGACGACTTCCGGCACGGATACGGCCGCTAACACCACCTCGACCGGTACAGAGGATACCTCTTCCGCAAAAGAATAACAAAGGAGAGCCTATGAAAGAACTGGAATATCCCTTTGACGCCGCTTATATCATCAAAAAGCGCAAATCTTTAAAGAAAACACTGCTCGCAGACGGCACCTCGCGCATCAGAAAGAAGATTGCCGTGTTCGGCGGCTCCACCACAAGCGACATTGTAAAAACGCTGGAGCTTTTCCTCTTAGACGCCGGTATTGAGCCGGAATTTTACGAATCCGAATACGCGCAGTATTTTCAGGACGCCATGTTCCCGGATGAAACGCTTTTAAGCTTCAAGCCGGACATTGTGTTCATCCACACCACGAATCGCAACGTGACGGACTGGCCCGAGATGACCGACACCACGGAGCAAATAGACGAAAAGCTGCACACGGAAATAAACCGTTTCACGGCGATGTGGAAAAGCATTGCGGAAAAGTTCCACTGCCCCATCATTCAAAACAACTTTGAAATGCCGCTTTACCGCCTGCTCGGCAGCCGCGACGCGTGGGACATCCACGGCCGCACGAATTTCCTCACGCGCTTAAACGAAGCTTTTTACGCCTACGCACGCGAAAATGAGAGCTTTTATATTCACGACCTCAACTTTGTTTCTGCCGATTACGGCCTGAAAGAATGGTCGAACCCGCTGTTCTGGAACATGTACAAATACGCCATGTGCTTTGAGGCGATCCCGTCCTTTGCGTTCAGTGTTTCGCACATTATCAAGTCGATTTTCGGCAAGAATAAAAAGGCGCTTGCCCTTGACCTCGATAACACCCTGTGGGGCGGCGTTGTGGGCGACGACGGCGTAGACGGCATCGAGATCGGCCAGGAGACCGGCGTTTCGCAATCCTACTACGAGTTTCAGACCTACGTAAAGCAGCTTAAAAGTCTCGGCATCGTGTTGACGGTCTGCTCTAAAAATGACCATGAAAACGCCATTGCGGGGTTAAACCACCCCGAAGGTGCACTGCGCCCGGACGATTTCGTCATCATTAAGGCAAACTGGGAAAACAAAGACCGCAACATTGCCGAGACCGCCGCAGAGCTGAACATTCTGCCGGATTCCATCGTTTTTGCGGACGATAACCCCGCCGAGCGCGAGATCGTGCGCACGCAGATCAAGGGCGCGGCCGTTCCGGACATGGACGGCGTGGAAAACTACATCACGACGATTGACCGCAGCGGCTTCTTTGAAGTGACAACCTTCAGCGAAGATGACTTGAAGCGCAACGAAATGTACAAGAAAAACGCCCTGCGCGCCGCAGAAATGGCGTCCTTCGGCGATTATAACGACTATTTAAAGAGCCTTGAGATGCACGCCGTCATCGATGATTTCATCCCGGTGTACCTTGCGCGCATCACACAGCTTACAAACAAGAGCAACCAGTTCAACGTGACCACCCGCCGCTATACGCCC
>OGQR01002258.1_pt1 | contig 11896 bp, 9 predicted proteins | sample 1553271 | NCBI WGS metagenome assembly OGQR01 (sample SAMEA2579970, study PRJEB22360) | human gut metagenome | biome: human gut; feature: human-associated habitat; material: faeces | place: Denmark | collected 2008/2010 | reverse complement strand
AAGCGGTTCCGCTCGCCCATGGAGACAATTGCTTTTACCATGTCAGATTTCATCAGTCGAAAATCTCGTGCGCCGTCCACAATATCGGAATCGGAAATTTTATTGATGATCTTATAAAATTTTCTGGCAAACCATGAGCGGATAGGGGGCTCACCCTGCCGACTTACGCGGCGTGTTGCGACGCTGTCGTAATCGCCACTTTCGAGAATCTCGATCATTTTCGGAAGAAGGCCGGGAGGGTCTTGCATATCCGCATCCATCACAGCAACATAGTCACCATGTGCATTGCAAAATCCGGCATACATTGCGGCTTCTTTTCCAAAATTGCGGGAGAAGGAATAATAGGTTACATTTTTATCTTCTTCTGCTAACTGGCGAAGGAGGGGCAAGGTGTGGTCTTTGGAGCCATCATTTACAAAGATGAGTTCATAAGTGCTGGTAAGACCCATTAGCACTTTTTTGACCTCTTTGTAAAAGATTGGAAGCGCCGCTTCTTCGTTATAGCAGGGTACGATAATTGAAATTTTCATTTGTAACGTCCTCCTTTGCCATGAGGAAAAATTGCTTTTTCTTCATGCACTCAATCGCACAAAGCAAAATAAGAGTCAGCAAAGAAATCGCGATGCCCGGTTTTAAATATCGAATATGGTAAGCCATAGACAACTTGTTTGACCCTTCGGAGAGAGAAATGCTGTAAAGACAATCTCCAATTAGATCAACTTCGGCAGGAGAACCATTCAGAAGAATATCCCAGTCGTCATCTGCCGGAACAGAGAGGAAGAGCTTGTCGCCCGCTGAGGAGAGCTTGAATTTGGCGTGGAGCGTTTTGCCCGCCTCGTTCGTCATAGGGGACAGCTCCAGCCGGAAGGTGCGATCGGTCGCGGGCGCGAGGAAAAACTGGCAGTCCTCGATTTCGTTGCGCGCCAGCCGGACCGTGTACCCTGCCTTATCGGTGGGCGTCACGGTTGTCTGCAACGTCTTCTCGGTGATGTGATCGAACCACAGCGCGACCGATTCATCCTCGTCCGGCGCAGTCAGCCTGACGTGCTGGACCGGGTCGTTCCAGACGACGCCGGAGGTATCGCCACCGCCCAACAGCTGATCCGTATATCCCAGTGCGGCAAGCGCCGTGGGCAGGTCAGAGGTCAGCGTGACCGAATACAGGTGCACCGTCTCTCCCTGTGCCGGCGCGCTGCGGAACAGCGACAGCGTAATGCCGGCAAAAGCATCCCCGTCGGACGGCTTTCCCGCCCATTTGAAGTTCCCGACGGCATACAGCACCGACTGCCAGCCGGCATCGGCCGGATCGTAGGCACCGGCGAGGGGACGCGAGGTCGCACCCGCCTCCGTAGCAGTCCCCAGACGCAGGGATGCGGCATCGCCGTTCTCCACGCGGAAGCGCAGAATGACGTACTGCGTCCCGCCTACCGTCGCAGGCTCCAGCCCGTGCGCACGCACATACTCCCCGTAGTTCAGTGTCAGCGTATGCTCGGAGCCGCCCGCGGCGCGCAGGGACAGCACCGTACCGACCTCTGCATCCTCCGTCACGGCGGCATCCAGCCCCTCCGCAGTCAGGAACAGGCTGTTGTTCTCATTGTGATAAAAAGTCACGGACGTGCCGGAGGTCGGGACATTCTCCTTCACGGCAGGGATCGGGGCAGTCTCGCTCTCCGACTCCGAACCATGCTCCGTGTCTGTCGCCCGATCGGTCGCAACGACGGTTGCCGATTCCGTGGCGCTCCCGGTGTCTGTCCCGGTAGCCGTTACGTCGGATGTTCCGCCGCCGGTACAGGACGCAACGGCAGAACAGGTCATAAGCAGTGCCAGGAGGCACGCGGTAATTTTCCTGCATTTCATAGTTTTTTCCCTTTCTGTAAGCATCGCATACCGCGCATAGGGCGTCGGCGGCAACCGACCGGCTCCGGCGTATGCCGGCATAGCCTGCCCCAATCACGGAGATGCCGTTTTTCCTTCAACCATCGCACGGCGGATACGCAGCGGTTTTCTGAAATAAAGCAGGGCGGGGACGTCCCGTAGGAGATCCCCGCCCGAACCGTTTCGGTTCCTGCGCTACATACTCCCCTGACAGGGAGCCTCCCCGCAGAGAGGGGAGAAAAAACGATCCCGCTGAGCCGTGTACGCAGACTTCGGAACCCTGTTCTGTCCAGGGCGGTGACCTATCCGCCGCTTTACTGCTCCCAGCGTCCGCTCCCCCACGGGACAAGTCAACCGATGGGAGGGCAGGAGGTCTGCAAACCGCGGCGCGAGTCGGTCTCCTTTAATCTGATGTGGGTCACAATACCTGCGTATCACGCACCCCGCAGGATCAGCTTTTACTTCTTTCCGGACTGCTCCTCCGCCGGATTGATGTCGTAATCCGCCTCATCCGACAGCATATCGTCGAAGTAGTCCGCCACGTCCTCAAACTCCTCGTCATCGTCCACCGTGACAAGAATATCCTCGCCGTTCTCATCCTGATCCGCGCGCAGAATGACGTACTCGCATACTTCATCATCCTCGGGCTGATCCTCTGTCGGAACCATGGCGTAGTACGTTTTATCATTGAGAACCGCCGACCCGATGACCTCAAACTGAATCTCGTGTCCGTCCTCGTCCGTTAAGGTATAGAACTCGCCTTCCAATTCCTTATTATCTTCCATTGTGCAGGGTCTTCCTTTCATGAGAGGGGATGGGAAACCGTACTGTCTCCCTCCGTCACGATTATTATACACGAGAACCGGTCATTTGTCAATGGGGTTTTTGGATAATTTACAAACTGCCAATATGTTGCGGCTTGCCTCCGCCGTGATCCCTTCCCCGGCATGGCGGGGAGCAAGAGGCGGCAAAGCGGAGGATGCCCACGTCTGGCGCGTGAAACGCAGCCCCCGTAAAACTTCCCCTTGAAAAGAATCTCACAAGGTGTTATAATAGGTAAAAACAGCAGTGCCGGATCACGCACAGGATATACACTGAATCCGATCCGGCATACAGGAGGCTCCCATGACAAAGCAATCCTTCTTCTCCTTCTGTCTATCCGACTTCCGCGTGTCGCCCGATTATCCGTTCGATGAGGATTTTGAAACCGCCGTCCTGCGACATTGGGACAACCGCAAGTGGTTTGCAATCGTGATGCAGGTTTCAAGACGGAAATTCGGGTTCGACAGCGACGAAACAGTCGAGGTCGTCAATCTGAAGCTGCCGGTCGAAATGTTCGGCTCGTTCGGCAAGGCAGAGGGGGTTTACCCCGCATACCACATGAACAAGCTCCATTGGATCTCGGTTCTGCTGCCCGATGCGCCGGACGACGTGGTTTGCTTTCTCACGACTGTCAGCTACGAGGCAACCAAAAGCAAAGGTACGAAGCGCAGCAAACCGGAATGAATCCGGGAGCCGCCAACCGCACCGGTTTTCGGGTACAAAAAAACCGCCGCAATCTATCACGATTACGGTGGTTTTTTGGCGGAGAGAAAGGGATTCGAACCCTTGTTGGAGGATTACTCCAAACACGATTTCCAGTCGTGCGCCTTAGACCAGCTCAGCCATCTCTCCGTGCAGGTCGCTATTCGCCGTCGCGTGGGACGCACACCCGCGACCTGTGTATTTTACCACACATCGCAGGATTTGTCAAGAGGTTTTCCGAAAAATGCGGAGAAGAAGTTGACAGTTGACAGTTGACAGTTGACAGTTGACCGGAATCTTTTATATAGCCGTTCCGTTCTCGCTCCCTGCGGAAGTCCGGGGCGGTTCCGGCTTACCGGAATGCCGGTCGCTCCGACTGCCATGGCGCAAAACTTCCTGTCCGAAAATGTATTTCCGGACCTTCAACCCGCGCGGAGCAGAAAGGAGACGCATTCAGGCGTCGGCTCCGCCGTCCTGCCCCTGCGGGTTCGTACCCGTGTGCGCTTTTTCTGTGCGGGAGCGCGTTGACTCCGCCGGATGCGTGCCACCGTGGCAGGAGCCCGCCATGGCGCAGTGAGCGCAGTTCGCACCGCAGGTGGATTTCCCCTTCTTCCTGTCCCGAACAAGCCCCCGGATGATCAGCACTACGATTGCCGCCAGCACCGCGCAGATCAGTATAACTGCCACGTGCCCCTGTATCCATTCCCACATACCGCATTCTCCTTTGTGGTGCCCTCAGTTTCGGAAAAGCTCCCGGGGGGGCGGGGACTTCTTTCAGGAAGCCCCCGGACTTCTCCCCCGTTTCTCCGTCCCGCGTTCCCGGTATAGAAACCGGGCGTCAGAGGTTATTTGCCGACATTGACCTCGGTCGTCAGCTTGGTGGCTTCCTTATAGGGGCGCACCAGCATATAGATCATACCAACCAGCAGGGCAACCGCCGCGACCAGGCTGACGATATTCAGCGCAGAGTTGCCGGTCATCAGTCTGCCGGTGAAGAGGTTACCGAAGGAGTTGACCATCAGCGCGATGGTATAGGCAAAGCCGCACTGGTAGCCGATGGCAAACCACGTCCACTTTGCGTTGTTCATCTCACGCTTCATGGCGCCGATAGCCGCAAAGCAGGGCGCGCAGAGCAGGTTGAACACAAGGAAGGAATACCCGGTAATGCCGGTAAACGCCTGCGCGATGTTCTGGTAGACCGTGTTGTCGCCGCCGCCGTACAGGATGCCCAGCGTACCGACAATGTTCTCCTTGGCGACAAGTCCCGTAATGGACGCCACAGCCGCCTGCCAGGTGCCCCAGCCCAGGGGCTTGAAAATCCACGCGATCACACCGCCGATGGCAGCCAGGATGGAATTGTTGATCTCATCCTCAGCCAGCATACGGAAGCTACCGTCCACCCAGCCGAAGTAGGTCGTGAACCAGACAAAGATCGTGGACAGCAGGATGACGGTGCCCGCCTTCTTGATGAAGGACCAGCCGCGCTCCCACATGCTCCGCAGGACATTGCCGACAGTGGGCATATGGTAGGCAGGCAGCTCCATGACGAAGGGAGCCGGATCGCCCGCGAACATCCTGGTCTTTTTCAGCATGATACCGGACACGATGATAGCCGCCATGCCGACAAAGTACGCGGAGGTTGCCACCCATGCGGAACCGCCGAAGATGGCGCCCGCAATCATGCCGATGAACGGCACCTTGGCGCCGCAGGGAATGAAGGTGGTGGTCATGACCGTCATGCGGCGGTCGCGTTCGTTCTCAATGGTGCGGCTCGCCATGATGCCGGGCACGCCGCAGCCCACGCCGATCAGCATGGGAATAAAGGATTTGCCGGACAGCCCGAACTTGCGGAACACACGGTCCAGCACGAAGGCGATACGCGCCATGTACCCGCACGCCTCCAGGAAAGCCAGCAGAAGGAACAGCACCAGCATCTGCGGCACGAAGCCCAGCACCGCGCCGACACCGGCAACGATACCGTCATTGATAAGCCCGGACAGCCATGCCGGAGAATCCGCCTTTTCCAGTCCGTCACCGACCAGCACCGGGATGCCGGGCACCCACACGCCGTAGTCGGCAGGGTCGGGCGCGGCGAACGCGGTCTCCGCATTCTTCTCCATCAGCCCGCTGAAGTATTCGACAGCCTCCAGATAGGTCATGCCGACAACCGATTCCCTGTCCTTCTTGGACAGGCTGTCAGGAATCTTGGAGTAGTAGGCAGTCAGCTGACTCTCCTCCAGCGTCTCCTCATCCTCCACCGTCACCTTGCCGGTGGGGTTCTCGGACTCCGCCTTGTACGCCTTGATTGCCGTCAGCGCGGCGGCTGCGTCAAAGTTCTCCGCCTCCGGGTCAACGTCCGGCTGGAATGCCTGAATCGCGCGCAGCGCATCGGTATAGGTGTCGTTGTCCGCGTTGTAATCCTTGGAGCCGATGCCAAGCAGATGCCAGCCGTCGCCGAACACGCCGTCATTGACCCAGTCGGTCGCGGGCGTGCCGACCGCAACCATAGAGATATAGTAAACAAGGAACATGATAACGGCAAAGATGGGCAGACCCAGCCAGCGGTTGGTCACGACGCGGTCGATCTTGTCCGACGTGGACAGCTTGCCGACGTTCTTCTTCCTGTAGCAGCTCTTGATAATGGAGGAAATGTATACGTAGCGCTCGTTGGTGATGATGGATTCCGCATCATCGTCCATTTCCTTCTCCGCCGCCTGGATGTCCTTCTCGATGTGCGCCTTGGTTTCCTCGGGCAGATTCAGCTGAGCCATCACCTTGTCGTCGCGCTCGAACACCTTGATGGCATACCATCTCTGCTGCTCGGCGGGCATGGTGTGAACGGCAGCTTCCTCAATGTGCGCCAGCGCATGCTCCACACAGCCGCTGAAGGTGTGCATGGGGACCGTTCTCGTGCCTCTGGCGGCTGCAATGGCTGCTTCGGCTGCTTCCTTGATGCCGGTGCCCTTCAGGGCGGAAATCTCCACCACCTTGCAGCCCAGCTGACGGGACAGCTCCGGGATGTCGATCCTGTCGCCGCTCTTGCGCACGACATCAATCATGTTGATGGCAATGACCACCGGGATGCCCAGCTCGGTCAGCTGAGTGGTCAGGTACAGGTTGCGCTCCAGGTTGGTGCCGTCGATGATGTTCAGGATGGCATCCGGACGCTCTGCGATCAGGTAGTTACGCGCCACCACTTCCTCCAGCGTGTAGGGGGACAGGGAGTAAATACCGGGCAGGTCGGTAACAATGACGTCATTGTACCCCTTCAGCTTGCCTTCCTTCTTCTCCACCGTAACGCCGGGCCAGTTCCCGACGAACTGATTGGAGCCGGTCAGGGCGTTGAACAGTGTCGTCTTGCCGGCGTTGGGGTTGCCGGCGAGCGCGATGCGGATCTCGTTCTTACTCATGCTGTTGCATCTCCTTCATTCAACTGACTTACTCGACTTCGATCATCTCGGCGTCCGCCTTACGGAGCGACAGCTCATAGCCGCGCACCGTCAGTTCAACAGGGTCTCCCAGCGGCGCCACCTTGCGCACAAAAACCTCGGTTCCTTTTGTCAGCCCCATATCCATGATGCGCCGCTTGACCGCACCCTCGCCATGGAGCTTGACGACCTTCACGGTCTCGCCGACCTTGACGTCCCGCAATGTCTTCATATGTATACTCCTCCTTAAGAAATTCAAGCTGAATCCGGGATCAGATCATGATCCGCTGCGCCATTTCGCGGCTGATGCCGACGCGTGCTTCCTTGACGTTTACGATCAGATTACCGCCCATGGATGTGACCACGGTCACGGTTCCTCCCACGACAAACCCCAAGTTTTCCAGGTGCTTCTTCACCTCGGGACTTCCCCCGATCTTCCGGATGATATATTCCTTGTCCAGATCGGCAACGACCAACGGCATCATATGTTTTGCCATCCTTCCCTTTTGTTCGTATGCATCGGACGGGCAGAGGTCAGACGATCCCGACCTGTGCGCACGCTCTTGAGTTAGCCCTCGCTAACCGGCATACATTATAGCAAATTTTCGGCGTTTGTCAAGGGCTTTTTTCTTTTTTTCGCCCGTTCACGGCAATTTCGGCGTTTTCACGGCTGTAAAAATGGCGTGCAGACGTATTTTGATGCAGATTGTACAGATCGGGCAAGGTGCCTGTTTGCCCCCCGGCAAGCCCCGCCGGATTCCAGGGCGGCACGGACACTCGCCGCCTTAAAAAATCCGATTTCAGAAAAATTATTTCAAATCCCCTTTACAAATTACCAACTTTGTGATATAATAGTTCCAAACAAAGAACACGGAGGCAATGGGCATGGCAGTATACCGGCAGGAATCTTACCTCGACCGCATCAAGGCAATCAAGAGCGAGCGCAAAATCACCAACGACAAGCTGGCGGAAATGACCGGCATCCCGCTCGGCACGCTCTCCAAGCTGCTCGCGGGCATCAGCGATTCCCCCAAGCTCTCCAATATCGTTGCCATCAGCGAGGCGCTGGACTGCTCGCTGGACTACCTCATCACGGGCGTTCCGCGCAACACCAACAACTGTACCCTCTCGGAGGACGAGTTGATGTTTATCGGCAATTATCGCCTGCTGGACGGCTACGGACGTTCGCTGGTAGACGCCGTCGTCAATATGGAGGTGGATCGCGCCATCCGGCAGCAGACCGACGATGCGCACCGGAATGTATCCCCGCAGGGCGATGCCGGGGAGCAGGCAGCATACCCGGCGTCTGCGGCGCGGCACCGTACTCTCCGGGGCGGGCAGAATGAACTGTCCGCAACCGCGCCGGCAGAGCCTGCCGCCGCAGAGCCCGGAACCGCCTCGTTGCTCCACCTCCCGGGCGGACACGGCAGGAAGGACACCGCCAAGCGCCGCCGCATCACGCTGTACGATCTGCCGGTGTCCGCCGGTATCGGCGAATTCCTGTCCGATGCGCACGCGACCGAAATCAGCATCCCGGATGTCGCGCAGACGGTGGATGCAGACTTCGCTCTGCGTATCGCGGGCGACAGCATGGAGCCGAACTACCACGATGGCGACATTCTGCTTGTCCGGCGCACGGAGTCCGTCACGCCCGGCGAACTTGGCATTTTTGTGCTGGACGGATGCGGCTACTTCAAGAAGTTCGATGGCGATCGCCTGCTCTCGCTCAACCCCGCCTACCCGCCCATCCTGCTGAAGAATTTCACGCAGACTGCCTGTTGCGGTCAGGTCATCGGGCGGATGCGGAAGCGGTAACACGGTTCCCAACGGTTCCCGACGGTTCCCGAACGCAAACCACGCCCCTGTCCCTTCCCCCGGCGGAGAAAGGGACAGGGGCGATTCGTTTGGTGCGAAGCCGTGCCGATCGGCTCCCGCCCGAACCGCAGATATCAACTGCCGGTTGCTCCGCCGCTTACCGGGTCACCGTAAAAAATCTGAAAACACCCTGTATATCCGACTGAAAATGTGATATAATAGAGGTACGCCGAGCCAGCCGGTAGTTTGCTTTCCAATTCCGCACCTGCAGGTTGCGTAACATTTGTTCTCCGGTTGGTTGCAAAATGCGAAAGGTTGGTATATGATGTAGGGGAGTCTTTGGAACTTCCGGCGGCTTGCCGCACGGAATGCCGCCGGAGTCTCACGAAACAGCATACAGCCGCGCGACATCCCGCCTGCGCGGATATCACACAGAAACGAGGAATTGCAGCAGTATGACGATCGGTGAAAAAATTGCAAACCTGCGCTCTGCGGCGCATATTTCACAGGAACAGCTGGCAGAGGAGCTTTCCGTTTCCCGCCAGTCGGTTTCCAAGTGGGAGGTCAACCAGTCTCTTCCGCAGATTGAAAACATCCTGACACTGTGCCGCCTGTTCCGTGTCACGGCGGACGCTCTTCTGCGGGATGACATTTCGCTGTTCGGCGATGTCCCGGGGCAGAAATCCGCCATCAACGAAACGGGCGCCAAGAACAAATACTTCGGCACGGACGGCTTCCGGGGGGAAGCCAACGTGACCCTGACCGCCGACCACGCCTATCGGGTAGGGCGTTTTCTCGGCTGGTACTACGCCTCGCCGCTTTCCGGCTTCCATATGCCCAACTACCGTCCCCGCATCCTGATCGGCAAGGACACGCGCCGGTCGAGCTATATGCTGGAGTATGCCATCGCGGCGGGCCTGACGGCATCGGGTGCCGATGCGTATATGCTGCACGTGACCACCACGCCCAGCGTTTCCTACGTAACGCGGACGGATGAATTCGACTGCGGCATCATGATTACCGCCTCGCACAATCCCTTCTATGACAACGGAATCAAGCTCATCAACCGCTACGGTGAAAAGATGGACGATGCCACAACCGCGCTGGTGGAGGCGTACCTGGACGGCGACGTACAGCGTCTGGGGCTGGACGGGAACGAGCTTCCGCTGGCACGCCGTGAGGCAGTCGGCAGCATCGTGGACTATGTGGCAGGGCGCAACCGCTACGTCGGCTACCTGATCTCGCTGGCATCGCACTCCTACCGCGAGATGAAAATCGGACTGGACTGTGCCAACGGCGCCTCGTGGATGATTGCCAAGGCGGTGTTCGAGGCACTGGGCGCCAGAACCTACGTCATGGGCACCGCGCCCAACGGGCTGAATGTCAACGACGGCTGCGGCTCCACGCATATTGACGCGCTCCGGAAGTTTGTTCTGGAGAACCATCTGGACGTCGGCTTTGCCTTTGACGGCGACGCGGACCGTTGCATCGCGGTGGACGAGCGCGGGCAAACTGTGGACGGCGACTGCATCCTGTACATTCTGGCAACCCGTCTGGCAGCACGCGGCGCGCTGGGCGGTAACACGGTGGTCTGCACCGTGATGTCCAACTCCGGTCTGTTCAAGTCTCTGGAGGCAGCCGGCATCCGCAGTGAGCAGACCGCCGTCGGGGATCGTTTTGTCTACGAATGCATGCAGCAGAATGGGTACAGTCTGGGCGGCGAGCAGTCCGGTCACATCATTCTCCGGAAGTATGCCACGACCGGCGACGGACTCCTGACCGCCATCATGCTTGCCGAGGAAATGCGTGACCGCAAAGCCTCGCTCTCCCAGCTTGCCGCCCCCGTCCTGCTCTATCCGCAGACCGTGCGGAGCATCCGGGTGACCGACAAGTCCGCCGCCATGAACGATCCCATCATCCGTGCCGAATTCGATGCGGTCAACCGCGAGATTGGCGGAAACGGGCGTGCGCTCCTGCGCGCCAGCGGCACCGAGCCTGTCCTGCGCATCATGTTGGAGTGCGAGACCGAAGCGCTCTGCTCCTCCTTCACGGATCGCATCGCAGACGTCATCCGCAAGCGCGGCTACTGCTGCGAATAAGCAGTGCTTCGGGGGCTTGCCTCTGCGGTGCCGGGTTTATCCAGCCACAGCATAAATCTTTCCTCCTGCCCCTTCCCCCTTCAGGGAAGGGGCGCTTTTTACTTTATTTCGTCGGGAGGCTCCGGATCACCAACCTTGCGACCGTGGCAGTCGCATACGGTTCGCGGCTCGGTGCCGCGGAGAAACCACCCCTCCGCCATCTTTCCGTCCTCCCGGCAGCCGGGACAGGGCAAAAGCCCCGTTGTGCGGCAGTAGCTGACCCGGATCAGATCACCCGGCAGGGTAAATTCCCGTTGCGCCGGGGCGCCCCGATACACCTGCTCCGCCCGCTTCATGACCGCATCAAAGATGCCGAGGCAGGGATTTCCGCCCAGATCTTCCAGCGATGCAGGGTAATCGTACCCCATCCAGACGCCGCAGAGCAGGCGGGGCGTATAGCCGACAAACCAACGGTCGCAGGTGTTCTGCGTCGTACCGGTCTTGCCTGCGACAGCAACGCCGGACTCCGGCAAGGTCAAAGCCGACGCCGTACCGCGGCTGACAACCTCCTCCAGCATAGATGTGACCAGCGCGGCAGTCTCCCGGCGCAGGCAGACCTCGCCGCCCACGCGATTCTCCAGCAGAACGCGCCCCTCCCTATCCAGCACGCGGCGGTAGGAGACCGGCGCGTGAAACACGCCGTCGGTCAGCACCGTGTAGGCGCCGGTCAGTTCCCGGAGCGTTACGCCCCGGCTCTGCTGTCCCAGTGCCAGCGAGGACACGGTCAGATCCCCCGCCGTGCCGTCCGCAGGGGCAACCAGACCGTCCATATGCAGGCGCTCCCGCAAAAAATCCAGCGAGTTCCGCATACCGACCTCGTAAAGAAGGCGCACCGAAACCGTGTTGAGTGAGTGCGCCAGCGCATCGGATACCGTCACGCGCCCCCGGTACAGCGGTGCGGTCAGTACGGTGTGCCCGTCCGCCGCGAGCGGAGCGGTCGTGATGCAATCCAGCTTTTCCAGTGTCTCGCGGTCGTCCCCGATAACATCCAGAAAACCGTCGTAGATACGCAACTCGGCGCCTGCCAGCGCGGGATCGGTGTCGCAGGTGAACAGGATGATTGCTGCCGTCGGGTCGGCGGCGGAGGGGCGGGAAGCGGCGCGCGCCTTCCGCACG
>OGQR01002254.1_pt1 | contig 11905 bp, 12 predicted proteins | sample 1553271 | NCBI WGS metagenome assembly OGQR01 (sample SAMEA2579970, study PRJEB22360) | human gut metagenome | biome: human gut; feature: human-associated habitat; material: faeces | place: Denmark | collected 2008/2010 | reverse complement strand
ACCTCCGGAGACGTCACGCTCCATGTACCTCGCCTTAAGGGTGTCTCTTTCGAAACAGCCATCATTGAGCGGTATCGCCGGCGAGAGAGCAGCGTGGAGGAAGCGCTCATCGAGATGTACCTGGCCGGTGTTTCCGTGCGCCGTGTGGAGGACATCACCGAGGCCCTCTGGGGCAGCAAGGTCTCTCCCTCCACCATCAGTGAGCTGAACAAGAAAGCGTATGTCCACATTGAGGATTGGCGGAACCGCCCTTTGCAAGGCGGACGGTATCCGTACGTCTACGTAGATGGGATCTATCTACGCCGTAACTGGGGCGGAGAGTTTGAAAACGTAGCCATTTTGGTGACGATTGCAGTCAACGAGGATGGCTACCGCGAGGTTCTTGGTGCAGCCGAGGGCATGAAAGAAGACAAGGCCAGTTGGGTTAATTTCTTTCAGTGGCTCCGCGGCCGTGGTCTGGATGGGGTTAAATTGGTGGTTGGTGACAAGTGCCTTGGTATGCTGGAAGCCGTGGGTGAAGTGTTCCCCGAGGCTAAATACCAACGGTGTACAGTCCACTTTTACCGGAATGTGTTTGCTGTTACGCCTCGTTCCAAGGTGAAGCTGGTGGCTAAGATGCTCAAAGCGATTCATGCCCAAGAGAACAAGAAAGCTGCCCGCGAGAAGGCCGCCAAGGCTGCGGAAGCCAAGCGCGCTCGAGCCGCGAAGGTGGCCGAGACCGAGTACGCTGCTGACCACCCCGACGCCATCAAGCAGATGAAGCCAAAGGTCTCGGGTATCGACCCTGCGCAGATGGCCGATTTCGAGGAACGCTTCGCGGGCACCGACCCCGAGAAGCTTGCGCGTATCAAGGCTGCGTTCGCGGCGAAGGCGGCAAAGGCTGCCGAGGTGGAGCAGTCCCGCGAGAGCAAGCGCGCCACCCGAGCGGCGGAACTCGAGAATCTCGACCCCGAAAAGGCCGCCAAAGTCCGCGCGGCCCTCGAGCGCAAGAAGAAGGCCGCCGAGGCGAAGCGCGCTGTCGGCTCTACCAACGTCGAGCGCGACGCCGAGATCGAGGCCAAGCTCGCCCAGCTCGATCCCGAGCGCGCGGCCAAGGTCCGCGCCGCCCTCGATGCGAAGGCGCGTAAGGAAACCGCCGAGCGTGCTGCGAATACCGGAAAGGACGGTGAATAACGATGGGCAAGGCAACCGTCATCCCCTTCGGTCCGCAGCACCCCGTGCTGCCCGAGCCGCTTCACCTCGATCTTGTGGTCGAAGACGAGAAGGTTCTCGAGGCGATTCCCCAGATCGGCTTCGTCCATCGAGGCCTCGAGAAGCTCGTCGAGACTCGCGATTACAACCAGTTTATCTTCATCGCCGAACGAATTTGCGGCATCTGCGCGTTTGGCCATTCCATGGGTTATGCGGAGACTGTCGAGAGCCTCATGGGCGTCGAGATTCCCAAGCGCGCCGAGTACCTGCGCGTCATCTGGCACGAGCTCTCGCGTGTTCATTCGCATATCCTTTGGCTCGGCCTTGCCGCCGACGCCTTCGGCTTCGAGAGCCTGTTCATGCATTGTTGGCGCCTGCGCGAGCGCGTGCTCGACATCTTCGAGAAGACGACCGGTGGCCGCGTCATATTCTCGGTCGTGAGGGTGGGCGGCGTCGTGCGCGACATCGACGCGGTGCAGTTCGCCGAGATCAAGCGTGTGCTCGAGGGCATCAAAGACGACTATCGCCAGATTATGAACGCCTTCCTGAAGGATTCATCGGTCAAGAACCGCACCGTTGGGGTGGGGCATGTGAGCCACGAGGACGCGCTTGCGCTATCCATGGTGGGTCCTTTCGCCCGCGCCTCCAGCGTGAACTACGATGTGCGCATGCTCGGCCGCGGCGGTTACGCGGAGCTCGCCGATTTCCGTCCCATCCTCGACGACCAGGGCGACTGCTACGCGCGCTGCAAGGTTCGTGCTCTCGAGGTGCTGCAGTCCATCGACATCATCGAGGAGATGATCTCCAAGATTCCCGAGGGCGACATCTCGGTTTCTGTGAAGGGCTCTCCGGTTGCCGGCTCCGAGGCTTCGAACGTCGTCGAGCAGCCGCGCGGCGAATGCTACTACTATGCTCGCGGCAACGGCACGAAGAATCTCGAGCGTATGCGCATGCGCACGCCAACCTCGCAAAATCTCGCAGGAATGACTGCGGCGCTCAAGGGCTGCGATTTGGCCGATGTGAACAACATCATCCTCACCATCGACCCCTGCATCAGCTGCACGGAAAGGTAGAAGAACATGGGTGGATTCAAACTGGGAAAGATGACGCTCGGCTCGCTGTTCAAAAAGCCCGAGACCGTGCTTTATCCCGTGGAGAAGAAAGAGGCCCCTGCAGGACTTAAGGGCCATATCGTCAACGATGTCGATGTTTGCATCCTGTGCGGCATCTGCCAGCGCCGCTGCCCGTGCGCGGCTATCGTGGTGGAGAAGCCCAACCGTAAATGGACTATCGACAAGTTTCGTTGCGTCCAGTGCGGCACCTGTGTGCTCGAGTGCCCGAAGCACTGCCTATCGATGGAGCCCGGCTGGCCGGCGCCTTCGAAGGAGATGTATACCGAGTCGGTAGACGGCCCCGAGCATCCCAATGAAGAAGGTAAGCTAAGAGCGGCGTTCTCGTATCGCCCATTGGGCGAAGGTTCTCGAATGCGCGTTTTGAAGGGACCCTGCGGGGTCCCTTTTCGTTTTCGCCAAATTCGCGGTTCTGATGTTGCGCAACGGAATCTAGCGGTATAGTCGGGCCAGTCGAGGAGGGCGGCGTTGCGATGCGTCCGAATGAGGGAAGGTTGTGAAACGATGGGTTTTTTCGATAGCGCGCAAGGCATGATTGACAAGGGAGTTTCTGCGGCGAAAGGCGTTGTTTCGGGCGTTGCCGTGGAACAACAGCCCTTCATGAAGGGCTTTGCGCGCCTGTGCGCCGACGGTTGGGACCAAGGCTGGCACGAGCGCAACGGCGGGAACCTCACCTATCGCATGACCGAAGGGGAAGTGGCGGATTGCCGTCCGTTCTTCTGCGAGATCCCGTCCAACTGGATTCCCCTCGGTGTTCAGGCTGACAACCTTCGCGGAGCCTTCTTCGCCGCGACCGGTGCGGGATGCTATCTGCGCAACGTTGCGCTCGACATCGCTCGCAACGTGGGGATTGTCGAGATTAACGCCTCAGGCGATGCCTGTCGTGTAGTTTGGGGTCTTAAAGACGGGGGGAGACCTACCTCTGAATTCCCCTCCCATTTCATGATTCACTCGGTTCGCCTGGACGCGACTGGAGGTGCGTCCCGTATCCTCTACCATGCACACCCCACCAATGTGGTCGCGCTCACTTCCGTGATGCCGCTCGACGCTCGCGCTATCACGCGTGCGCTCTGGAAAGTCATGACGGAGTGCATCATCGCTTTCCCGAAAGGCGTTGGCGTAGTTCCGTGGATGGTGCCGGGAGGATCTGAGATCGCGATGGCGACAGCAAAGCTCATGGAGACTTTCGATGCGGTCATTTGGGCACAGCACGGTCTGTTCTGCTCGGGTGCCGATTTCGATTCTGCGTTCGGTCTCATGCACACCATCGAGAAGGCGGCGGATATCTATGTGAGGGCGCGCCTGCTCAACGGGGGCGGCGATTTTGCGAACACCATATCCGACGACGGGCTTCGCGCCATCGCCCGGGATTTGAGGCTGGATGTAAACGAGACGTTCCTTGATTAGGCTTCTTCCAGCCGGGCTCTGGCACACAGTGAGCAATCCGCAATCGAATAAACGTGCTGGCAACATCTCCGTGGGGAATCGGCGAAGTGTTCCGCATCGGATAAGGCGGGGCGCTATAATAATTCGCTGCAATTAACACGACTGACCCGCTGGGGCTTTATTTACTGGGGGCTTGGCTTATATGGCGAAGATGATAGACAAGGCCGCGAAGAACGACCTGACACCCGAGGAAGACGAGGTGCTCGACACCATATTCACCATTCCAAATCTCATTTCGACGATTCGCCTTTGCATGGTTCCGTGCTTCATCGTTTTGCTTCTGACCGGCTACGACATCCTTGCGACGGTTCTTTTCGCCGTGGCGGCGGGACTGGATCGACGGGCAAATCGCCCGCCGCACGCACACGGTCTCGAAGCTTGGTCGACTGCTTGACCCCGCCGTCGATCGCATCCTCATGATCTCAGGCGTCGTGTGCCTGCTCGCCGTCGGGCGCCTGCCGCTCTGGGTCGTCGTCTTGGTGCTTGGCCGCGATCTGCTGCTCCTTATCGGAGGGGCGTATCTGCTCAAGAAGTGGCGCATTCGCGTTGCGGTAATCTATCCTGGCAAGGTGGCGACAACGTTTTTGTTCGTCGGATTTGCAGCGCTCCTTCTTAACTGGCCGGTCCTTGCTGGCATGGGGGTTGTGCCCTTCTCTTGGCTGCCGGGTTTCTCTTCTGGCCCTTACTCGTGGGGCATCTGGTTTGTCTACGCGGGACTTCTCGTCGGCGCTTTCACGACGATTTACTATGTTGCCGCCGGGGTTTTCAAGCTTTCTGCTGCTAGGCGCGAAATGCGCGGAATGCTTTCCGAATAACGCTTTCTGGCGCAGGAAATCCACTTTTGCCGCCGTTCCCTCTATGTCTCGGTAGGCACAAACGCTACACTAAAGATGTTTACCCTAGCTATCGGGTCTAATTTGAGTGTGCGATGGCTTGGGTGGCGTGGGCAAGGGCGCGTATGCGCTAGGCAAGACAAGGAAGGACTTGAGGTGTTTTTTCAAGAAGAAATCGAGACTATGCCGCGCGAACAGCTGCGCGAGCTTCAGCTCGAGCGCATGCAGTGGAGCGTGCGCCATGCCTACGAGAACGTGGCGTTCTATCAGCGGTCGTTCAAGGATGCAGGCGTCGAGCCGGGTGATCTTGCGTCCCTCGACGATCTGGCGAAGTTCCCGTTCGTCGTCAAGCAGGACATGCGCGACGCTTATCCGTTCGGCCTTTTCGCCGTTCCGAAGAAGGACGTCGCCCGCATCCATGCATCCTCTGGCACCACTGGCCAGGCAACGGTCGTCGGGCATACCGCGAACGACATCAAGAACTGGGGCGACTGCTTCGCCCGCGGCATCGCCATGGTGGGCGGCGACGAGAATTCCACCATCCAGGTGTCCTACGGCTACGGCCTGTTCACGGGCGGCCTGGGCGCGCATGCCGGGGGTGCGCACTATGGCGCTGAAGCCGCTGGCTGCTCGGTCATCCCGACCTCTTCGGGCAACACGAAGCGCCAGATCCAAATGATGGTCGATCTCGGCACCGACATCCTGTGCTGCACGCCTTCCTACGCGCTATATTTGGCCGATACGGCTATCAGCATGGGCTATGATCCTGCAAAGGATTTCAAGCTCTCCGCCGGCATCTTCGGCGCTGAGCCTGCCTCCGAGAACATGCGCCAGGAAATCCGCAACAAGCTCGGCATCCGCTACTGCGATGTGTACGGCCTGTCCGAGGTCATGGGTCCGGGCGTCGCGATGGAATGCTCCGAGTCCCATGGCTTGCATCTGGCAGAAGACCATTTCTTCGCCGAGATCATCGACCCTGAGACGCTCCAGCCGGTGCCTGACGGCACGTATGGCGAGCTCGTGTTCACCACGCTTACGCGCGAGTGCTGCCCGCTTGTGCGCTATCGCACGCGCGACATCACCCGCATCATCAACGAGGAGTGCGCATGCGGGCGCACCCATCGCAAGATCGACCGCATCATCGGCCGCTCTGATGATATGATGATTATCCGCGGTGTGAACGTGTTCCCGCAGCAGATCGAGCAAATCATCACCGGCTTCGACGAGATCACGGCGCACTATCAAATTGTGCTCACCGATAATGGACCGCTCGACAAGGTCACGCTGAACGTCGAGACGGTGCCCGAGTTCCCGATTGACGAGATTCGCAAGCTCGAGGACTTGAAGGCGCGTCTTGGCGCCGAGCTTAAGAGCAACCTGCAGATCAAGGTTGACATCAAGATCGTCGAGCCGAAGTCTATCGAGCGCAGCGAAGGCAAAGCCAAGCGTGTCATTGACTTGAGAGAAGGGAAGCACTAATGATTTCTCAGCTGACTGTTTTCCTGGAGAACGACAAGGGTCGCCTCGCTTCTGCATGCCGCGTGCTGTGCGATGCGGGCGTGAACCTGCATGCCCTGAATCTCGCCGATACAGCCGATTTCGGTGTCGCCCGCGTCCTCGCTGATACCCCTCATGCCGCTGCCGAGGCGCTTCGCGCGGCCGGCTATCGCGCGATGGTCACACCGGTCCTTGCCGTTCGCGTCCCCAACGTGAAGGGCGGACTCGCGACTCTGCTTGAGTTTTTGGACCAACAGTCCGTCAACATCGAGTACGGATACTGCTTCTCCGTTAATCCCGAAATGGCGATCGATGTGCTGAAAATTGGTGAAGCGGAAGGCATCGAGGCCAAGCTCGAAGAGGCTGGCTTCGCAACTGTATCCCCGGAAGAGGTTTACCAGCTTGATTGCTAGCTCTCGTCATATCGCGCGTAGCGCCCGTGCCCCCTTCGGGGTGCGGGCGCTTTCCGCGCTTTGCGCCTGTGCACTCGCAGTCTCGCTCTCGTTCGCTCTCGTGCCCGCCACCGCTTTCGCCGGCGTCGCGAAAACCGATGTCGTCGCTGGCGAGACCGTCGAGTCGCGCGGGCTTGCCGTCTCTCAGTGCCCAAGCATCGATGCGACGTACGCTTATGTCGTCGACGGCAACGGTACGGTGTACTTCGAGCGCGACCCCGACAAGCAGACGCATATCGCCTCGGTGACCAAGATCATGACGGCGATCGTTGCCTTGGAGAACTCCCAGTTCACCGATCAGGTGACGGTGAGCGCTGAGGCAGCCTCCATCGGCGAGTCCTCGGCATCGCTCAAGGAGGGCGACGTGCTTTCGATGGAGGACGCCATCAAGGCGCTTCTCACCTCGTCGGGCAACGACGCGGCTATCGCCATCGCGGATACCGTGGGCGCGAAGCTCGGCGGCGAGGGCGGTGCGCGGGCGGCATTCGTTGCCGCGATGAACGCCAAGGCGGCAGATCTCGGGTGCGAAAACACGCTGTTCGCAAATCCCCATGGGCTCGATTTCAACCAATATGCGGGTGATATGCACAGTACGGCCCGCGATGTGGCAACGATGTCCGCCTACGCGATGAAAAGCCAGACGTTCCGCGACATTGTCTCCAAGGACAAGGCGACGATCACGGTCACGCGCGGGGGAGTCGCAACTCCGCTCGAGCTGGAATCGACCGATGAGCTTATCGGTGTCTACGAGGGTGCTTGCGGCATAAAAACAGGATTCACCTCGCTCGCCGGGGAATGTTTTGCGGGTGCCTGCAACCGCGACGGGCTCGACTTGTATGCAATCGTGCTCAACTCGTCAAGCGAGCAGCAGCGCTTCACGGACGCGAAGACGCTTTTCGACTGGGTATACGCCAATAGCGTGAACTACCCGTATGCCCATGCGAGCGAAACGGCTACGATGTCCTGGGGTTCTTCCACCAAGGAGGTCCCCGTCGTTGCCGAGGTCGCGCATGGCGATTGGACGGATAGGACGATCAAGGCTACCTTCTCCGAACCAGACGGCTCGCTCGACGTGTTCTCGCTCAAAGGTAACGTGAGCTGTACAATGAGTTTCGACAACGTGAGCGGGAATGTGCATGAGGGCGACAAAGTTGGTAGCGCCGTCTTCAAGCAGCACAACGAGACGATTGCCACGGTCGACCTTATCGCGTGCGAGGACGTTGCGGCGCCGAATCCTCTCGAAGCTGCCGGTATTTGGGTGGGCAGGCTTCTGTCTCATTTCACCGGGAGTCAGACCGTTGCAACGTCCGTTGACTTGAACGACACCCCGCTCATCAACGACAAGACGAAGGCCAAGTACTGATTCGCTACACTTTCATATGCAAGACGAAAGAAGGACGAGCATTATGACTGAAACGTGCCCCGTATGCGGTGCAACTCTTAACCCAGATGCTTCTGCGTGTCCGACCTGCGGATTCAAGTTGCTTGGCGCAACGCAGAGCTTCAAGCCGTTTCCCATTGAGGGAAGGGATGTGCCTGCGACAGACCATCCGCAACACCAGTTCGTGCTGCGAGTTGTTAAGGGTCCTCAGATCGGAATGGTCTACAGGCTCGGCAATACACCGATGAGCGTCGGGCGCAATCCACAGTGCGATATCTTCTTAAACGATATGACGGTTTCGCGCAGCCACGCGGTTGTTGAGCCGACAGGCGATGGCTACACGATTACCGACGACAGCTCCTTCAACGGCGTGTGGGTGAACAACGACAACGTCGAGGCGCGCGAGCTCCACGAGGGCGATGTCGTGCAGATCGGCGCGTTCTGCCTCGTCTATCGGGAGGAATAGACGCATCGGCGCATAAGGCGAGATTTACGAGAGGGTTTTACATGGAATTGTTAAGCGGAAATGAGGCGATTGCTCAGGGGGCTTGGGAAGCCGGCGCCCGTATTGGCGTCGCGTACCCGGGCACCCCTTCGACTGAGACGCTCGAGGCGTTTGCGAAGAAGGATGGCGTCTATGCCGAGTGGTGCGTGAACGAGAAGGTTGCCGTTGAGGTGGGCATCGGCGCATCTGCCGGTGGCGCCCGCGTTCTTTCGACCATGAAGCACGTCGGCGTGAACGTCGCGGCGGACCCGCTGTTCACGGCTGCATATACCGGCGTTGGCGGAGGATTTGTCGTGCTGGCTGCCGACGATCCGGGCATGTACTCCTCGCAAAACGAGCAGGATTCTCACTACTACGCCTGCGCGGCGCATATTCCCATGCTCGACCCCGCTGATTCCGCCGAGGCGCTCGCTTTCACGCGCGACGCGTTCGAGCTTTCCGAACGATTCGATGTGCCCTTCTTCATCCGCTCTTCGGTGCGCGTCTCGCATACGAAGACGCCGGTCGAGGTCGGGTCCCGAAAAGAGGTCGAGCCCGCTCCCTACGAGAGCAACCCTGCAAAGTGGGTCATGATGCCTGCGTTCGCGAAGCCGCGCCGCAAGGTGCAGCTCGAGCGCATCGAGGCGCTCTCCGAATGGGCCGAGACTTGCGCGTACAACCAGATCGTAAGGCATGGCGACAAGATTGGCGTCGTGTGCGCCGGCGCTGTCTCCCAGCATGTGCTGGAGGGTCTGCCCGATGCGTCCGTGTTCAAACTTGGATGCACATGGCCGCTTCCCAAAAAGGCGTTGCGCTCGTTTGCTGAGAGCGTCGATGCGCTCTACGTTGTCGAGGAAGCGTCGTGCTATCTGACCGACGCTGTTTCCGCGCTCGGAATCGATGTTGCCGCCTTCCCCGAACCCATGCCGCGCGACGGCGAGCTCTCGGTCGGGCTCATCCGCGCTGCCTTCGGTTTCCCCGAGCCCGCGCACGCTGCCGCTCAGGCAGACGTTCCGGGTCGCCCTCCTGCGCTGTGCCCCGGCTGCCCGCATCGCCTCGTCTTCAAGGAACTCTCGCGCTGCAAGGCCATCGTGACGGGCGACATCGGGTGTTACACGTTGGGCGCTTTGCCGCCGCTTTCCGCGATGGATACCTGCGTTGACATGGGCGCATCCGTGTCGATGGCCCACGGCTTCGAGCTTGCGTTCGCGGGTCGCGAGCATCGTCCCGTCGTTGCTGTGATCGGTGACTCCACGTTCGCACATTCTGGACTTTCGTCGCTTATCTCGACGGTTTACAACAAGGGCGCGGGCACCGTCTGCATTCTCGACAACCGCACGACCGCAATGACCGGTCGCCAGGGTAACCCGTTCAACGGCGAGACACTCCAACACCGCCCTTCGCGCGAGCTCGATATGGAAGGCGTCTTGAAGGCGCTCGGCATTGAGGACGTGCGCACGGTTGATCCTCACGATGCGAAAGCTGTTCGCCGCGCCTTGAAAGAGGCAACTTCCGCCACCGATACGCTTTCGGTGATCGTCTTCAGGGCTCCGTGCGTTCTGCTCGAGCGCCATCGCGAGCCTGCATTCGAGGTTTCTTCCCAGTGCACGGCATGCGGCGTTTGCATCACCCTCGGCTGTCCTGCGATTTCCAAGGACGAGTCGACCGGCCAGGCGGTTATCGATCGCGACATGTGCATCGGCTGCGGGCAGTGCGCGCAATACTGTGCACGCGGCTTTATCGTTCAGGATTAGGAGGGGACCCGATGAGTTCGAACACGAAAACGGTTCTTCTTTGCGGCGTTGGCGGCCAAGGCACGATTCTCGCTGCCGATTTGCTTGCCCGTGCTGCCGAGGAGAGCGGGCTTGACGTGAAGGTTTCCGAGATCCATGGCATGGCCCAGCGCGGCGGCGCGGTGACCACTGTCGTGCGATTCGGTGATAAGGTCCAGTCCATGATTGCCGATCTGGGCTCGGCGGACTGCGTCGTGTCGTTCGAAACGACCGAGGCGCTTCGCAACCTTCCCTACGTGAAGGAAGGCGGCAACCTCTTTGTGAACGACGAGTCAATCAAGCCCCTTCCCGTCGCAACGGGTCGCGCCTCCATGCCTGAGCATGCACGCGAACGGTTGCGCGATGCGGGTGCGATGCTCATTCCCGCAACCGAGCTTGCCCGCAAGGCGGGTACCACGAAGGCCGCCAACGTCGTGCTGCTCGGCGCGCTCTCACGCGCTCTCGGCTTCTCGGCGGACGTGTGGGAGCGTGTTATCGCTGCCCGCGTTCCCGAGAAGTATCTCGATGTCAATCTCGAGGCGTTCAAGCTTGGTGCCTCGTTTTCCGCGGAATAAAGTGAGAAGGAGTGGTCTTATGAGCGTCTCGCAAATCAGCGTCTTCATCGAAAGCGAGCCCGGCCATCTCGTTCGCGTGCTCGACTCCTTCGTCGAGGCGGGCGTCAACGTTCGCGGCTATAGCGCTTCCGATACCGGCGACTACGGCATCGTTCGCTTCATCGTCGACAACCCCGATGCGGCGCTCGCGGTGCTTCGCGAGCAGAACGCTGCCTGCTCGAAGTCCGAGGTGCTCGTTCTGCGTTTGGAGGACACCCCCGGCGAGTTGGCGCGAGTCATGGGAATCATTGCCGATTGTCACATCAACGTAACGTATAGCTATTCGCTCATCAGCACGTACATCGTCCTCTCGGTGAATGACGTCGCTGCCGCTGAGAGGATGCTCGAAAGCGAGCCCGTTGAGCTTCTGGGCCAGGATGATCTTGCGCATCTCGTTGCGTAACCGCTTCAAGAAAGTTGTGATGATAGTGAACAGTACCGCTGAAGAGATATTTGACCCCTCTGTGAAAGGCGCCGCTCTCAAGGCTGCTGCTGCAGGGCATTTCGACGTGCTCCCCATGTTCGACCGCGCCATGGAAACTTCGAGCCGTGAGCGCATTCGTGCGATCCAGCTCGAGAAGCTGATTGCGCAAGTCGCCTACACCTATGAGAACGTGGCGTGGTATCGCGACAAGATGAACGAGATGGGCGTGAAGCCCGAGGACATCAAGACGCTTGAAGATGTTCGCAAGCTTCCCTTCACCGATAAGAACGCGCTGCGTGAGACGTTTCCCTATGGGCTTTTCGCCCAGCCGCTCGACAAAATCGTCGAGATGCACGCGTCCTCGGGAACGACGGGCAAGCCGATTTTGGCGGGCTACACGCGGAACGATTTGGAGAATTGGTCGGAAATGATGGCGCGCACGATCGGCGCGGCCAACGCCACGGCGGACGATATCGTGCAAGTGGCGTATGGATACGGCATGTTCACCGGCGGTTTTGGCCTCCATTACGGCTGCATGAAACTTGGCTGCACGATGATTCCGGCGGGTTCGGGCAACACCGAGCGCCATATCCAGATGATCGAGGACTACGGCACCACCGTCCTCGTGGCCACGCCTTCCTACGCGCTGCACGTGTGCGAGGTGGGGGAGCGCATGGGCTA
>OGQR01002248.1_pt1 | contig 11931 bp, 5 predicted proteins | sample 1553271 | NCBI WGS metagenome assembly OGQR01 (sample SAMEA2579970, study PRJEB22360) | human gut metagenome | biome: human gut; feature: human-associated habitat; material: faeces | place: Denmark | collected 2008/2010 | reverse complement strand
TTCATTCTTGAGGTAGACGCCGTAGAGTTCCGGTTCCGCGTGGACCAGCTCGTTCAGGTAGGCCTCGTTGGCGGTGTAGTTCAGCGGGTCGTTGGGGTCGAAATCGGGCTTCGAGGCCATGGCGAGGATGGCACCGGTCTTGACGTTCATGACGATGGCCGCGCCGCGGTTCTCCACATTGTTGGCCGCGATGGCCTCGTTCAGGTAGCGCTCCACCACTTCCTGCACGTTCACATCCAGCGAGAGGACGAGGTTCGAGCCGTCCTTCGCGGCGTAGGTGGTGGCGTTTTCGTCCGCGATGGCGTTGCCGTAGGCGTTGCGCAGGGTGATGGTGCGGCCGTTGACGCCCGCCAGCGTGGACTCGTAGGATTTTTCAAGGCCGTAGGTGCCGTAGCCGTCCGCATCGCGGTCGCCCGTGTTCCCGATATAGGCGGCGTAGTACGGGGCGACAGATGCCCACTGTTCGGCACCCTTGCCCAGGTCAATGGTAGCCGCCTGCGAAGGCGTGGGAATGGGGCGGGCACCCTTGTAGCGGCGGACGTAATTGACCAGCAGATAGTAGTAGTTGTCCCGGAGGTCGCCGCGTGTCGGCTCCAGGTCGCGCGAGAACTCATCGTTGCACTGGTCGGGGAAGGCATTTTCGACCGCGGCGGCGGAGCCTTCTATCCATGTCTTATAGCGTCCGGCTACCCACTCGTTCCATCCGGTGACGAACACGACCTTCGGATCGACCTTCAGTGCATAATCAAACTGTTCGGAGAAGTTGTAGCCCCACAGTGTTGCCGATGCGCCTTCCTTCTCGTACCGATCCTGATAGGAGGATGTATAGGAGCGTCCCATGATGTGATAGCCGTTCATGGCAGCCAGCAGACCGAGCTTGTAGTCATGGTTCATCGCCACGCCGACCGTGATCTGCTCCGGCTTCTGCTCCTTCTGGTTTCTGGAGGTGCCGTAGTAGACAGCCTGCGGATAGGTCGAAAGCCAGCCCCATGCGCCAAGCCCGGGATTATTGTTGATATAGCCCGGATAATTGGCACGGAAGGTAAAGAAATTTTTGATTTCCTTTTCGGTGTTGTCGGCGCTGTTCAGCAGATTACCGCCGCCGTGTGCCATCAGCATGGGCTTACCTTCCCAGTAGAACCACAGCTTCTGATTCACGTCTTTCCGGTAGATGTCAAGATACAGATCCTTCAACTGCGCCCGGGTATCCTCGTTGGCGCCGAAGGGAAGCATGAAGGACACCTTGGGCGTCCGGACACCGTCGTCCATGGCATCCGACCACGTCTGCATCAGCGGACGGTAGGAGTCGCGCCAGGTCAGAATCCCGTTGGTATTGTCGGTGAAAATCGTATCCACGCCTGCATTGGCAAGCATTTCCGCCTGCCGCCGCAGAACCCATGTATCGGTGGTCTTGTAATAGCCGTAGACAGGCCGGTTCCAGAAGTGGTCGTATCCGGAGACAGGCCAGCCCGGATGATCGTAATCCCGCAGTGCGTCGGGATTCTCCTCCAGAAATTTCTGATTGTTGAAGGGATTTCCCGTGCGCAGGAAGCCGTGCCATGTCCAGTAGAACAGCGCAAGGGTGCGGTCGGCGCGGGGATCGCCGACCTCTGCATTGGTCAGCGAAACGCGTCCCAGTCCGTCCGTGAAAACCCATGTGTCGGGCATGACCTCGTGCGTATAGATCTTGCTGTCCTCCGGAATGACGTACTCCGCCGGCGCGGTGTGGTTTCCGTCGGCGGGGGTGACGGACGGCTCACAGGCGCCGAACGGCTCGTTGAGGTTTTCGGTGAAGGTGATGTGCAACTCCGGTTCCAGCGACTTGGATTCCGTGCCATCCTTGTATGCGTAGCCGAGCGAATCCGTCGGATTGACGTTTGCCCAGACGCCGACGCTTCCCTGCGGCTCCGAGACGTGGAAGAGGTACTCCCCTGCGGGTTGCGGATCAAAGGTGACGGTGTTGGTGGCATTGTCCCGCATGGGGTCAAAGACCTTGGTCGCAATCGGCTCCTGCTTCAGGGTGTCCTCGTAGGTGCCCGACCACAGGTACAGCGACAGGCGGCACACCGAGTCGTCCCGTGTCCATGTCGGCATGGCGAAGCCGAACGCGGTGAATTCACCGAGAACATTGACGCGGTAGGAAAACGGAGCGTATATGGATTCGGCACTCCGTGTTCCGGTGCCGTTCTGGATGCTTTTCACATAGGAAGCTGCGCCGGTCGGCAGTGCCAGCACGGAAAGGGCGCTCATAAGCAGGATCGCTGTCAGGCAAGCTGTCAGAATGCGCTTTCCTCGCATCGTTTTCATGTGTGAACCTCCTTTATTCTCCCGGGAACAGGGTTATACCCGGTGATTGTTGATTTTTCGGTATTCGGTATTCTGAATCGGTACGCAGCAGCCGTCCGGAACAGCGGTTTACCGCAGGAAAAGCCGCAGAGCCCGCTCGGCTTTGCTTTCGTAGCCCGGCTCAACCAGCACGGGGCAATCCTCCCCGGCGCGGTAGGCGCGGATGTACTCGCAGAGCCAGCGGTAGTACTGGTCGCCGTGCCCGCCCTTCATCGGTTCGATGTCCCGGCTGTATTCCTGATTGAAGTTGTCGGTAAAGACATAGCCGGGGGAATCAAAGTAGTACAGCTGTGCCGTCCATTCATTCCACCAGGTGACCGAAACGATCTTGGGATGGATTTTGAAGGCGGTCAGCCACTGGGAGTACCAGAACACACCGCCGGCTCTTCCGTTGGCGGAATGCGGATCGGACATATAGCTGAGCTGTGCAGCCACGCAGACGCTGACGTGTTCCGGATCGTCCCCGAAGTAGGATACGGTGCGCTTGTTGTTTGCCTGCAGGTAGCTCCACTGCGCCGTGGAAGCGCCATGCAGACCGGACATACCGCGTACCGTGAAATACTTGGTGTCGATATCGTCCAGCCCGGCGTTCCAGCGCATAATGAACGGCTTGTCATTCCAGAATACAAAGCAGTCCGTCCACTTTTCGACGCTGTAGAAGCTCTGATAGATGGCATCAAACAGGGAATCGTCGTTCATCCACATGACGACATACGGCGTTCCCAGTCCTTCTGCACGCATCTGCATGATGGTGTCCAGCAGCGCGTTCATGGGCTTGCCGATGTAGTTTATCCACTCCCACGAGCCAAGCCTGTAACCGGCATGGGCATAGGTGTAGTCCAGGATCAGGAAATCCACGCCCGCGTTGTATAGCAGGGTCATGTTGTTGCGGATGGCGTCGGTGTCGGTGCTGCGGTAGTAGCCCTGAGCCGGCTCGGACCAGTAGTGGAACTGGTGCAGGTGGTTGTGCTGCTCCTTCTCGTTGCCGAAACCGTACTTGGCGGAAAAGCCGTACTGCGCGATCAGCTCTTCAACATTGAGGCAGCCCTCCAGCTTGCCCTCCCCGTCGCCGTGAATGGCATTGAACCACATGGTGTAGCAGATGCCGATAAGGTCAGTCCGGTCAGTGATATCCAGTCCCAGACTGTACCCGTCCTGCGGGGTCGCAATCACGGTGCCGTCCACGATGGCGTAATCCACCTTGCCCTCGTTGAAGGAGGTCTCGGGTTCCGTGACGGTTTCCGTTGCGGTTTCTGTCTCGGTTTCGGTTTCCGTGGCGGGAGTGGTCTCTCTCGCGGTTTCCGGCTCGGCTTTCGTTTCCGATCCTGTATCCGGCAGGACGGAGGTAGCCCCGGCGGAAGCGGTGCCGTCCGGGACGTCCTGCTTGCCGGAGCAGCTCCAGATGCAGCAGGCAAGCAGGAGGATAAACAGGAGCAGGAGTTGGATGCGTATGAATCTCCGATTATTCATGGCGGTACGGCTTCCTTTCATCATGAGGTATTGTTTTTGTAGAGTCCTTTATTTATCCTTCAGGAAATCCCGCAGGGCGCGATATGCGCGCTGCTCGTAGCCATCCTCGACCAGCACGGGGCAATCCTCCCCGGCGCGGTAGGCGCGGATGTATTCGCAGAGCCAGCGGTAGTACTGGTCGCCGTGCCCGCCCTTCATCGGTTCAATGTCCCGGCTGTACTCCTGGTTGAAGTTGTCGGTGAAGATGTAGCCGGCATCTGTATGGTACAGCTGAGCCGTCCACTCGTTCCACCAGGTGACCGAAACGATTTTGGGATGAACCTTGAAGGCATTCAGCCACTGGGAGTACCAGAACACACCGCCTGCACGTCCGTGTGCCGTGGGCAGGGACATATAGGTTTCCTGCGTGGCAACGGCGACGCTGACGTGCTCCGGCTTGCCGCCGTAGTAGGAAACGGTGTTCTTGTTGCTGACCTCCAGGTACGTCCACTGACCGGGCGCCGCCTGCCCGCGCAGACCGTACATCCCGCGCACGGTGAACTTGTCGGTGCCCAGGCAGGATTCGTCGGCGATCCAACGCATGACGAACGGCTTGCCGTTCCAGAAAACGAAGCAGTCCTTCCATTTTTCAACGCCGTAGAAGTGTTGATAGATGACGTCAAAAAGGGAATCGTCATTCATCCACATGACAACATACGGTGTGCCTTCGCCCTCGGCACGCATCTGCATGATGGTGTCCAGCAGCGCGTTCATGGGCTTGCTGATGTAGTTCGTCCACTCCGACGAGCCGGGCTGGTAGCCGGCGCCGGCATAGGTGTAGTCCAGGATCAGGAAGTCCACGCCAGCCTTGTACAGCAGACGCATATTGTTGCGGATGGCATCTGTGTCGGTACTGCGGTAGTAGCCCTGCGCAGGCTCGGACCAGTAGTGGAACTGCCCGAGATTGTTGTGCTGTTCATCCTTTGTGCCGAAGCCGTACTCGGCAGAGAACCCGTACTTTTCTGTCATTTCCGGCACGTTCGGCATATTGGTCATCTTCCCGGTTCCGTCCCCGAAAATCGCGTTGAACCACATGGTATAGCAGATACCGACAAGGTCGTTCCTGTTCGTGATATCCAGACCCAAAGCATATCCCTCCTTCGGTGTGGCAGTCACGACAACCTCTTCCACGGTGGAGCCGCGGGAGGCGCCGTACACCTGCATATCATCAATCATGAATCCGCCGCCATGACAGAATACGGAGTAGTGAGAGCCTTTGGCGGATGACATATTGTAATCTTCCTCGTAAACCTGTTCGTTTGCCATGTCGTAGACATGAATCCGGCTGTCCTCAATCCTGACGGACAGGGCGTAGATTCCGTTGATGAACATGGTAGTGGTCAGATCATCGGTGCAGACAAGATCCACTCTGAACTGCCCGGACAGTGCGCCGTCCCAAAGCTGCACCAGTACGTTGCCGCCTGGCCAGCCCCAGTGTGCCTGATCGCTTCCGAACACGGCGATCCTGTCATGCTGGCTCACGAAGGAGAACCAGATGCCGTCACCGGCGTTGTCCGCAATGCTGTATGTGTAGTTGGACAGGTAGCAGCCGATGAAGCCGGTCGCGGCAGGATTGCCGCCGCCCACGACCTCTATGTTGGCGGAGAGCTGTATCTGGCTGAAGTCCGTGAAATTGGTGTTGACTTCTGGGCACCAGGTCGTCCACCCGCCGCTTACGCCGTCCGTACCGTTGTAGGGGATGCACAGCTTCCCCTCGTGCACGCCGGTCGCACCGGCGGAGCGGGAGGTCGCCTTGCCGCCGCAGTTGGGGTCTCCGTCCGAGAAATCCTCGTCAAACAGTGTCACTACGCCGGTTGCGCCCTTCTCCATGACCGTATTGCGCCCGTTCTCGTCAAAGGCTTCGTACACGGTGGTTTTCTTTTCGGTTTTGTAGTCCACTTTTCCCTCGTTGAAACGGGTGGGAACCGGTGCCGGCGCATCGGTTTCGGTCTCGGTTCCTCCACCAGTCGTGACGGTTTCCGAGCCGGGCTGGGTGTCCGGCTGGGTGGATGGCTCGGTCGCGGAGCCGGTGGGAGCATCCGTGCCGGATGCAGTGCCGGAGCCGCCGGTACAACCCGTAGCGGCAAGAGTCAGCGGCAACAGCATGGCAAGGCATAGCAGAAGAACGACAGTACGCAAAAAACGGCGGTTGTGCATGGTAGATTACATCCTTTCTTTGTATCCGGGTATCCGGCGGCGTATCTGTGCCGTCGTCATGGTGCTGTATTGCTTTGGAACGGTGTCCGGGCTTACTGTGCGGCTTCCAGCCGCTCGCGGATAGCGTGCAGAAATTCGCCGGAGTTGACCGATCGGACAGGGCGTCCTTCGCTCTCGGCGCGTTTCCGCGCATCGGCAGGCACAAGGGCGGCAAGGTCTTTGGTCATGACGCCGTCCCGTATGGCGGCGAGGCTTGCCGACTCCAGTTTGTCGGCAAAGGCGCACAGGTCGGGCAGACCGTCCAACTCGCCGCGTTTGCGCAGGGCACCGCTCCATGCAAAAATGGTTGCCATCGGGTTTGTGGAGGTCTCCTCGCCGCGCAGGTAGCGGTAGTAATGCTGGGTAACGGTACCGTGTGCGGCTTCGTACTCAAATTTGCCGTCGGGGGAGACCAGCACGGAGGTCATCATGGCAAGCGAACCGAAGGCGGTGGATACCATGTCGGACATGACATCGCCGTCGTAGTTCTTGAGTGCCCAGACCATGCCGCCCTCACTCCGAATGATGCGGGCGACCGCATCGTCGATCAGCGTGTAGAAGTAACGGATGCCCGCCGCTTCAAATGCCGCCCGGTACTCTGCATCGTATATCTCCTGGAATATCAGCTTGAAGGTCTGGTCGTACTGCTTTGAGATGGTGTCCTTGGTGGAGAACCACAGGTCGCGCCGAACCGACAGGGCAAAGCCGAAGCAGGCATGCGCGAAGGAACGGATGGAATCATCCTTGTTGAAGCTGCCCTGCAGAACGCCGGGACCGTCATAGTCGCTGACTGTTGCCCGGAACGTCTCCTGCCCGGAACGGTCGGTGAAGACCAGCTCGGCGCGCCCTGCGCCGGGGACACGGTACTCGGTGGACTTGTACACGTCTCCGAAGGCATGCCGCGCGATGATAATAGGTTGCTTCCAGCCGCGTACCAACGGTGGGAACATCTCCATATCCGCCACGATGGGGGCGCGGAACACGGTGCCGTCCATCACGGCGCGGATGGTGCCGTTAGGGGACTTCCACATTTCGGACAGCCCGTACTCCTCCACGCGCTGTCGGTTGGGGGTGATGGTGGCACATTTGACCGCCACGCCAAGCCGGCAGGCGGCGTGCGCCGCGTCCCACGTGATGCGGTCCTGCGTGCGCTCGCGTTCCGGCAGTCCCAGGTCGTAATACTCCGTTTTCAGTTCGACAAAGGGCGACAGCAGCTCGTCCTTGATCATCCGCCAGAGGACACGGGTCATCTCGTCCCCGTCCATCTCCACCAGCGGTGTTTTCATCTGTATTTTGTCCATGCATTTCTCCCTTCCTGCGTGTTCCGGCTCACTGCCGTGATGCCCAGAGCGCGCGCTCGTAGGCGAAGCGATAGAATTTCTCCATACCCATTGCGGCGTAGGCGTCCTGCGTATGCTTGCCGGGCTTGTTGGTCAGCGACAGCTCGCACATCAGCGGTCCTGTATAGCCGGACGCGCGGATGCGGCTCATGACCCAGTTCCAGTTGACGGCGCCGTCCCCCATGACAAGGTGCAGGTCATCCAGCCAGTCGATGTCGGCACCGGATACGCCCCGGTTGTCGTTGAAATGCGTATGGTTCAGTCGATCCCCGTACAGCGCCATCATGTTCTTTCCCCGGTTGTAGCACAGTTCATGCCCGGTGTCCAGGCAGAAGCCGACGTGCGGGCAATCGGAAAAGGCGTCCATCAGCGCGGCGAGGTACTCCTCCCCCTCCACGTTCTCAAAGCTGAGTGCAATGCCCGCCCGGTCAGCCGCTTCCACTACACGGCGGAAGTTGTCGATGCCGATCCGGTTGGGCGTATGATCCCGGAATCCTATGAACGGGTGCAGAACCATGACCGGGATACCGTAGCGTCCGCAGTCGGTCGCACAGGCGACCAAATCATTGCGGACATGCTCCGCGGCGTCACCCGCTTCCCACATCCGGTTGACTTCGCCGAACGGTGCGTGAACCGATGCATAGGTAAGTCCTGCCCGTGCCCCCGCGTCCGCCCATTTGCCGATGCGGTCGGGATCCCAGCCGGTAAAGAAGGCGTCCCAGCCTGCCTCGGCGATCAGGGCAATATGCTGCGCCTGCGACAACCCCGCGCCGCCCAGCACATTGATGCCTACCGAATACTGTTTTTCTTCCATGTGAACGTCCTCCCCTTACTTTTTTGCGTGTGCGGCGTACCAGTTCATCAGGCACCCCGCCAGTATGATCTGCTTTTCCTCTTCCGTCAGCCCGCAGAGCTTCAGCGCAAGCGGTGCCGTCGTGCCGTCTGCCCGGATGACGGTTGCATGGATGGTTTCCTGCCCTGCGGCGACTGCCTGCCGGATGTCCGGCACGAACACGCAGTCACCGACCGCGAACGGAAATTCCGCTCCCTCCGGCAGGGTAAAGGGCAGGATGCCCCAGTTTATGCAGTTGGAGCGGTAGCGCTTGGTGGCGTACTCATAGCATATGTTGCCGAAGCCGCCCAGCACCTTCTGGCAGGATGCCGCCTGCTCCCGCGCGGAGCCGTCTCCCGGCTTGTTGGCGAACGGGCGGGAGCCGAACTGTGTCTCCGGCGCCAACGCATCCGCGTCACCGACAGCGGACAGAACGGTGCGCAGGTGAGGCGACAGCTCTCCGGCGCGGCGTGCCGTCTCCTGCGCCGCGACTGCCTTGGAGCGTCCGACATACTCCGGCGCCCGGCGGGACAGCGTGAATTCCGAAAGGCGCAGGGGATTGGAGCGGTAGGAGGAGGTTTCGCCGGATGGGATCAGCTCGTCCGTGGTCGTGACCGTTGGCGCCGCGGCGGCAAGCCCCAGCAGAATATTTTGGGCGAGCGGGTACTGCGCCGGCCAGTCTGTGATGTTGGGACCCAGGATCAGCGGAGCGGTACGGTCTGCTTTGCCGAAGCCGTTGTAGACCCGCTTTGCGTAAGCCGAGCCGTCAAAGTGATACGCATGCGGCGTATATGCATAGTCCATATCCGTTGCCGCCGTGATAATACCGCCCATGCGTGCCGTCGCAGCAATCGAACGCGCGTCCATCAGCGCGACGCCTGCCAGCTGACCTTCACCGGGCTTGGAACCTTCACGGTTGGGGAAATTGCGGGTGGTGTGCCGCAGGGACAGTCCGTTGTTGGCAGGGACATCCCCGGCGCCGAAGCAGGGACCGCAGAAGCAGGGCTTGATGACCGCCCCGGCGGCGAGCAGGTCGGTCAGTGCGCCGATGCGTGTCAGCTCCAGCGAGACCGGCACGGAGGTCGGGTAGACCGACAGGCTGAAGAAGCCGTCGCCCGTGGAACCGCCGCGCAGGATGGCGGATGCCTCGTCAATGGAATCAAACATTCCGCCTGCGCACCCTGCGATGATTCCCTGATCCGCCTGTACGCGCCCGTCGGGGCGTATCTTGTCTGTCAGATGAAGGGAGGCTTTGCTGAATTTTGCCGCCGCCTCCGCTTCCACACCCGCGAGCAGCTCCCGCGCGTTGGCAGTGAACTCATGGATTGTGTACACATTGGAGGGGTGGAAGGGAAGGGCAATCATGGATTCCAGTGCCGAAAGGTCGATTTCTATCATACCGTCGTAGTATGCGCCGTCCTGCGGGGCGAGCGGGCGGAAATCCTGCGGTCTGCCGTGCGTGACGTAGTGCTGCTTTGTTACCTCGTCCGTGACCCAGACCGAGGACAGGCAGGTCGTCTCGGTGGTCATGACATCGATGCCGTTCCGGAAGTCGATGGGAAGCGAAGCCACGCCGGGACCTGCAAACTCCAGAATCCGGTTCTTGACAAATCCGGAGGCGAAGGTCGCGCCGACCAGTGCCAGTGCCGCATCGTGAGGACCGATGCCATGGCGCGGCGATCCGGTCAGCCAGGCCAGAACCACGCCGGGGCGGTCTATATCATACGTATTGCGCAGAAGCTGCTTGACCAGCTCGGGACCGCCTTCCCCGACACCCAGCGTTCCCAATGCGCCGTAGCGCGTGTGGGAGTCGGATCCGAGGATCATGCGTCCGCATCCCGCCAACGCCTCGCGGGCATAGGAGTGGATGACGGATTGATTGGCGGGCACATAGATGCCGCCGAAACGGCGGGCGGCGGACAAGCCGAACACGTGGTCATCCTCATTGATTGTCCCGCCGACCGCACACAGACTGTTGTGGCAGTTTGTCATGGCATAGGGGACGGGGAACTCATGAAGTCCGCTGGCACGGGCTGTCTGAATGATGCCTACGTACGTGATGTCGTGCGAAACCAGCGCGTCGAATTTCAGGTGCAGCTTATCCTGATCCGCGCCCGGGGCGTTGTGCGCATCGAGGATCTGCCCGGCAATGGTCTTGCGGCGACCGTCCCGATCGGGGGAATCCGTCCTTTGCGGAACCCCGCCGGTCAGCTTTACGCCGCCGTTCGTGATTGTGATGGCTTTCATGAATGATCAATACCTCCGATATTCATAGATGGTTGCCTGAAAGAACTGGTGATTTTGTCTTCACCATTCTATCACAAAACTGCCTCCGCGTCAATAGGAACCGACACGAAAGCGGGGCATCGGCGTTTACTTTTTTCTCGGACAGACGAAAAAGGGGGAGCGCTTGAATTCTTTTTCGCCCCAAACACCGACTCCCGGCACAGGGGGTACGACAGCAGCAGAACGAGTCGATGCCGTCCGGGTTCCGCCGCAGGGGCAGCTTCAGACGTGCATCGGTGCGCCTCCGATAATTGTAAAATTTTCTCTATCCACTTGCATACCCCCCGGAAAAGGATTATAATGTAAAGGTATAAGGCGAAGTAGGCACTGAGGGAGGAACGCAATGAAGAACAGTCCGATTCTGAAGCGGGCACAGGGCGAATCCTGCAAGGTCGCCGTGCTGGGCTACGGCGTTTCCAACAGACCGCTGGTGGAATGGCTGCTGGCACATGGTATTTCGCCCGCACAACTGACCGTGCGGGACAGGCGGGAGCCCGGGGAACTGGCGGCATCCGGGGATGCGGCGCGACTCCGGGCGCTCGGTGTGCCGGTAATCTCCGGCGCGGGGTATCTTGCCGGACTGGACGGAACCGGCGTGATTTTCCGTACGCCCGGCATCCGTCCCGATCTGCCCGCGCTTGCCGCGGCAGTGGCGCACGGCGCTTGCCTGACCTCCGAGATGGAGTTGTTTCTGGAATTGACCGAAGCGGCTGTGCTGGGAGTCACCGGTTCCGACGGCAAGACAACAACCACTACCGTAGCGTCGTTGCTGGTAGCGGACTACCTGCAAAGGCGGGGGTACGGTCGGATGTACCTGGGCGGGAACATCGGCACGCCGCTTCTGCCGCTGGTTGATGAAATGACAGCGGATGACGTGGCGGTGCTGGAACTGTCCAGCTTCCAGTTGATGACCATGCACCGCTCGCCCGACCGTGCCGCTGTCACCAACCTCTCGCCCAACCACCTGAACTGGCACACCGATATGGCAGAATACCGGGCGGCAAAAGCCAACATATGCACGCATATGCGTAGCGGCGATCCGCTTTGCGGTGCCGTGCTCAACGCGGAGAACCCTGACACGCGTGCGCTGGGACTGTCGCTGCCGCCGGAGGTACCGGTCACATGGTTTTCCTCCGCCGTATCCGGATGGAAGCGGGTTGTCCCGCCGGAGCGGCAGGGGGGCGGAACGCGTGACAGCGCAGTCTTTGCAGTCGGGGGAACCGTCCGGTCGGAGACGTGCGCGGAGGGATACGACCTGCTGGATGTTTCCCACATCCGCCTGCCGGGACGTCACAATCTGGAGAATTTCATGACCGCGCTCGCCCTGTGCGGCGGACTGATTCCACCGGAGGAGCTTGCCGCATCTGCCGGCGCGGTTGCCGATCGTTTCGACGGCGTTGCGCACCGACTGGAGCTGGTGGC
>OGQR01002244.1_pt1 | contig 11950 bp, 10 predicted proteins | sample 1553271 | NCBI WGS metagenome assembly OGQR01 (sample SAMEA2579970, study PRJEB22360) | human gut metagenome | biome: human gut; feature: human-associated habitat; material: faeces | place: Denmark | collected 2008/2010 | reverse complement strand
AGGGGGCAAAGCCTTCGCGCAGTGCTCTTCCCTGCGCGAAATCGTGCTCCCCCCGGCGCTGTTCGAATTGGGGCAGGGGGCGTTCTGCGGCTGCGTCTCCCTTGAGCGGGTCGTGCTGCCGGATTGGCTATTTCGCATTGGCGCGTCTGCCTTCGCCCAATGCGATTCCCTTCGCTCGGTTTTGGGCGGCATGCGCGTGGGCACTGTCGAGAGCGACGCCTTCTGCGGCTGTGGCCGTTTAACTGAAGTGTCCTTTCTCTCCGGCGTCAAGGAACTGGGCAGGGGAGCTTTCGCAGGATGCTCCGCGTTGGAAGAGGTGACGCTCTCTCGTTCGATGGACCGGATAGGAGACGAGGCGTTCAGGAGCTGCCGTCGTCTGACGAGGGTTCGCATGCCCGATCACGTCGCCTCTCTCGGCAAGGGGCTATTCACAGGGTGCTTTGATCTTGATGCGATCGAGGGGATGCAGCCTCTGGCCGAGGCCTTCCCCGGGGCGTTACCGCACAAGGCGACGCTGTCTGACCGCTAGGAGGGACGCGTGTGGGAATAGGGTAAGGCTGCGCTCGCGCCACCTCGACGGAGACCAGCCCCCCTTCCGCTTGCCGCGCCATTCGGGAGCGAATGCGCTTGGATTTTATAATAGACCTTGTCCAGTAATGAATCATGACATACAATTGCTTAACGCAATTGCATCGTGCGTTTTCAGACCAAATTCAAAAGGAGCATAGACATGCAGGTTTTTGACCAACACATTTACGACATCGTCGAGAAGGGCCTTCAGGGCAACGGGCTTACCGAAGAGGAGACGCTCGCCCTTTATCGCGTTGAGGCCAGCAGCAAAGAAGCGGCGTATATCCGCTGGGCAGGGCAGGAGCTGTCCATGCAGGCAGCGAATGGGACCGCCGAGATCCATGCGCAGATCGGCCTCAACAGCACCATCTGTCCCATGAACTGCAAGTTCTGCTCCTTCGCCTCGTGCAACACGGTGCGCAAGGGCAAGTATGAGCTCCCGAAAGAAGACGTGCTGGAGTACGCGAAGATCTATATGGAAGAGGGCGCGAACCTTTTGCTCATGCTGACCACCGCAAGCTACAGCTTCAACAAGCTTGTTGACATGGTGGGATCGGTGCGCGAGGTCATTCCGGCTGACATGCCGTTGCTCGTCAACACTTCCGACATGGACCTTGCCCAGTGCAAGGAGCTCAAGGCTGCGGGCGCGAACGGCGCCTACCATGCCGTTCGCATGCGCGAGGGCATCGACACCGACATCCCTGTTGAGAATCGCATGCAGACGTTTGCCAACATGCGCGAAGCAGGCCTTTCCCTCTCTACGTGCGTCGAGCCGGTCGGTCCCGAGAACACGCCCGAGGAGCTTACCGAGGCGACGATGCGCTGCATCTCAACCAACCCGGTTTCCGCTGGCGTGGGCAAACGCATCACCGTCCCCGGCACCCTGCTGGAGGACCGCGGCATGCTCACCGACATCGTCAACGCAAACATGGTTGCCGTCTATCGCCTTGCGACAGGCCGCGATCTGCGCTTGAACTGCTCGGCAAACACGGTGATGACTGCTGCTGCAGGCGCCAACCTGGCATGGGCGGAAGTTGGCACGAACCCGCGCGACACCGTCGAGCGCACCGAGCACGGCGGACGCGGCGGCAACATCAAGCAGCTGCGCAAGATGTTTGCCGCCTCTGACTGGAAGGTTCTCGAGGGGCCGTCAACGGGTTGGATGCTCTAAAAGCCCGCATGTGTTGCTGAGACGGTTGTGAATTGGGAAACATGATGTCGACAGAATCAATCTTCGGGAAGGTTAACTTCATCGAGGCGAAGGACGCTCTGAAGCTTCTCGCCGCACTTGCCGCCATCGCCGTTGCGATAGGCTTCGATGCTCTTGTGCCCACGGTTTATCCTGAAGGTTATGTGGAGCGCTATTACCCGATATTTCTTCGCATCTTGTTTGCCGCGTATCTTGCGCTTTCCGTCTTGTCGGTTTGGTTTCCCGGTATTCGTAGGAGGGTTGTTCGATATTGGGGGTTGCTCATTGCGCTAGTTGCCCTGTTGTCGCTTTACACCTACCAAACGGCGAAAACGGGAAACCTGCTCTTGCCGGTCATGCCGAGCCCCGATGCAATTATCGCAGCGGTGTTCGAAGACGGCGCAAAGGTTTGGAAGAATTTCTCGGCTTCGTTCACGCTTCTTCTTGAAGGCGTAGCGTGCGGTTTCGTTGCCGGAATGATTTACGGAACTCTCATGGGCTACAGCCGCTTCTTCAATTACTGGCTGCAGCCCATCATCAAGGTAATAGGCCCCGTGCCTTCCACGGCCTGGATGGCCATTGCCATGGTTTTGGCGCCTTCAAGCCACATCGCTTCGGTGTTCTTGGTGGCGCTCACCACGTGGTTCCCGCTGTCGGTGAATCTGTCGGGCGGCATTCGCGGCGTGCGAAAGGTATACATAGAGCGCGCCCAGATCATGGGAGCTTCGCCGCTCCATATCATTCTTCACGTGATTTACCCCGCGGTTCTTCCCAACATCTTTACTGGGTTGTTCATGGGCCTTTGCTTTTCCATGACGTCGCTTGTCGGTGCCGAGACGCTCGGCGTGCAGGCAGGGCTTGGGTGGGTCATCAACTACGCGCAGGGATGGAATGAGTTCGATCTCATCTTCAGCACCATAATCATATTCATACTGATGGCTTTCGTGTTGCTGACCATCTTGTTCAAGTGTCAGAAACACCTCATGAAATGGTCGAAGGGAGCCATCCAATGGTAGTGTCCAATCATCATCTTATTGCCCAAGGAATCAAGCGCGCGTTTAAAGCAGACGATGGAACCGAATTGGTTGCTTTGAGCAACTTTGATTTCGAGGCGAAACAGGGCGAGGTTGTTGCCTTGATCGGCCCTTCCGGTTGCGGAAAGTCAACTTTCTTGCGCTTGGTGGCCGGCCTGGATACACCTCAGTCAGGCGAGCTCACCTACAATGGCAGCCCTATCACGGGCCCCGACCCGAATCGCGGATTTGTCTTTCAGCAGGCTAACCTCTACCCATGGCTGACGGTTGAGAAAAATGTCGCCTTCGGGTTGAAGGCAAACGGCACGTACAAGGAAAACCGGCATCGCGTGCAGGAGATGATCGACCTCATGGGCCTTGCCGGCTTCGAGAAGTCATACCCGCATCAGATCTCGGGCGGCATGGCCGCTCGCGTGGCAATCGCCCAGACGCTGGTGATGGATCCTGACGTGCTGCTGCTCGATGAGCCTCTTTCGGCTCTTGATGCTTTCACGCGCGCCGTTATTCAGGATGAGATCTTGGCTATGTGCGTGAAATTCAAGCCAATTGTCTTGCTCGTGACCCACGACATCGAAGAGGCGGTGTACCTTGCCGACAGAGTTGTGGTTCTCTCTCCTCGTCCCGGTACGAAAGTGGCCGAGATTCCCGTTGACTTGCCGCATCCCCGCGATCGCATATCCAGCGAGTTCATCGCGAAGCGCCACGAGATTCTCGACGCTCTTAGGTTTGAGTAGGAGAAGGTTCAATGGCGAGATTTTCTGCCTCAACTGAAGCCGACAGCTCAAACCAAAAGGATACGGCTTCAATCGAGAGCCTCATGATACGCGATTCTGATGTTCCCCCCGAGCGAAGGGTGGTTCTCCGGGCGCGTTCGACGGAAGCGGCGAAGATGCTCATACCCTTTGCGGGCATCTTCCTTGCGTATCTAGTGCATGTCCTTGTTCCCAATGTATATCCGGCAACCTATGTTCCGAAGTATTGGGCGCCCTTCTTGTTGGGGTGCGCGGGCGTTTGGACGGTCGTTTGGCTGCTGGGCTTGTTTATCGTCCCTGTCCGCAAGAAGGCTCTTAGGCTCTCTTGGCTGCTGGCGTTTCTCTTTGTGTTCCTTGAAGTTTGGGATATCGCCACGCTGAAGACTGGGTATATGAAACTGCCGTTTATCCCGAGCCCCGACAAAGTGCTCGAGCAGCTCACGGTTAACCATCTCAAGGTGATCGAGTCGGCGCAAGCGTCTTTGTTGTTGCTGTTTGAGGGCCTTAGCATTGGCTTGGTTTTGGGGTTTGCTTCGGGCGTTTTATGCGGCTGCTCGCGCTTGGCGAACTATTGGCTTGCGCCGCTGCTGAAGATTGTGGGGCCCGTGCCCGGTTTGGTGTGGCTTCCCGTGTTTGTGAAGATGTTCGGGTCGAGCCATGCGGGATCGGTGGCGGCGATCGTGCTGGCTGCTTGGTTCCCCATGACGCTCATGTTGTCGAATGCCATTAAGAACACCGATATCGCGCTGATCGAAAGGGCTCAAACGCTCGGGGCATCGAAAACGCGCATCGTAGCCCATGTGATGATTCCGGCTGCTGCGCCTGCATTGGCCGATGCCCTGTTCATGGCCCTTGCCGGGTCGTTCGGGGCGTTGTCGGCGGCAGAGCTTTGCGGCGTCAAGTCTGGCCTTGCGCTCGCCGTGAGCACATGGGGAACCATCGCGAACTTCGGCGTAGTGTTCGCTTACGTTTTGGCCATGATAATCATCTTCGCCACCCTGACGGCTTTGATGTTCGCGGTGCGCAATTGGCTGCTCAGGTGGCAGAAGGGCCTTGTGCGTTGGTAGTGCTCACTCAGCTTCGCGCTGTTTGATGGCAGGAAGGGCCACCGATCAGATCGGGCGGTTCGGGAATCGATGAAGACAAAAGGGAAAGGGACAATATGAAGGAAAGTACTAGCAAGGGCTTGAGCCGTCGCTCGTTCGTGAAGGCTGCCGGTGCTACGGCGGCGGTTGCAGCGATGGGCGGCGTTGTGGCTGGTTGCGCCGGCGGCGAGTCTGCCAAGCAGGAGAGCAGCTCTGCTGCTGCGTCGAGTGACAAGACGCCGTGCACCATCGGCTACTGGGGCGGCTCCCCGTGCGAGCTTCCCGTGTACGTGGCTATCGAGAACGGCTATTTCGAGGAAGCGGGCCTCGACCCGAAGATCACTTTGATCACGAGCGACGTGTCCATCCTGCTCGCTAACGACGAGATCGACTTCTTCGAGTCGACCCCCGGCGACTTCCCAGCCATTTACCAGGGCATGCCTTTGAAGCATCTCGACACAATCCATGTGGGTTGCTGGTCGGGCGTCACGAACAACCCCGACATCAAATCCTGCAAAGACCTCGCCGGTCGCCGCGTGGGCACCACCATGATGAACGGCCCCGCATACACTGAGTGCATCTCGCTGTGCGCCCGCGAAGGCGGCGACCCCTCCACCATTGAATGGGTGAAGTACTCCGGCTCGACCATCGCGGATGCGTTGAAGAACGGCGAGATCGACGCAGCGTGCGGCTCCGATGCCACCACCTATCCTATTCGCTGGAACAACAAAGATGATGTCCATTTCTTCTACACGTCTTGCGAGGATCTTGGCGAGTACTACTGCTGCTTCATCGGCTGCAATTCGAACAACCTCGCCAAGTACCCCGAGATGGGCGATAAGCTGACGAAGGCGATGGCAATGGCCAGCGACTACATCAACGAAGATCCCCAGCGAGCCATCGACATGGCCATGGAGAAGGGCTATGCCGATAACGCGTTCCCCGAGATCCAGCGCGGCTTGACCGTGAACTACTTGTGGGGCCATGGCAACGAGAAGGACATGCGCGCTTCGAGCAAGGAGCGTTGGCGCGAGCTCTACGACGCGGGCGTGCTCACCGAAGCTCCTGCTGATGCTTCGAAGGTCGATGCCTACCTCGACAGCCTTGTCGACATGGTGGTTGACTTCCGCGGCGACGTCGCGAAGGACACGGCCGACACGAAGGGCTGCGCTGCTCGCTTGGCCGAGTTGGGTGAGATTTACACCATCTAGTTATCGTAAGCGCAATTAGGCACATCTCTTTTGATGACACAGGGCGGCTCGCCAAGGCTCATTGCTTTGACGAGCCGCTTGAGCGAACGGTTTGTGGGGCGAAAGCCGCGCTGCACGAGGGAGAAATCGAGAGACGAAGGGAAAGGGAAGGCGTTGGGTTCGTTGATACTGCGCAGCTTGCGCATGCGTAAAGTGCAAACGGCGTCGATCATCGCATCTGTCGCGCTGAGCGCGGCGTTGATTCTCGCGTTCGGCCTTGTTTACGGAGGCGTTACGAAGGGCATAGAGTTGTCGGACGAGCGCGGTGGCGCTGACATCATGGTGGTTCCAGCCGATGCCGAGAAATACTTGACCGGTGCTGACCTTCTGTTCACGGGCGCACCGGTGTCGATGTACATGACCGAAGATGAGGTGCGTGCCGTTTCTGACATTGAGGGAGTTACGCGCGTGACGGGGCAGTTCTTTAGCCAAACGCTCGACCAATCCTGCTGTTCGGCGACAAGCCCCACGCGTCTCATTGGCGTCGATTTCACCACCGATTTCGTGGTAACGCCCCTTTTGGATGAAGGGTTCGCCGGCGAGCTCGGTGCGAACGAAGTCGTCGTCGGCAGTCGCGTCGACGGCATCTCGCAAGGGCAGATCTCAATCTTGGGCAAGCCGTACAACGTGGTTTCCACGATGGCCGAGTCGGGCGGAGAACTTGACGAGTCCATCGTCATGGACATCGATACCGCACGGGAGATATCTCGCAATACCGATGGCAACGAGCGCTATTGGGATATGTACGGGGATCCATCCGAGCTGGTCAGTTGCATCATGGTCGAGATCGACGATGAGCAGCTCACTCGCGTTGAGACCAAGCTGAACCTTATGCGCGAGCTTTCCTATGTTGAGCATTCGGAGACCGCAGAGCGCGCACAGGCTCAGCTCAAGGCTGTGTTTGTTCTTCTCGCCGGGTCGGCGGTGCTTATGTTGGTCGTAACTCTCCTTCAGATTTTCGCGCGATTCTACTCGTGCGTGTGGGACAGGAAGAGCGAGCTGGCTTTGTACCGCGCAATCGGCGCAAGCAAGTCAGATATCAGGAAGCTCATCGGCGGCGAGGTTTGCTGCCTTGTGGTAATTGGGCTGGTTGTCGGCCTTGCTTTGGGAGCGGTGGCCTATGAGTCGCTCATTTCCCTGCTTCTTGACACTTTGGCGTTCCCCTTCGTGGGCTTGGGCGCTCCGGCAGTTGCGGTATTTTGCTTGGGTATCATTGCCCTGTTTGCTTTTGTGTCTTTCCTGTCGGTCGTTTGGCCGCTTCGTCAAGTCGGGCGGTTGGATCCATCGTTGGCAATGCAACAGGGGGATATCGATTAACATGGCATATCTGAAAGTCGAGAACCTCGGCAAAACATACGGCGAAAACGTGATCCTGGAAGGCATTTCGTTCACTGCCGAGCCCGGCGATTCCATCGCCTTCGTCTCGTCGTCCGGGTCGGGAAAGTCTACATTGCTCTCTATGCTGGGCCTTCTTCTCTCATCGACGACCGGAACGGTGATCGTCGACGGAAAAGACAGCGATTCGATGGGAGACAAAGAGCTCTCTGCGCTGCGGCGCGAGACCTTCGGCTTCGTGTTTCAGCATACTCAGCTCGTAGGGTCGCTTCGTGCCATAGAGAACGTTACCGCCCCTGCAAGTTTTGCGGGCAAGATGCCCTTCGATGCGCGCCGGCGCGCGCAGTCGCTTTTAACCGATCTTGGCCTTGCCGACCGCATGGATCATTTTCCGTATCAGCTAAGCATCGGGCAGAAGCGACGCGTTTCCGTTGCGCGCGCCTTGCTGCTCGATCCCCCGATCGTCATCGCCGACGAGCCGACGAACGACCTCGACTCGTCGAGTTCTCAAAGCGTTGCGGATACGCTGTTCTCGCGCGTGGAAGAGGGCGGGATCCTTCTGTATGCAACGCATGATCAGGCGCTTGCTTCGCGCGCGAAGCGTGTAATGCACCTTGAGGGCAAGACGTTCGTCGAGCGTTGATGCGCGCATGTCTTCTAAAAAGGCGAAACTGAATTAATGATGCGCGAATCTTTACGAAAGGGATTTCAATGAGGAAAAACGTTTGGAAAGCTGCTGCGGCCGCGATTGCCGTATGCATGCTTGTGATGGTTGCCGCGTCGCTTTTCATCGAAGGTTGCACGAAGATGCTTGAGACGACGGCTGGCAATATGGTTCCTATGAAATGCCATTGGGTCTTCGTCGCAACTGCGATAGTGGGCATCGTGGGGCTTGTGGGCGCGTTGTGTTCGTTTGTGTGCTCCACGAAAGAGGGACATCGCGTTTCGTCGATCCTTGTTGCAGTTTGCGCTGTTGCTGCAATCGTGCTGACAACTTCGCTTGGCATTGGAATATGCGCAAGCGCGGAGATGGCCTGTCATCAGAAGGCTTTGTTTGTTTGGGTCCCCGCCGGCATCGCTCTCGCGATTGCCCTTGTCCAGGTTGTCAAGGCTGACCCGAAAGCGGCTGACGCCCCGAAGATGAAGCTTTAGCAACCTAGCCCGTGCTGCTGGCGTTCCCATCTGAGAAACGAAGAAGGAGAGCATTTGGCGCAGCTTTCGAGGCGTCTTCAAGAGAAGCCATCTTCGCATCTCGTGGCCTCGTGGATAGAGTGGTACCGGAGAACCCCGATCTTGGTCTCTCGCAGCATAATGGATGCGGTGGACGCTGGGGAATTGAGCAAACCTTTGGATCGTTCGGGATTTCGCGCCATGCCACGCTTGCGCGTTGAGGATGTTGTGTTTGGCGAGGAGCTTCTTTCCGCAAACGATGCGGGCATTCCGTCAATCGAAGCTTTTGGTAAAAGCGGGGTTCTATCTGCTCGGGAGCTGGCCTGTCTATCGGCGGATCCCCGTAAGAAAGACGATTTCGAGCCCGCAAACCCTGAATGCGGCTTCGCGTTTGATGTTGCTCGCGATATGCTATCTGAAGCGAAAGAGAGATGCGACAGCCGCGGCTATTCTTCTGAGCTAGCCTGGGCCGACGAGTTCGCGCAAAACGTGCGCCGCGATTTCCCATTGTTGAACGACCGTAAGCACAGACGCTCTTTGGCCTATTTGGATTCGGCCGCCACGGCGCAGCGCCCTGCATCGGTGCTGCAGGCCATGGAAGATTTTGACAAGCACGAAAACGCGAACGTATACAGAGGGGCCTATGAGCTCTCGATGCAGGCAACCGCTTCTTTCAACGATGCGCGTCAGGCGGTGGAGGAGTACCTGGGTGCTTCTCGCCGTGAGGTGGTTTTCACGCGGAATACGACCGAGTCCATCAACCTGGTTGCACTTTCGTGGGGGTCGCACAACATAGAGCGCGGCGACGTTATCGTGACGACCTTGGCAGAGCATCATTCCAACTATCTTCCATGGCTGCTGCTGAGCCAGCGAGTCGGCGCGCACGTCGAATTGGTGAGGTTATCTTCCGATGGCTCAATCGACGAGGCAGATTACGAACGTGCTCTTGCCCTGAAGCCTAAGCTTGTGGCCCTTTCCCAGATGTCTAATGTGATAGGCGTTGAAAACCCCTTAGACCGGCTCGTTAAGCGCGCCAAGAGCGTTGGTGCTCGAGTTTTGATCGATGCAGCGCAGGGGCTGCCTCATTGCGGGATGCGCGTTGACGAGCTTGATGCTGACTGGGTCGCTTTCTCGGGGCATAAGATCTATGGCCCTATGGGCATTGGGTGTCTATGGATCTCGGCCGATGCTTTCAACGAGATGGACCCTGTGATGTCGGGCGGCGGCTCGATTTCCCATGTGGGCGAGGGCAGCTACTACTTGCGTCCCTTGGCCATTCAATATGAGGCGGGCACTCCTGCGATTTCTCAGGCAATTGGTTTGGCAGAGGCTATCCGCTATGTGAAGGGTCTGGGCCCGAACAACATCTGCAGGCACGAACGCGTTATGACCCGTTACTTGATGGACGGCTTGCGCTCTATAGAAGGCGTTACCGTGTGGGGAGACCACACTGCGCAAGAAGGTCTTCATGGCTTGGTCTCGTTCACGGTTGAGGGCGTCAAGCCCATTACCGTGTCGAAATTCCTCGCATCGTTGGGCGTGGCGATTCGCGCGGGAGGCCACTGCGCGCTGCCTCTTCACGCCAGTATGGGCTTAACGGGGACGTGCCGCATTAGCATGGCAACGGGGACGTGCCGCATTAGCATGGCCACATATACAACAAAAGAAGAGCTTGATGCTGCGCTTTTAGCTTTGCGTCTGTTGGTGCGACTGCTTTCGCGCAGCCGGGCGCTAAAGGAACCCTTTGCGCGCGAAGATTCGATTCGCCGCCATTATGCGCAGGTGGCCGCGCAGGCTTCGCAGTGCGATATCCATGTTGGAGAAGCGGTGCAGCTATATGATGACCGCATCGTAGCCGGGCTCCCCGATGCGGCGATCGCGGCTTCGCGTGGCTGTGGAGACCCTGTGGCGAAGGCAGAGCTCAAGGCCGGCGAGCACGTTCTTGATTTGGGAAGCGGCGGAGGCATAGACGCCATAATCGCATCGCGTCTTGTGGGTGCTTCGGGTCATGTTTATGGGCTCGACATGACCCCCGAGATGATAGAACTAGCCAATAAGAACGCAAGCGAAGCCAACGCCGAAAACGTTGAGTTCATCGAGGGAAACATCGAGTCGATTCCGCTGCCTGACAATTCGGTTGACGTTGTTTTGTCTAACTGCGTTCTTAACTTTAGCAGCAATTAGCGCGCTGTTATGCTTGAGGCTCTTCGCGTGCTTCGCCCCGGCGGGCGATTCGTGGTCTCCGACATCGTCTCATGGCAAGCGATTCCAGATTCTGCCCAGCGCGATTTGTGCGCAATCATGGGATGCACCAACGGGGTGTCTACGCGGGAAGAATACGAGACTTTTCTTGAAGAGCTTGGATTTTCGCGTGTGAATTTGGAAGTGAAAAGCATTTACACGAGCGCCGTTCTGCAGGGCAAGGCAAAGAAAAAAGGAAGGCTCGAGTCCGTTGAGGCCCTGAAATCCGCAGGTGTCTGGGAAGCTGTGGATGGTGCTTGCGGCAGCGTGGTTATCTGCGCTTACAAATAGCAGGGAGGCTGCATCTCTTGGACCGAATCGTCTTGAAAATAATCGAACAGGCACGTTCGGGAGAGCATCTTAGCCGCGACGAAATCGCGTGGCTGCTTTCGTTTCCGGAGGAATCCCCTGAGAGCCTCCTTGTGGTAAAGGAGGCGAAGAGGCTGGCTTGGGAGAGGTGCCGCGGCCGTGCTTTCGTGCATGCCCAAATTGGCCTTGACTCGCTGCGTTGCCCGGGGAATTGCCGATACTGTTCTTTTGCGCAGGTCAATGACTCCAATAGCAGAGAGTGCTCCGTGATGGACATGGATGCATTGCTCGCTTTCGCGCGCTTGTTCAGCCAAGAGGGCGCAAATCTGATTTCGCTGATGTCGACGGCCGCGCTCCCTTTCGAGAAGCTGCTTTCCTTTGTAGCGGCAGCACGTCTTGTCATTGACGACCATGTGATTCTTTTGGTGAACGGCCCAGATCTCTCGCTCGAGCAGGCAATCGAGCTTCGGGAGGCAGGTGCTGATGCAGCGTATCATGCTGTTCGCTTGGGAGAAGGTTATCTGACTGACTTGGATCCTCGAAGAAGGGTGCAGACGATTGAGAATATCCAGGCTGCTGGCTTGGCCTTGATGAGCGGCGTTGAGCCTCTATGGCGCAATGCCCCCGAAGATGAGCTGCTTGATGCTATTGAGAGGCAAATCGGCTTGCGACCCGTATGGACAGGGTGCTGCAGCCTGACTATTGCGGAAAACTGCTCTATACATGGCCTAAAGCCCGCATCGCGCTCAAGAGCAAGGCAAGTTGGTGCTATCATTCGTCTTGCTGCCGGTTCTCGCATACCTGTTGGCGGCGTCGGCGGCGTTGCGTGGGTTGATGCAGGGACCGACCCCCGAATGCGCGGGAGGAGCTCACATCATGAGTCCTTGCGCCGGGACATGCGAGAAACTCGACGCGATCTGGAAAAAGACGGATGGCTTGTTGCAGGCCAAGATGAATCCTGGGCATATTGCTTGCGGGGCGTGAAGCCTAGCGCGTGGTGAGCGCCTTCGGGGGC
>OGQR01002242.1_pt1 | contig 11954 bp, 6 predicted proteins | sample 1553271 | NCBI WGS metagenome assembly OGQR01 (sample SAMEA2579970, study PRJEB22360) | human gut metagenome | biome: human gut; feature: human-associated habitat; material: faeces | place: Denmark | collected 2008/2010 | reverse complement strand
CAAGAGAATGGATGAAACTTCCATAGAAGACTGGAATCGATAAAGCGAAAGCGGGTGAATGGATACCCCTTTTTGACCTGCCATGCAGACTGACGAAAATATCGACACAATTTTGTCAATTATCACAAAAACGCCGGAATACCGCCGAAAAAGCAAAGAAACAGCAAAGAAAAGTCCCCCCTGCGCCCTGAAGCGCAGAGGGGACTTGGAACGAGCGGAAGGGAAGAATCGATAGATCTCTTTAATGTTTGCTCATGGTACAGACCATGCGGATGAACTCCCGCACCTGCGGCAGCTCGCTTTCGCGCTTGCGGTAGAGCAGATAAGTAGAGCGGGAGAGCGGCGTGCCGTCGGCGGAGATGGCCAGTTGCGTAAGGCCAGGCAAATCTCCGGTTAAGAGGAAAGTCGCCTTACCCTCTGCGTCGGTTGTCAAGTGAATCTCGCGCGATCCGGTCTGGGCTCCCGAGAGTGTTGCGATGCTGTCGGAACCGATGGCGACGGTGACGCCCTGCATCTCGACGGGGGAGCCATCGGCATATGCCACGTTCACGACGACGTTGGCAGTCTCGCCGCTTTGCACGGATATCGCGTTCTCGTAGTTGGCGAACAACTTCGCAGGGTGCTTTGCGACGGTCAGATCCTGCGTCCATCCGGATTGTCCGCCGAGCATCTGACCGTTGTAGCTTTCTGCGCCCTGCAGGGTAAGCGTTATCGTCGCCCCCTCCTCGAGCGGCTCGCTCAAATAGATGGTCAGCATGTTTGCGAGCTCAACACCCTCAGGGGATGTCTCTACGCCCGACCAGGTGGTATCGCGGACCGCATCGCCCAAACCGTCGATACTCACCTTTGAGCTCGTCTTCATATACTGACTGAACTCAAGCTCCACTCGATCGGGGTAGGCTCGGACGGCGCTCACTTCCGGCGCCGCAGTCGATACAAGAGGAATCTCGAGCCCTGTTCTGATGGGTAGGACTCTGAGCCATTCGGTCTGGGCGGCCGTATAGCCGTCCTTCGTGACACGGACTTGGTAGTAGCCGGTGGGGACGTTCCATTGGAAGCAGCCGTCGGCGCGGGTCACCTGCGGGCTTACCTGCTCGTAATCGGCTGCATTCCAAGGGGCGGCGCCCGTGCCCTGGGCATCGTCGGCGTGGTAGATAGTGGCCGTTGCGCCCTCGACGGTATTCGAGGTCACGCCCTCGTAGACGATTCCCGAAGGGTCGATGATGATCTTCGATCCGTAGAAGCGATCCCAGTCGATGAGGCTGCGAAGCCTTGCAATCTCTTCCTTCTCATCCTGAATCTTCTTCTTCGTGCTCTTGCAGACGCTTTCGCGGTAGGCCTTTGCCTCGAGGTACTCGTTCTTTGCTGCATCCATCCAGGGCGCTCGGTATAGATGCACGCTCGTGGACGTGACGTCCAGCGCGACGAATCCCTTGTTCATCACGCCTGCAACCTTGCCGGTTCCTGCGGAGTAGCTGCTGATGGAGCAGGCGCTGGCAGCGGCATTGAGGAAGGAGGACCAGAGGTTCGTCTTGATATCGAACCAGTTGTGGTCGTCTTCCGCCTTCACGTAATCGCGGTACTTTTCGGCCGCGTCCCGCTCGGCGAAGAGTGCGTCGAGGCAGCGGGTGCAGTCGCTGTCGCAGGGGTTGACCTGCTTGTAGTAGAGAATCCACGAGTTAATCTGCTCGATATCGGACTCGATGTCGCCAAGCTCGCTCATAGAAGAGCACCAGGAGTCCGTCGTGCGATTCATTCCCACGATATTTCCTGCGAGGGCGATCGCGGATATGCTGCCCTGAATCTGCTGCGAGATGCTCGCCGCGGAGGCGGTCGTTTGCGCCTCGATTCGGGCGAGGTTCAGGTTGGAGTACGTGTTGATCTTGTTGATGATGGGGTTCCAGTTGACGATATGCCTGCTCAGGAACAGCTGGTTCGGAAGAACCTTGCCGACCAGCTTGCTTGCTGCCCATTCGCCTGCCGGTTGCGAGATTTTGTCCAATCCTGCCCCTATGACATTTAAGCCTGCACCCCAAAGAGCATCGACTACTGCACCGTCGTGGTGCTCGTGGTTGGCGTCGAAGTCGGCGGTATAGCTCGACACACGGGTATTGTCGCCTGGCTTGCCCTCAAGGGAAATCCCTCTGGTTCCTGGGCTCGCGCTCACGCCTTCGGGGGCGGTTTCCGTCACGCGTGTGGAGAATCCCGTAAAGATGCCAGGGGTCTTCCCTCCCGTGCCGTTCCTCTGAGAATCGGTTACGAACATCTCCCCGGTGAAACGACCCTGCGTCGATGAGAAGATGAGGTCGCCCTTGGTCGTGTCGCTATCGGATACGGTCAAGGACCCATTCAGGTGTTTTTCGAGGTTATCGTCCATGAAGGTGTAGGGAGACCCCGACTCGCTCGGCTTGCCGACGCCGAGCTTCTCGCTCATGTTGTCGATTGCGCGGGAGAACGTCCGCTGCGTTTCCCTGGCGATCGCTGCGTCTTGGGTCATTGCTTGATCAAACTGGATGAGGTCGGCTTTAAGCTCTTCCTCGGTTGTCCCTAAAGCCTCCGCCCAGGCTGCGATGTCCTCATCGGAAGGTAGTGAGGGCGTCTCAAGGCTCACGAATTCTCCTGTGTAGAAGCGTTTTTCGATGTTGGGAATCCAGTCATCTTCCGTCGGCTCGAACAGGCGGCCGGTGATGTCTTGAAAATTGGGCCGCAAGGCCTCGATATCCGCGATGGCCGCCTGCACCTCGGCGCTGTTCGCGTCGTCGCGCGATTTCAGGGTATCGACAATCGCGCCGAGCATGGCGTCGGTCTGCTCGGCTATCGCCTCGGCTTCGCTGTTACCGCCGTTTTTCATGTACTCTTCCTGGATTGCCGTCAGGTACGCCTGGCGTTCGCTTGCCTCCTGCTCGGCGCGCTCCTTGATGCGCTTTTGGTAATCCTCGTCATCGAGGTCGTCGAGGTTCGCTTTGTAGGAGAGGGAGAAGCTGCTGAAATGGTAGCTTTCGGGGATGAAAACGCCTGCCTGCTCTAGCTCTGAGGTCGCGGCGATGCTGGATCCCGAATAGGTGTCGAGGAAGTTAAGGTAGGCTTCATCGACGTATTCGCCAACAAAGCGTATCTCATCGCCCGAGCTTGACTTCAGGTTGAGCGGGACGAGCACGGTGTTCCCGTCCGCGCACTCAACGTACATCATGAGCATCTTTTCTGCGTTGATGTCCTGTCCGTTGGTCTTCACCGTGACATCGAACGTCCAGTATGCACACTGGCTCGAAAGGAGCTGGTGCCGGACTGTCAGGTATTCGTCGTTTTCCTTTCCTTCGGTGATTCGATTCTGGGTTTCCCCCTTGTTCGTGATCTTGAAGGACCATATTTGCGCTGCGGGGCGGTAGGCGCAGTTCGTGTAGTTGGTCGATTCTCCTGCTGCTATCTCGATCTTCACGTTGTCGCCGTGCAAAAGGCCGCTCGCTGTGTCCTCAGGGATGTCGAACGAGATGTTTGCGCGGCCAAGGGAATTGGTGGTTCCCGTCCCGACGCTCTGTCCGCCGATGAAGAGCTCGACGTCGGAATAGGGCGCGGCATATGCGGTGGCGATGTTTCCTGCCAGAGCCACACAATCGCCTTGTACTTGGACGTAGGTTCCCAATGCCTGGAAGAAGAGATTGCCGATGTGGGTTGTGCGCCCGTTGTTGGATAGGGAAACGGGAATGGAGTACGATTTCTCCTTTTCCGGGGTAAGGGCGATATAGAGTGTATCGGACGTTACCTCCTGCGGGATATCGATGTAGAGGCATTCCTGCTGGCTGTCGACATATGCCTGACCGCCGTCTTTGAAGGCGGCGCTGGCGGAAGCGGAAGAGTAGTTCGAGGAGGAGATATCGAGCGAGATGCGAGCGCCTGCCCACTCTTCTATCTCGAAGTTGACCTCGACGATCGTTTCTAAACCGACGACGATCGCGCTCGTGGGCACCTTCGTGCTTGCTGATTTAACGCCCATCTTCGCGAGCGCGTACTGCATATCGAAGTCGGGGACATCGAGCTCGACATGCGTCGTTTCATCGTCGTTGACCTCGACAGTCGTTTGCGCATAAGGGACTCCAAGCCCGTCGATCGAGCGAAGCTTCGGCGCACTGAACTCTGTGTCGGTTGGTTTGAAGGCGACAATCGTGTAGGTGCCTTGCTTTAATTTCCCAGTTTGCGCGATCCAGCTTGGGTCGGTTTGGCTGTTTTGCCAGCTGACCGAGGAGTAGTCGTCGAAGACGCAACGAGAATTCTCGTCGATGCCATCGAAGACCATGACGTGACTTCGACCGATAAACGATGCGTTGGTGGTGATGGCGACGTCTCCCCACGAGGGGAGGGTTGCCTTGAAGCCTCCCAACTCCGCATCGTATTCGGCGATCGCGGACGAGAGTTTAAGCGAGTCGTCGGGCACGATTTCCAAGGAGAGCTGGTCGAGGATTCCCGTTTCGCTGGCAAGGGCTTCGGATAGGACGAGCCTGCCGCCTTGAATCTCATAGTCTCCGTTTTCTCCGCAGGTCAGATTAACGCCGTTGCGCTTTAGGGTATATGAGAGCTTCGATTGGTCCGTGATGGCGGCGAGCGTGTCGTTGCCGTATTCGTCCTTCTGCCCCGTCTTCTGCGTGATGCTCAGGGCGAAGGAGCGAGTTGCGGGAACTTCCTTAAAGCTGTCGGCGGAAATCGTGCCGAGGTTCCAGGTGCCTTGCATAAGCGATGCCGATCGGCCGAACGTCGCTTCGTAATACCCGGGGATGCGAATGGACACAACGGCTTCGACTGCCTGAAGGGCGCTATTGCATAAGAACGTGCCGTCGTCGTTTAACGTGATAGGGGTGGTTTCCCCTTGCTCGAGCGTGATCGCGACATCCTGCGCGCTTACGCCAGTAGGAAGCTCGATTGCTCCCTCGATGGCGACATTATCGATCCAAACGTAGTGGTAGATGTTGCCGCTGTGGCTTTGCGAGAGCCGGTAAGGATCTGATTCGGTGCCGTCCGACTTGTATTTATAGGCGTAGATGGTCGTCCCCTCGTCGAAGGGGCAGCTGGGGGTCTCGCCGTCTGAAGATTTGTCACCGAAGCGGATGTCGGAATTGTCAAGTCTCACGTTGAGAGCCCCGCAATACGAAAATGCCCCGCCGTCAAGATATTTGAGCGACGACGGGAGTGCGATCATCTCTTGCCCGGCCAAGGTGTCACAGCTCTGAAACGCTCCATACCCAATCTCCTCGATGCCGTTTCCTTGCGCGTCGGTTTCGAAGGTGAGGGACGAGAGGCGGGGGAACGTGCCGTCCTGCTTGAAGCTGCTCTCGCCGAGCGACTTCACGAAGCTGGGGATCGTTAGGGACTCGATTTGGTTGTACTCAAACGCCCCATAGCTCATGTACACGTCATAGCTGCCGTCGAAGACAGCGCTCAGATCGAGCGAGGTGAGGCCAGCATCGCCTTCTGCGAAGACCACATCTTGTTCGGTGCCGTCAACGGTGTTGGAGTAGCCGTGCTCCACGCGTCCGTAGACTTCTGCTGGGTGAGGGGGATCCGGTGCGCTCCATCCGCACTCGAAGCTCCATCCTGGCTGGTCCCAATAGCCGTTATCCTCGATGAGCGTGCCTGCCCACTTCTTGATCCCCTCGCAGCCGGTGGACGTTTTCCACAGGGTGGCGTTTAGGCCGGGGTAGGACGTCTCGTCGTACTTGTCGTAGTTCGGGAAATTGGCGACAGGCTGTGCGTTTGCCTCTGCTTTGAAAGGATTCGGGCCGATTTCGGTATCCCCCTTTGGGATGATGGGGTCGGCCTCTTCCGGGGTTACGCCCGCTTCGGATGCGACACCTTCCCCAGCTGCTTGGGCGGAGCCATCGGCGGATGCGTTGCCTTCGCCGGTTGTCGAAGCTCCCTCCTCGCCCTCGTTTTGGCTGGCTAGGCTGATTTGGCTGTCGTATCCGAATGAGTTTTCGGGAATGGTGACCTTTCCAAGGGGGGAGGGCTCGCTTGGCGCTGCTTCTTGCTGGGCGTTCTCCGGTTCGCCGCTTCCCGCTTGGACGTCGTCGGCAAACCCTATGCCGGGCCACATGCTCGCGACGAGCAAAAGGGAGAGCGCCGAGGCTCCGATTTTGGCAAGGGGCCGGGAGTGTCTTCTTCTCTTCTGCGGCATGATTGCTCCTCTCCGAGAACGTTCGCGCGTGGTCCTGCTCATACATAATCAAGTTTGCCTTGACGGGTATCGGGCGGGAAGGTTCGTCTATGCGAACCAGGCGTTCTTGCAAACCTCTGAGCTGGCGGTATTCAGAAATAGGAAAATGACGGGAAGTGGGTGCGGCCCGACTCGGGGTTCTCTTAGATTTATAGAAAACTAATGAGTATCTCCGACGATCGAGGCGCCAGTTGCGGATGGTGTTCCCGTCCTTCATCGATATTCGCTCGCCATTGGTATAATGGGGAAGCAGTTTTCAACTATCGCCTCGCGCACAGGAGCTCATGACCGCCAGCCTTAAAACACATGCTTGGGAACTGATGGCGCTTGCCCTGTTCTACTTCGTCTTTCTCGGTGGCGAGTATTTCTTCGATGCGACGCTCGCCGGCTTCATGTCCCCGGCCGATGTCGTTTTGAATCAGGGCATGATACTCGGCGCGAGCGCTGCGGGCTTTTGCTGTTTCGAGCCTTTTTCCCGAACGCCGCGAAGGGTACGTTTAGGTTGCTCGATTGTGTCTATGGTTGTGGGATTTGGCGGCATCGCTGTCCTATTCGCCCAGCCTAGCCTGCTGTTGATGCAGGTCATCGGTGTGATTTGCTTCTATTTGCTGGGAGTCTTGGGAGGAGCTGTCCATTGGGCGGCATCTCGCAAGATTGCGGGGTTCGATCATGCCGCGTTGCTGGTTGGGATTGCCTACGCCGCGGGAATCGCCATGCAGTTCGTCGCCAACGCGGCGTTCTCGGATCGCCTTGCAGCATCGATCGCTCTCGCCGTCGGCGCAGCTGCGCTCCTTGTGGTTTGCCGTCGATGCTTTGCGGGCGGACGCTGCGACGGTGCGACCCGGGTCTCAGGTGGGCCGATGCCAAACGAGCGGGATGTGCGTGACAAGCTGAGCGGGAAAAACGTTTCGAATGCGTTAGGCGCGCGAGCGACTTGCCCAAGTGCTTCCCTTCGGGGCGCCCTCTGGCTTTCGGTAATCGTGGCGCTCGTCTCGCTCATGTTCGTAACGCTTGACAACATCGTTACGCTCGCGGACGCCGGTGGGGATCTTGACGTGGGAAGCTGGCCAAGGCTTCTCCTTGCGATAAGCGCCATCGCGGCTGGTGCGCTATTCGATATACGGCAGCGCCGCTACATGAACTTCATCATGTTCTGCGTGCTTCTGCTCTCGACCATCGCCATCTTGGCGGCCGAAACGAGCGGCGGCCTGTTCTGCGGACTTGTCCTGTTCTACCTCGCTTCCGGCTTCTTCGTCACCTATTTCACGGCGAGTTTCATGCTTATGGCGCCGAAAACGCGGCGGCCTGCCCTGTGGGCGGGAATGGGCCGTGCGATCAACAACATATGCGCTTTCGCGATTACGGGGCCTTCCCTCGCCCTTATCCAGACGGGGAGCATCGTTCTGATGATCGCTGTCTGCATAGTTTTGTTCGTGGCGATTATCGTTGTGTTTTTCGCGTCGGGGGCATTTCGCTTGGACGCGGCGCTTGAAGAGGAGGCGCGTTCTGCGGTCGACCTGGGGGCGTTCGTGGAGGAATACGGCTTGACGCCGCGCGAGGCTGAGGTGCTTGTTCTTGTCACCGCCGACGAGCGGGCTCTCAAGGAAATCGCATCCGAGATGGATATCTCGCTCCGCATGCTGCAAAAGCACCTGACTTCCATCTACAAGAAGACCGATACGCAAACACGAGCCGGCCTGACGAAGAAGTTCCTGACATAGCTTTTGCTCGCAGTTGTCTTCGGTATTGAAAAAGGGGCGGCTGCCGTTTCTCCTTGATGTCCCTCGCGCCTTTCTTCGAGGCTTCTCCTTCGATTGCATCGGGGAGATGGCGGTGATGCGCTTTCTGCTGCGCCTCTCTCGGTTACGCCCTGGTAACGGGCGCGTGGCTTTGTCATGCCGATGTCCTATAGTGGGACCGACCGAGAAAGGAGCAACCGATGCAGCGAGGGTATTTCAAGACGGCGTGGAGCGATGTTACCCAGTCGCCGCATTGGGTAACGCGCATTCTCCTTTTGGCGCTTTTGTCCTTCATCCCCGTGTTCGGTTGGATTGTGATTGCGGGCTATCTGTGGGGATGGGCGCGCGATATGGCGTGGGGCGTGCACGCCCCGCTTCCTGAAAGAATCTTCGAGAACGCCGATGGGACGCTGTATTCGCGAGGCTTCTTTGCGGCAGTGATCGCTGTGGTATACGCTGTGGCGATGAGCGTGCTCCAGAGCGCGGGTGGCCTGATTTCGTCGGGAAGTTTCGCTGGTTCGGCGTTCGTCTGGGGAGATGTCCACTCGATTTACCAGACGGTTGCGCCCCTCGGCTTGGTGTCGGGGCTTTTGTCGTTGTTCTCGTTTGCCGTGCTGTGCGCGGTTTCGTTTATCGTCACCCTGTTCAAGTGGGTCGGCACGATGCGGATGTCGATTTACGGACGCCTCTCTGCGGGCTTCCAGGTTTCGCGAATTTGGGCGATGATTCGCCACGATTTCAAGGGAATCCTTCGCATACTCGGCATGTGGCTAATCGTCTCGATCGTCGTGGGCATCGCCATTGCCCTTGCGATCTCCGTCGTGATCTTCGCCGGCATCCTCTGCGTGTCGTTTTTCGCGAACATGGGGGCTTCTGCGAACGACGCCTCGTTCTTGCTCATCGTGGCGGCAGCGATGATTTTGATACTGGTCGCTTTGGCGATTGCTCTGCTCGCAGCGTTTCTCGGCGTGTTGGCCTGCGCCCTCGCCATACGTGCAGTGGGGCACTGGACTTGCCAGTTCGATGTTGCGAACTGGCGCGGGCAGGACGACCCGATGCCGTTTGAGCTCAAGGGCGCTCAGACTAAGGGATAACTTTGCAGGCGCGGGATGCCCCCGAGGGTACCCGCGCCTGGTTGCGCTGCTGAACTGCTTTGGCTCTTAAAGGTTCTTCACGCTCATGCAGCGCATCGCGTTTAGGATGGCGATGATAGCGACGCCCACGTCGGCGAACACGGCGAGCCACATGTTGGCGATGCCGAGCGCAGCCAAGATGAGCACGATGAGCTTCACTCCCAGTGCGAAGATGATGTTCTGCCAGGCGATGCTCATCGTCTTACGCGCGATGCGAATGGCGCGTGCGATGTTAGAGGGCTTGTCGTCCATGAGCACGATGTCGGCGGCCTCGATGGCGGCATCCGAGCCCATCGCCCCCATGGCGATGCCGATATCGGCGCGCGTGAGCACTGGCGCGTCGTTGATGCCGTCGCCCACGAACGCGAGCGTGCCCCTGCTTGATGTGCCGCTGATGAGCCGCTCGACTTCCTCGACCTTGTTCTGCGGGAGAAGCGAGGCGCGGTATTCGTCGATTCCAAGCTTTTCGGCGACGGCACGCGCAACGTCTTCGCGGTCGCCGGTGAGCATGACGGTGCGCTTCACCCCGGCAGCCTTCAAGCTTGCGATAGCCTCCGCGGAGTCGTCCTTCACGACGTCGGCGATGACGATGTGGCCGATGTAGGAACCGTCGAGCGAGACGTGCAGAATAGTTCCCGTAAGCTCGCACTCGTGCCAGGCGATGTTGTCAGCCATCATGAGCTTCTCGTTGCCAACGGCGATGATGTGCTCGTCGACCTGGGCGCGAACGCCATGCCCGCTTTCTTCCTTGACGTCTTTGATGCGCGCGCGGTCGATTTCGCCCGTGTAGGCGGCCTTCACCGACAATGCGATGGGATGGTCGGAGTACGTCTCGGCATATGCGGCGAAGGAAAGGACGAGATTGGGATCGACGCCCGCCTCCGCATGGACGGCGACAACGTTGAAGGTGCCGTTGGTGAGCGTGCCCGTCTTGTCGAAGACGACGGTCTCGGCCTTGGCGAGGGTCTCGAGGTAGTTAGCACCCTTCACAAGAATGCCGCACTTCGAGGCGCCGCCGATGCCACCGAAAAACGACAGCGGCACGGAGATAACGAGCGCGCAGGGGCAGCTCACGACAAGAAAGGTGAGCCCGCGCAAGATCCAATCCGACCAGGCGCCCGCGCCGAGAAGCGGCGGGACCACGGCGAGAATCAACGCCACGACGACGACAATCGGCGTGTAGTAGCGGGCGAATCGCGTGATGAAGTTCTCGGTGCGCGCCTTCTTCTCCGAGGCGTTTTCGACAAGCTCAAGGATGCGGCTGACCGTCGATTCGCCGAAGGGCTTCGTCGTGCGGATGGTGAGCACACCGGTCAAATTCACGCAGCCGGAGAATACCTCGGCGCCCTCCTCGACGACGCGCGGGACGGCCTCGCCGGTGAGTGCCGCGGTGTCGAGCTGGGACGCGCCTTTCACGATGACGCCATCGATGGGGATGCGCTCGCCCGCCTTCACGACGATTTCGTCGCCGACTTCCACCTCGTCAGGGTCGACCTCGATAAGCTCGCCGTCCTGCATGATGTTCGCGTAGTCGGGCGCGATGTCCATCATATCGGCGATGGACTTGCGGCTTTTGCCGACGGCGTAGCTTTGGAATAGCTCGCCCACCTGGTAGAACAGCATGACCGCGGCACCTTCGGCCATGTGCGGCCCCGTTTCAGGGAAAAACACCATGGCGAACGCGCCGACGGTCGCGATGGTCATGAGGAGGTTCTCGTCGAAAACCTGGCCGTGGCCGATGTTCTTGACGGCTTTGACGACGACGTCGTAGCCGGCGATGAGGTAGGGGATGAGGAAGAGCGCGAACTCGAGGTAAACGGCGTTCGTCTCGCTGCCGAGCCACGCGTCAAGCGGGAGGAACTCCGTTGCCGCGAAGACGATGAAGAAGATGACGAGTGCGACAATGATGCGGTTACGCCATTTGATCTGCTTTTTGTTCATGGGCGATGGGCCTCTCGGTGTGGAGCTGCTTTGAAAGCGAGCGGGTCTGCTGCTTGGCTGCGCGAGCTAGCGGACGATGTTGCAGTCGGGTTCGAACTTGTGGATGGCTTTCTGCGCCTCGTCGAGAATCTCGTCGAAACGGGCATCGTCAGCTACGAGCGTCATCTTCTGCATCATGAAGTTGACGGTGCACTTCTCGACGCCGGGCATCTTGCTGATGGCGTCCTGCATCTTGGCGGCGCAATTGGCGCAATCGAGGTCTTCGAGCTTGAACGACTTACGCATGGGGAGTCCTTTCCTTGGGGTTTATGTGAGCCGAAATTCGGTCGGTTCCTTATTATTCGCAGATGTGCGTCATGCCCTGGGCGAGCATGGTGTAGACGTGGTTGTCGGAAAGCGAGTAGATGACGTTTTTGCCTTCGCGCTGGAATTTCACGAGGCGGGCCTGCTTCAGTGTGCGCAGCTGATGCGACACGGCGCTTTGCGTGGCGCCGACGATTTCGGCGATGTCCGCGACGCAGCGGTTGTGCCCCATGAGCGCATAGAGGATCTTAATGCGCGTGGTGTCGGCGAACACCTTGAACAGATCGGCCAGGTCGTAGAGGAGCTCTTCGTCGGGCATCTCGTCGAACAGGCAGGATGTCTCCTCGCGATTGCAACCGCAGGGGCAGGCTGCTTCGGACGGGGAGGGCGTGTTTGCGCGGGTCGTTTCCTCAGAGTTCGCGCTAGGTACGTTTGCCGCGTTCACGATAGACTCCGCCTCTTGCACGATGTGATTGGGGCTTTCCGTCATGGTGGATCCTTTCGCAACTTCTGTTTGCTCATTCATGTAAACATATGAGCAACTGTTCATAAGTATAGGCGCCGCCATCATTCTGTCAAGGGGAGGAATAAAAGATTTCGTTTGGAAGAGCAACGGAAGGGGAAGCGTAACGGCTC
>OGQR01002229.1_pt1 | contig 12006 bp, 11 predicted proteins | sample 1553271 | NCBI WGS metagenome assembly OGQR01 (sample SAMEA2579970, study PRJEB22360) | human gut metagenome | biome: human gut; feature: human-associated habitat; material: faeces | place: Denmark | collected 2008/2010 | reverse complement strand
AGATCAGGCCTTCGAGGACTCGTTCGACATGGAGTCCGCGGCAGTCTGCTGGTCGAGCACGTTCTGGGCGACCTGCTTGGCATGGGCATCGGCCTGTGCATTGCGGGCGATGCGTTGCGCCTTGGTCTCGCCCTTGGCACGGGAGTCGGAGAGCAGATCCGGCGTGTGATCCATAATATCATCAGCAACGCGATCAAATATATGGATAAGCCAAAAGGCTATATCAGCATCCGTGTCAAAGATGTGGGTGATTTCATCCAGGTTGAGATCGAAGATAACGGACGAGGTATTGCGGCAAAAGATCTGCCGGCAATCTTTGACCGGTTCTTCCGAGCGGATGCATCCAGGAATTCTTCCAAAGGAGGAAGTGGAATCGGTCTTTCCATCGTACGCAAGATCATCGAAGATCACGGCGGAAAGATCTGGGCAAACAGTAAACTCGGATGTGGTACAGTGATGTACTTTGTCCTTAGAAAATATCAGGAGGTGCCTGTAAATGAGCAGAATACTAATCATAGAAGATGAGGAGAGTATTGCAGAGCTGGAGAAAGATTATCTGGAACTGAGCGGATTTGAAGTTGAGATTGAGAGCAAGGGAGACGTTGGACTCAAACGTGCCCTGGAAGAAGAATTTGATCTTTACATTCTCGACCTGATGCTGCCGGGAACGGATGGCTTTACCATCTGCCGCGCCGTGCGCGAGAAGAAGGATATCCCCATTCTGATGGTCACGGCGCTGGGCAAGGATGTGGACAAGATCCGGGGGCTGGGTTTCGGCGCGGACGATTACATCGAAAAGCCCTTTTCCCCCAGCGTGCTGGTGGCGCGGGTCAAAGCGCATCTGGCGCAGTATCATCGGCTCAAGCCGCAGACCGCGGCAGCGCCGAAGCTTCTGACGGTCGGCCCGCTGAGCGCCGACCCGGCGCAGCATTGCATCCGCAAAAACGACGCGGAGCTGGCACTCAAAAACAAAGAGTATGAGCTACTGCTGTTTCTCATGCGGCATCCGGGGCAGGTATTCAGCCGTGAGGATCTCTATGAGATGATCTGGGGGCTGGAGTCCATGGGGGACAACATCACCGTGGCGGTGCACATGAACCGTCTGCGGGAAAAAATCGAGGACGATCCCTCACATCCGACGCTTCTGCAAACTGTCTGGGGTGTAGGGTATCGGCTGAATAAGGGGGAGAGATAATTTATGTGGGTCCTGTTTGCATTTGGTTCGGCCATGTTAGCGGGGCTGACCTCCGTTCTGGCCAAGTGCGGCATCAAGAAAACGGACTCGACTGTGGCTACCGCCATCCGCACCATTGTGGTGCTGATTTTCTCCTGGCTGATGGTGTTTGTCGTCGGCTCTCAGGAGACGATCTCGGCCATCGGCGGAAGGACGCTCCTGTTTCTGGTGCTGTCCGGCCTTGCCACCGGCGCAAGCTGGCTGTGCTACTTCAAGGCGCTGCAGCTGGGTGACGTGAACAAGGTGGTGCCCATTGATAAGTCCAGCACGGTGCTGACCATCCTGCTGGCGGCCATTTTTTTGCAGGAGGGGGTCAGTCTGACCAAGGGCATCGGTGTGGTGCTCATCGCCGTCGGCACATTTTTGATGATTGAGAAAAAGCAGAGCGGCGGCGAGACCAAGAGCGCTGCGTGGCTGTGGTATGCGCTGGGCTCGGCGGTGTTTGCCAGCCTGACGGCTATTCTGGGCAAAGTCGGCATCTCCGGCGTGGAGTCCAATCTGGGGACGGCTATCCGCACCGGTGTGGTGCTTCTTATGTCGTGGGTCATGGTGTTTGTCACCGGCAAGCAGGGAGCGCTTAAGGCAATCCCCAAAAACGAGCTGTTTTTCATTTGCCTCTCGGGTCTTGCCACCGGCGGCAGCTGGCTGTGCTACTACAAGGCCCTGCAAGACGGCCCTGCCAGCGTGGTGGTACCTATCGACAAGCTGAGCATTCTGGTAACGGTGCTGTTCTCCTACCTTGTCTTCCGCGAAAAGCTGACGAAGAAGTCCGCGCTGGGTCTTGCCGGCATCGTGGCCGGCACCTTGCTGATGCTGTTTTAAGTTCTGTTTAATAATGGTTTATATCGGGTTTTACAGGTTCCTTTACAATGACATTGTTCATTGTAAGGAACCTGTTTTTTGTATGGAAATGGAGGTATATATCATGCGTGAAAAAATGATGAACAAGGATTATGCCAAGGCATTCAAAACGATTGTGATTATGGCGGTACTGCTGGCGCTGCTCAGCGCCGTTGTCATCCCGCTGAGCCTGTCGCAGCAGATCAGCGATTTATCCTCGCTGCGCCAGACCTCACAGGAGCAGACGGCGCAGCAGGACGGCGAGCACAGCGAGCATCACGCTGACCGCGAGGAGCTGTGGAAAAGCCAAATCACACCGCCCACGGCAGGGACGCTGGCGGCCCTCGGCGGCATCGCGGTCCTCTGGCTGGCGCTTGGAATTTATTACTGGCTGCTGGTCGCCGCGTGGCTTTATAAGAGCGCGGTGAACGAGGGCATGAACAAATCCCTCTGGATGATCTTAGGCTTGTTCACAAATCTGCTGGCAGTGATTGCCTTTCTGATCGTGCGGGATAATCCACGTCGGGTGAAGCCGCAGGCCGCACAATAATGGGAAGTATTGCAATGAAAACTGCTGACCATTTGCTGCTGGGACAATATCTGGTGGAGCGGTGTGGCACTCCGCATCTGCGCTGCCACCGCAGAGCCTTCCTGCTCGGCTGTGTGGAGCCGGATTACAATGTTTTCAGCTATCTTCGGGGGATGCGATATTATGAGAAATTCCGTGGACACAACGCGGAAAATTCCTCTGCGTTCCTTTCGCACTGCTTCACGGACTTCGAAGGACATACACTCCACTCTGCGTGGGACTACTTCCGCCTTGGAACGATGATTCACTATGCTGCCGATGCGTTCACTGCGCCTCACAACAACTTCTGGACAGGAACTTTGTCGGAGCACTGTGCCTATGAAGCGGCGCTGCACCAGAAATTCGAAAGGATGCTGGCAACTGCACATCCGGAACAAATTCCGTATTGGGAATACGCGCTGCTGCACAGATCGTATTGCAGGGAAGCGCACGGCATGGAGACCGATTTTCAGTACATTCTAACCGCCTGCTTGTCTCTGCTGAAAAAATATTCGCTCCAGATAGCGGAGCCGGAAGGAGATTGCTATGAAGATTTTGATCACTACCGACTGGTACAAGCCAGTCATTAACGGGGTCGTCACCTCCGTGACCAATCTGGAGGAGGGGCTGCGCGGGGCGGGGCATGATGTCCGAATCCTGACGCTGTCCAACGATCTGCACTCTTACCGGAAAGAAAATGTGACTTTTATTGGCTCTATCGGCGTCGGCGTGATCTACCCCAATGCGCGTCTTCGGGCAAGGCTGAACGATCCGCTCGTGCAGGAGCTGATCGACTGGAAGCCGGACGTCGTTCACAGCCAATGCGAGTTCTCCACCTTCTCCTTTGCCAAGCGCATCGCTCATGAGAGCGGCTGTCCGCTGATCCACACCTACCACACGGTATACGAGGACTTTACGCACTACTTCTCTCCCAATGTCCGGCTGGGGCATTTTCTGGCGCGAAAGTTTTCGCACTACATCGCAAGTCAGACCGACGCCGTGATCGTCCCAACGGAAAAGATCCGGAATATGCTTCGCTCCTATCAGATCACGCAGCCGATCCGCACCGTTCCTACGGGTCTGAAAATGGGTGCGTTTCTCGCGCCGCTTCCGCCGGAAAAGCGGACCGTCCTGCGCCGTGCGCTGGGGCTGCGGGAGGGCGACCTTGCGCTCACCTATATTGGCCGTTTGGCGCAGGAAAAAAGCATCGGCGAGCTGCTGCGCTTTTTGCCGGACACGCCCCAGAACGTCAGGCTTCTGCTGGTGGGCGACGGGCCGTACCGCGAGAAGCTGGAAGCGCAGGTGCGGGAGCTGGGCATCGCGGGGCGCGTGATCTTCTCCGGTATGGCCGCGCCGGAGCGTGTAGCGGACTATTACAAGGTCGGCGATATTTTCGTCAGCGCATCCCGCAGCGAAACGCAGGGACTGACCTATATCGAGGCAATGGCCTCCGGCCTGCCGCTCCTGTGCCGTAAGGACGATTGTCTCAGCGGTGTGCTTTTGCCGGAGGTCAACGGCTTTGCCTATACCACAGAAGCGGAATTTCTCGCCGGACTGTCTGCGCTTTCCGACGCGCAGACGCGGCGGGACATGGGCGCTGCGGCGCAGAGCGCAGCATACGCTCGGTTCTCCGCCGAAAGCTTTACACGGAAGGTTTTGCAGGTCTATCAGGACTGCCTGCCGCGAAGCAAGGAGGCATCCGCTGCGTGAACCGTTATCAGACTCTTGCCGCCAACACCGCCCTCATCAGCATCGGGACGTTCGGCTCCAAGCTGCTGGTATTCCTGATGGTACGGTTCTATACCGGCTATCTCACCCCTGCGGAATACGGCACCGCCGATCTCATCACGCAGACGGCCAATCTGCTCATTCCGATTGCTTCGCTCGACGTTGCGGAGGGGGTGTTCCGCTTTGCCGCCGACCGGCGCGAGCAGCGGGCAGAGGTCTTCACCATAGGTGTTTACACTATGCTGTTCGCTGCGGCGGCATTGCTTGCAGCACTGCCGCTGCTGCGCGTGCTCATAGGAGAGCGGCAGCTCGGCACGCTGCTCGCCGTGTTCATCATTGCCGCCTGCGCCCACGCGCTGTGCGCACAGTTTATCCGCGCCGAGGGGCACACGGCGCTCTATGCCCTGCAAGGGCTTCTTAACACTGCGCTCTATCTCGCGCTGAACGTGCTGTTCCTCGCGGTGTTCCGCTGGGGTGTGATGGGATATCTGCTCTCTACAGCTGTGGCAGACTGCATGAGCACGCTGTTTCTCGTCTGCAAGGAGAGGCTCTGGCGCAGATTCCGTGTTTCTCCGAACCTGACACTGTGGCGGCAGATTTACTCCTACTGCGTTCCTCTCATTCCGGCGGCAATCTTCTGGTGGGTGATGGGCGTGTCGGACCGGTATATGGTAAAGTGGTTTTTAGGCAGCGATGCCAACGGCATCTACGCCGTGGCATATAAGATCCCCACGATCCTCACCATTCTTGCAACTGTGTTCATGGACGCATGGCAGCTTTCCGCCATTGCAGAGAGCGGTGACCAGAAGACGCATCTGCGCTTTTACGGCCGCGTGTGGGATGCCTTTGCCTCCGCAGTATTGCTGGGAGCGGGCAGCATCATCGCCTTCTCCCCGCTGCTCATCCGGCTGCTGGCGGATGAGCCGTACTACGAGGCGTGGCAGTATATCCCCCTGCTGACGCTCTCCATGGCGGCAGCTGCCTTTTCAAACTTCATGGGAAGCGTGTATGTGGTAACCAAAAAGAGCAGCGTCTCTTTCTGGACGTCGCTCATCGGTGCGCTCATCAATATCGGCCTGAACCTGTGGCTGATCCCGAGGATCGGCATTCAGGGCGCAGCAGCGGCTACGTTTGCAAGCTGCCTTGCGGTCTTTCTCGTTCGCACGGTCAGCACAAGGCGTTTGCTGCCCTTTTCCCTCTCCAGCAGGAAGCTGGTATTGGGCATTTCCGCGCTGCTGGTGCAGACAGCGTTTATTCTACTTCGCTGGCCGGGCTGGATCGCCGCGCAAGCGCTCTCTTTGACCTTTCTATTCCTGCTGGGACTTCCGGCTATTTTGTCCACCGCACAGGTGGTCCTTCACAGAAAGTAGGTATCACAATGATTTTAACGGCATTTCACGGTTTCTGCATGGCGCTGGCCGACAGTGTCCCTGGCGTTTCCGGCGGAACAATTGCCTTTATTCTCGGTTTTTACGATCGATTTTTGGATTCTCTCCATGCATTGTTTGGCAAAGACCGTACCGCACGAAAAGACGCGCTGTGCTATTTGGCAAAGCTCGGCACAGGCTGGAGCATCGGCATGATTGCCTGCGTGTTGGTCCTTTCCGGCCTGATTGAAAAGAACATCTATTTTATGAGTTCTCTTTTTCTGGGACTGACCCTTGCCTCACTGCCATTTATTATCTTGGCAGAGCGTCCGGCACTGAAAAACCTTCGTGCTACTCCCTTTGCGTTGTTGGGAGCGGCAGTCGTGGTAGGGCTTACCCTACTGCGAAGCGGTACCTCTGCGCTGGGAAGCGTCCATTTTTCCTCACTCTTGCCACTTTCGCTTCTTTATATTTTCCTTTCCGGCACGGTAGCGATCACCGCTATGGTGCTGCCTGGAATTTCCGGCTCCTCCATTCTGCTGATTGCGGGCGTCTACTTGCCCACAGTGCAGGCGATCAAGGCGTTTCTTAGTCTGGATTTCTCTGTGGTTCCGGGACTGTGTGCGCTGGGCTTCGGCGTGATTGCAGGTGTGGGACTTTCCGTCCACGGCATCCGCACGGCACTGCGGAAGTACCGCAGTCAGATGGTCTGGCTGATTCTTGGACTGATGCTGGGTTCTACTTACGCCATTGCCAACGGCCCTGCAAGTCTGAGCAGTCCGCTCCCGCCGCTGGATATAACCTCTTTCCATGTTCCTGCCTTTCTGCTGGGCGTCGCCATCCTGCTGGGACTGGAATTTTCAAAGAAGTTTATGCAGCAGAATGAGAAGCCGTCGCCTGCTGCACAGAAGGGAGAAAGCCTGTCATGAGCCTTGATTGGAGCATTTTACACTGGATTCAGAACATGTTGGTCTGTCCGGCGCTGAACTTCCTGATGCCGAAGATCACGCTGCTGGGAAACGGCGGCATGATCTGGCTACTGGCCTCCGGCGTGCTGATCTGCACGAAAAAATATCGGAGACAGGGCATCCTCCTGCTATGCGGTCTGGCTGCCGGCGTATTGGTGGGAAATGTTTTTCTGAAGAATTTTGTCGCCCGCCCGCGCCCCTGCTGGCTGGACAGCAGCGTCCGGCTTCTGATCGCCAATCCCACGGATTATTCATTTCCCTCGGGACACACGCTGTCCTCCGTCATCGGCGCGACGATCTTGACGAAGACCGACCGCCGTTTCGGTTATGCAGCCATCCCGTTGGCAGCGCTGATTGCCTTTTCCCGGCTGTATCTCTATGTTCATTTTCCCAGCGATGTGCTGGCGGCGGCCGTGCTGGGCGTTTTGATCGGCAAAGTGAGCGATAGGGTGGGAATGCATCTCATAAATTGGATGGAACAGGTATGGAAGGAAAGAACGGTGCATTAGACGCACCAGCTTGCATTTTGGGGCGTATTGAGCCTTGATCCCATGTTCAAATATTAGAAAGCTAAAAGAAGAACTGCCTGTCTCCATGAGAAACAGGCAGTTCTTTGCAACATTGAGGTTGCGTTATGCACCCGAACCTGTCAGCCAACAGTAAAAAGTTCAAATTACTACCTTATCACTGTTAAGCCAAGGGTTTCAAGGCTTTTTTGCTGCCCTGAAACGCCTTTTACCCTTTATCGTACCCTTTATAAATTGAGAACATTTGCAATGAAGCCTTCCATACGCTGCGCACTGACCGAGCGCATATCGTCTGTAAAATGACCGTAGACATCAAGAGTAAAGGCGGCAGTCGCGTGACCGAGATTGCTCTGCACGGTTTTGATGTCATCACCGGCACGGATGCAGTTTACGGCGTAGGTATGGCGAAGGTCATGTATCCTTGCGTCGGAAAGGCCAATACGTTTCACGATACGCTTGAAGCTATCAAAGATCGCGCGGTAGGAGATATAGCGTCCGAACTCATTGGTGAACACCAAGCCGCTGTCCTCCCACGCCGGGCCTGCCATTAACCGCTGCCTGGCCTGCTGCACCTTCTGCGCTTGCAGCAGCTTCATCACATACGGCGCGGGTGTGATGGTGCGGCTCTTGTTGTTCTTCGGTGGGGAGAAGTAATAGGTCCCACCCTTTCGCTGGCTTCTACGGAGCTGTTTATTGACGAGAATCGTACCCTTTTCAAAATCAACACAGTCCCATATCAGGCCGAGCAGTTCGCCCTCGCGCAAGCCGGTGAAGAGATCGACGGTGAGCGGAATTTCATACTTGCTGCCTTTTAGGAGATTCAGAAGCTGAGCGGTCTGTTGGTCGGTCAGCGGATGGATCTCTTTTTTGACGATTTTGGGCAGAACACACGCGGTCGTCGGATTGTAGCGGATGTAGTTGAGAAGAACGGCCTGTTGGAGCGCCTTGTGCAGCACGCCGTGAATATTCTTGATGGACTTTGCGGAGAGAGGAGCAGCATCAGGTTTTGACGGCTTGGCAAGCTCGTTGTAGAAATGCTGCACCGTGTGAGCATTCAGTGCGTCGAGACGGATGTGACCGAGATGCGGGTCGATATATAACTCAATGGTGCGCCTGTAAAGGTATGCGGTAGAAGCCTTGACCCCGACAAGGTAATCCTGTGCCCATATGGACATCCATTCGGATATGCTGAGCTTACAGGGAGCAACATAGGTCTTTGCATCAATTTCGGCTGTGATCTGCCGAAGCTTCTGCGCGACCTCCTTCTGCGTTTTCCCCGTGATGCTGCGCTGAATCTGCTTGCCGGTACAAGCGTCGTACCCCTCGGTATAGCGCCCCTGCCAGTAAGTGTATTCTTTTCCGTTGCGAGTGGTTGTAATCTTTCGGATAGAACCGGCACCGTTAGCGCCTTTTTTATTTTCATTCTTGCGCGACATATATCCTCCTTTCCGCCGCGCAGGACATACCTAAGTAATAGGATACGCCCTGCACAGCAGAAATGCAAAGCTTTATTTGAGAGACTTAGGTCTCTATTTCTCGGTATCCTCCAAGAACTCGATCAACGCGTTCTTAGGGATACGCACCTGTCGGCCGACGCGGATGCTGCGGAGCTTGCCGCTGCGGACCAGCTCATAGGCTGTGTTGCGCCCAATGCCGAGAATTGGCATCAGCTCCTCCACGCGCAGCGTCACGGGCAGATCGTCAAGAGAGCGGTACTTATTCTCCATCGCGGCCCCGCTTTCTGACCGACGCAAGGTAAATGTTCGTTACGTCGGCACGCTCGTGGCCCAACAGACGGGAGACCGCATAGTGCGCGTCAATGGCGCTCATGCCGTCCTCCGTCAGCTTTGTATACTGCTCCGCAGCATAGGTGTGCCGAAGCCCGTGAAAGGACAAGCGCCGGTCTGAGTCTTTGTCGCTGACCTCGTTTCGGCAGCGGTAGATGAACAGCTCCAAGGCGTTGATAGCGCGGTCGGTGGGAACATCGTCCGGCACCAGCAGCTTGTGGCCACGCTCGGTCTGTGCCAACAGCTTACGGAGCATCATTGGGATACGCTCGTCCTCGATGAGGACGGTGCGCACCTTGCCGCCCTTGCCCTTTACGGCGAGGGTGTTTTCGCGCAATGCCCGTTCGGCTGCCGCTGTGTCTATGCGAAAGCACTCGTGAATACGAAGCCCCGCATAGCGCCCAAGGTAGAGGGCAAGAATGAAGTCATCACGGTTTTCGGCCATCGCCTTGCCGAGCAGACGGTTGAACTCCGGTCCGCTCCACGTCCGGTCAAGCTGCCCGAACCGGCGGCGTTCCAGCTCGACGCCTAACTCGCTGTTCGTTGGCAGCGTGTATTTGGGGCAGGACATTTTATCGTGGAAAAACCGAATGGCGGCAAGGTCGGTTTTCACGGTACTGGCAGACTTGCCGGTATCCTGTAAGTACAGCACATAACTCACCAGATGCTTGCCGCTGATGTTCTCCAGCTTTTGCAGATGGTATTCTGCGGCGAGGTAGGCGCAGAACCGTTTGCACGCTTCGTAGTAGCGCTCCTTGGTACGAAAGCTGCCCTGTCGATTGTGCCGTGCCAGCTTGTCCAACTGGGCGACAAGGGAGAGGAATATCCCTTTGCTTTGAATAGTAGCCATATATGTAGATCTCCTTAGAAGTCGTTATCGTGTTCAGATGGGCGCACTTCACCCGTTGGCAAAGATGTCCGTTTCCGCTTCCTTTCCGCGGAGCGGAGGCCCTTGAACGGTGAAAAAGCCTTGCGGCGTCTACCGTTTTGCGGTGCGGCCCGAAACCTGTCTCTTTTTACTTTTGCCTCGGTCAGTACGATACCGCGTGGGGCGTGCGCCCTGCCATCTGCGATGGCGGCGGTGAACACCAGGCCGCTGAACTCGGCTGCAGCTGCTGACAAATCGGAAGCAGTTGCCGGTGTTCTTTGACCCGCACCGGCTGCGGATCGGGAGGGTGCGGGTCCCGCATGCCTTTCGCCGCCGGTTCGGACACACTGCCCGGGCGCAGGGGAGAGACCTTTGCCGCGGTCTCGGGGGCGTTTCTCCTGCATCTCAAACCGCCCCGATTTGAGAGGGATCCGTTCTTTCTTTTAACTGCTTGACCTTCCTGCGGCCTCGTGGCCTCCGGCTGGCAGGACCAGCGGCTGCTCCAACGAGCGAGGCTCCATACAAAAACGCAAAAAGAGACGCAGTTTGCCGAAAGGCATTCTTCGTCTCTTTGCTTCAGCGGCACAGCGCGAGCGCCCGCCGCGAAATTACTTCTTATCGTTTTAAGTATTATACCGCCGAAAACGGTTAAGGTTTCTGCGGAATCTTTTTTCTTTCCAATCTTCTTTTTTCAGACGAATGGGCGCACTTGTCCCACTACAGTCGCCGTTCCTCCCTAACTTACTCCGCCCTAACTTACTTCGCCCAAGGGATGCTTCGCGGCAAGCAGATATTTCCTGCCCAGTGCACCGCGAGACTCCTAATACAAGGCTATTGTAGCAGAGCCTTCGGGGGCTGTATAGTTGGAGTTTTTCCATAGTGAGCAAAAAGGCGAACGGACACAAAGCGCCCCTTCGTCTCTCCAATGTGCCGAGCAGCTGCAAAGCCATTCGGCAAAATCCATACAAACACAGAGCAGATCTGCTCCGCAAAAGGGCATAACAAGCCCTTATCGTAGTAATTACATAACGTACAAACCTAACAAACGTGCACAGGCGGATCTCTCCGCACATAGGCCAGACGGCCTACGCCTCCGAGGAGGAAAGCGTGCATAGAATCAATTACAATTTTTGTATACCACAAGATACGGTATATGTCAAGCGATAAATTTTCAAAATGTGGTGTCTCATCAGGCTGCGGCAGATTTTCATAATGCGTATTGTGTACATATTCCGTGCGTATCATCGGTTCATGATTTCGGCAAAGTCGTATTGCTGCCGTATAAATGGTGTATTGACGGAACCCTTGAGTTTTCACCTATATAATAAGGCCTACAAAGTAAACCAACACCGCTACCTGCGAAGTTCAGCCAATGCTGTTTTTTAACAGACTGAAACGCCCAAGCAATGCTCGAGCACTTCGATAAAAAGCAGATAACTATATGACAGATTTTAGCTCTAAGGTTTTGCCTATTGCGGCCTTTCAAACCATTGAGGTAATAACCTTTTCGTTTGTTACCTATGTCCAGAACCTTCATGCTAGAAATGTCCTTATACCAGTTTGAACCGCCGGTAAGTGAATCTGTATAGAGGGCAGCAGTATTGGCAGAAGCTGTATTACCCTCGTCAATCAGTGTAAACGGCAGGTTCGGATTTTTCCCATGCCGATATTGATGGCAATGTTCTTTACCTCAGTAAGAAAGATTGCGTTCACATCGAGGACTGGCGCAACCGCCCCTTGCAGGGCGGCCACTATCCATACGTCTACGTGGACGGCATCTACCTGCGCCGCAACTGGGGCGGAGAGTACGAAAATGTTGCTGTTTTGGTGGCGATCGCCGTGAATGAGGACGGTTTTCGCGAGGTTTTGGGTGCCGCTGAGGGCATGAAAGAGGACAAGGCCAGCTGGGTCAGCTTCTTCCAGTGGCTCCGTGGGCGCGGCTTGGACGGCGTGAAGCTCATCGTCGGTGACAAGTACATGGGGATGCTGGAGGCTGTGGGCGAGGTGTTCCCGGACGCCAAATACCAGCGCTGCACGGTGCATTTCTACCGCAACGTTTTCTCTGTTGTGCCCAAATCCAAGGTCAAAATTGTGGCAAAAATGCTCAAGGCGATCCACG
>OGQR01002228.1_pt1 | contig 12012 bp, 10 predicted proteins | sample 1553271 | NCBI WGS metagenome assembly OGQR01 (sample SAMEA2579970, study PRJEB22360) | human gut metagenome | biome: human gut; feature: human-associated habitat; material: faeces | place: Denmark | collected 2008/2010 | reverse complement strand
GGTGGCCATCGGCACCGGACAGGGCTTTCAGCCGGTGGCGGGGTTCAACTACGGTGCCCGCAAATACCGCCGGGTGGAAAAGGCCTGTGTCTTTACCATGTGCGCCAGCTTCTGTTTTTTGAGCGTCATCATTGCAGCGTGCTGGTTCAACGCGGAAGCCCTCATCAAGCTGTTCCGCGATGACCCCGAAGTGACCGCCATTGCCCTGCCCGCCTTCCGGTATCAGTGCTTTGCGTGCTTCCTGCAGCCGGTGATCGTAGCGGGCAACATGCTGTTCCAGAGCATCGGCAAATCCGGCCGGGCCACCTTCCTTGCGTGCTGCCGACAGGGCGTCTTCTTCATCCCGCTCATCCTTACCCTGCCCCGGATGTTCGGGCTGCTGGGCATTGAGATCTGTCAGCCCATCGCCGACGTGCTGACCTTTGTTGTCACGGTGCCCTTCCTCTTCCCCTTCCTCCACCAACTCGTCAAAATGGAAGAGGCGGAGACGGCGAAGGCTTGACTCGCTGTAACTAAATTGTAACCGCACCCGGATGTTCCAATGCAATGGAATGTCCGGGTGTTTCGTGTTATAATCAAATGGGAATCCTTCCCTCTGATTTTTCCCCTTGACCCAGTGAGGTACGAATGATGAAACAGAACCTTCTCCGTGTCGGCTGCGCCGCGCTCAGCCTCTCCATGGCGGCAGGACTGCTGGCATCCTGCTCGGTGCTGCCCCAGCCTTCTGCTCCGGCATCCCGCCCGGCCCAGCAGGAGCAGGACGCGCCCAAGAACTACGACGCCGCTTCCCTGAAGGACGGCAAACTGCGCATCCTGTACAGCTACAATGCACCGGGCGGCAATACCATCCTCTGCGGGGACACGGTGCTGCGCCAGTCCCCTATTACAGAGACTTCCTACCTGCTGACGGACCGCATCACCGGCGAGACGAACTACTACTTCTGCCAGTGGTCGGACAACTCCACCGCCAGCGGGCGGCGCTGCGGCCTGTTCGACAAGACCGGTGCGGAAGTGCTTTCGCTGGAAGCCCCTTATGACGCCGACCTTTCCGGCGGTCTTGCCGCGCGTGGCCCATGCGTTTTCATAGGCGCCGAGCGTGCCGGTGCCGGCGCGGCGGCCCATGGCGAACTCCGTCGGCAGGCCGACGGTGCTGAAGATGACCACAAACAGCAGGTAGATCAGCAGGAAGGCCCCGCCGCCGTTGCTGCCCATCTTGTTCGGAAAGCCCCAGACGTTGGCCATGCCGACGGCCGAGCCGACGGACGCCAGGATAAAGCCCCAGCGGCTGGCAAAGCTTTTCGTGTTTTTCGTTTTCATACGCGCTCCCATCCAGACGTGAAAAACATCTGTGCGGCGCGCACCGCGCAGATGTCGGGTCTGATTCTTGTTTTTGCCGTGCTTTGCCCATGCACAGCGGCTTCATTTTAAAGTATTGCAGCAGGAAAGTCAAGAAAATTGCCGGATTCCTTCAAAAATCCGGCAGGGTTTCTTGTGGATTTGACGAACGCGGCAGAAAAAAGCAGCGTCTCACGGGAAAGGCCGTGAGGCGCTGCAACGATTTCAGTGATCGGCTCAGTACTTGATCTCCTTGCCGGCCTTGCGCCACTGCTTGAACTCCGCAACGGCGGTGAACAGCGCGTCGGACGAGGAGTTGATGGCGGTCTCAACGGAGTCCTGAATGACGCCGATGATGAAGCCGACGCCGACGACCTGCATGGCGACGTCATTGGAGATACCGAACAGGGAGCAGGCCATGGGGATGAGCAGCAGCGAGCCGCCCGCAACGCCGGACGCGCCGCACGCGCCGAGCGCGGCCATGACGGACAGGATGATCGCAACGGGCAGCTGCACGGTGATGCCGAGTGTGTGCACCGCGGCGAGCGTCATGACGGTGATCGTGACGGCCGCACCTGCCATATTGATGGTCGCGCCGAGGGGGATGGACACGGAGTAGAACTCCTTATCCAGGCCGAGGCTCTCGCACAGGGACATGTTCACGGGGATGTTCGCGGCGGAGGAGCGGGTGAAGAATGCAGTGACGCCGCTCTCCTTCAGGCACTTGAACACCAGCGGATAGGGGTTCTTGCGGATGACGATGAACGTCATGATGGGGTTGACGACGAGGGCGGCAAAGAGCATGCAGCCGACGAGGATGAGCAGGAGCTTGCCGTACTCGGTGAAGATGGCAAGGCCGCTGGTGGACACGGCGGAGAACACGAGACCCAGGATGCCGAACGGGGCGAGGTTGATGACGAAGCGCACCGCCTTGGTGACGGCCTCGGAGGCGTCGGCGAGGAACTTCTTGGTCGTGTCGGACGCGCCCTTGAACGCGAAGCCGAGCACGATCGCCCAGAACAGAACGCCGAGATAGTTGGCCGAGACGATCGAGCCGATGGGGTTGGAGACAATGTTGTTGAGCAGGCCGGTGAAGATAGCGGCGAAGCTCTCGGGCGCGCTGTCGGAGGCGGCCTCAGTCAGCGTGATGGTCACGGGGAACAGGTAGCTCGCGATCACGGCGATGACGGCCGCCAGGAACGTGGAGACAAGGTAGAGCACGATGACGGTGCCGAACTGCTTGCCCAGCTTCTCCTTGGACTGGGCAAGGGCGCTGATGATGAGGACAAAGACCAGCAGCGGGGCGATGGCCTTCAGGGCACCGACAAACAGGGTGCCAAGGATGCCGATGCCGGGCGCGGTCACGGCGGCGTTGGGGATCAGCAGGGCGAGCGCCGCACCGATGACCATGCCGATCACGATGCGCAGCACAAGGCTGACGCTGTTGTACGCTTTGACAAGTTTCATTCTTTTTTCTTCCTTTTTTCTGTTTGTTTTGCGTGAAAAGGCGCAAGAGACAGTGTAACAAGATGTGAACACAATGTCAACAGGGAAGCCGACCGGAATGTTGCTCTGTATCCGGATTTTGCGGGAGAATGCGCAGACGCAAAAGTCGGGGCGGTCATTGACCGCCCCGACTTGTTGTTGCTTTGGGGGTGTCCCCCCGATGCGCGCGTCAGATCTGCTCCTCGACGTCCTTGTCGTCGTGGTATGCGATGAGCGCGTTGTAGATCTTTTCGATGAGCTTCATGTCCGCGTTGGTCATGTATGCCAGAAACAGCAGACCAAAGAGTGCGGCGAGCACGATGAGCACGATCCAATACCAGGCCATATTCGTTCCTCCTTACCAGCTGAGTGTGTCTTCGTAATCCAACAGAGTGGGGTCAAGCGGCTTCTCGTTGAGCACCGTGACCATATACTGGCTGAATGCCTCGCGCATCTCGCGGCGCGAGACCGTGCGCGGATCCATGACGTCGTGCGGGATCCAGATGAGGTGGATGCCGCGCTCGCGCGCCTGATCCTCAAACAGGCCGTGCAGACCGCCGACGTTCTTGCACGATACGTGGTCGTACATGATGACGATGTTCGTGTGGAACTTCTCGCACATCTTCCAGCACTCGTCGAGCAGGTTGACATAGCCGCCGTTGGTGTGCGAGCGCATCATCATCTTCTCATAGCAGCGCACGAGATCGGCCAGCGCCTGCTCCTTGTCGCCGATGGTGATGGGCTGGTAGCTGAGCATGGCCTCCATGTCGTTGACGCAGGTGACACCCCAGCAGTGCTGCGTCCAGTAGGTAAAGTTGGTGTAATAGTGCGCGGGGCATGCCCAGACGAGGCAGCGGTATTTCGGCTGGGGCGCGTTGGCCGCCTTGTCCTGCTCGTAGCCCTTGAGCATCATCTTCGTGACGCGGCGGTCCGTCTTGAGCATGAACTTGTCCATGCAGGCTGCCGCCATGAACTCATATTCGCGCTGCAGTGCCAGCGCCGCACCGCAGACCTGTGGGTGCTCGGTGCAGTTGACGTCCCACTTCTCAATCATACAGCGCGAGCTCTCGTTGTACATTTCGGCGTTTTTCCAGAAGGCGTCCCAGTCCCATTTGACGCCGAACTGCTGCTCGAGAAATTCGATGCCCTTTTTCAGGTTCTTGACCGCATAGGTCTGCACTTCCGGTTCGTTGACACGCTGCGGCGGCGTGATCTGGAACGAGGGAAGCTCCTTGAAGTGCCGCGTGAGGATGTTTGTCTGCGAGATCGCGCCGTCGCACGGCATCGTGCCGGTGAAGTAGCACTTGCCGACGCGCGGATAGTCGTCCACCACGGCGCAGCCGCTCTCGGCGGCGGGTTCGGGGCAAACGTCTGCCGGCAGACCGAGGTGCTCCATGGCGTCGATGTAGAACATGCTGGCGTTCTGGTCGACCTCCGACGGCAGACCGATGGCGAACATGGCGATGTCGATCCACTTCACGGTGGGGAACCCCATCATGATCAGGTGCGGGGTCATCTCATCGAACATGACGGTGTTCTCGCGCAGCTTCGCCGCGTGCTTGCTGTTGGGGCGCAGGTTCTTGTCGCGTAGGATGATGTCACGCACGCCGAGGACGGAGTTATGCAGCACGGAGAAAAACTGGTTGTGTGCATAGCGCAGCTCCTTGCCGCGCAGCCCCATGGTGTGGCGGTCGACCATGTGCGCTGCGGTGAGATAGGACACCATCCAGCGGTAGCGCAGCATGGCCTTGACCATCAGGATCGGGTGGCAGCCAAGCTTTGCGGCCATGAAGCCGTAGAGATACAGCCAGCGGAAGAAATCATAAAAGGTGTCTCGGAAGCCGCGCCATTCGCGGGCGCGGAAGGCGCGGTGCTCGGCGGAATAGAAGCGGCCGAGGCCCTTGCCGGTTTTGGGGTTGTAGGCCATGTCAGTTGTCCTCCTTTTGCGCTGAGCGAAGCTGCTTCATTTCCAGACTCTCCACAAAGGCCTGCACGCGCGTGCGCAGCTGGCCGCTCTGCCCTGCGATGTAGGGGCGGTCGATGGAGAGGATGTGGATGCCGTAATCACGCGGCATGACCTGGTTTGCGATCACGCGCTCATACGACCAGTAGGTGCAGAACTTCATCTGCTCGTAGATCGCGCCGTCGGCCTTGAAATCATGCACGAGCTGGGCAACGTGGTCGTTGCGGTACTGGACGCGGTGCAGCGCGCTCTGGCGCGGGCACTCGGTGTGCTGCAGGTACCAGCGGCACACCTGCGTGAGTGCATCCTCGCCGTCGGTGAGCACGATCTCCTGACGGCCGGGGAAGCTGCCGTAGCAGTAACGGTCGGCGACCACCAGCGCGCCGCAGCTCTCGATGAGCCGGATCAGGTCCGGGTCGTCGATCTCGGAGCCGACGACGGCGACGCGCACACGGTAGTTTTTCTGCGCATCGACCTCGCGCGTCTTTACCTCGGCGAGCGTCTCGCGCAGCAGCGGCAGGATCAGCCGCTTCGGGCAGACGTAGCTCACGAGCACCAGCACGGCGTATTCATAGCCCGTGATGGGCGGGTTGTCCAGCTTGCGCGTCTCGCCAATCTCGGTGAGGATGCGGCAGACCTCGTTGTGCTCGCTGACCGCGGCGCGGATGGCGGCGTCCGAGGTATCGACGCCGTAGTTTTCGCGCATGGGCTTGAGGATCTTGCGCGAGACCTGCTCGCAGATGTGCTCGACGCAGTCCTCATCGTCGGAATACGGGATGTCGAGGTTGCAGTAGAAGAATTTGTCCTTGTCCGCCCCCTGCGCGTGCATGATCTCCATGTTCTCGACGGCGCGGTTGTTGGCCTCGCACACGTCGACGCCCGCCATGGCGTGCAGGAAGCCGTAGTTGCCCTCGAGCGCGCGCTCGAGGATCGCGCGGGAAAACTCGCAGCTGTTGTTGGCCATGTAGTAGGTGGCCAGCTCCATGGAGGTGGTGTGCGGCGCGCGCAGACGCACCGAGAAGCAACTGCCCAGATTCAGCAGTACCTCTGGTGCGTGAAAGCAGGTATAGCCGATCGCCAGATCTCCTTCCGCCTCGGCCTGGCGGACAAGTTCGTTGTGCGCGTCGTCCAGCAGGCGCTCAAAGTACATCAAATGCTTCAGTTCCTTCATTGCGGCCCTTCTTTCTTTGGATTTCTATCTTCCTTCTCCGCTTGTGTCAGCATCGCTGACATAAGCGGGTATACACAAATCCCGATCGCTCGGGATCTGCTGTGTATGTGGTTATTTGCCACTGAGTGCGCGCACGAACATCTGGCTCAGGTGGCGCATCCGGCTGTCGTAATCAAGCGCGCTCGCGCTCGGCGAGCCGCCGATAGACAGGCGCTGCATGATGCCGAGGATTGCGTCGTAGGAGTTGTAGTAGATCTCCCGCACATCGACCTCCGGGCTGATCGAGCCGTCGGCAAGTCCCTTGCGGATCGCCTTGGCCATCGGGCCGCCGGAGGTCTCAAACGGCTCGGGCGGCTGGTTTTTGATCTCGTGGAGTCTGCCCGCGGCATGCAGCGTCAACTCCGCGTCGAGCGTGAAGCGCATGCCGTTCGGGTCGAGGCGGTAGAGCTGGGAATAGCAGACGAGGACGTTTTCCGCGTCCTGCAGGCCGGTCGTGCTGCCGTCGGATGCCGTGTGGGACATCCGGTCGATGCGCTCGAGGATGCGCTTCCAGTAGAGCAGGGACGCGGCCAGGACCAGATCGGCCTTGGTCTCAAAGTAGCGAAAGGCCGACCGCTCGGTGAGCCCGGAGCGCAGCGCGATATCTGCGACCTTGGTCTTTTCGATCCCGTTGGCCAGAAAACAGTCCAGCGCGACCTCCGTGACCAGCCGGATATTCTTTTCTCTCTGCTCCTCGTGCGGCAAGTGCGTTCGCCTCCTCTGCTCCTGTCAGTTACACTGACAGGAGCAGTGTACCGCGAAAAGCAGGGAATGTCAAGCCCTTAACAGAACGCACAGAAAATAAAAAATTACCGTTGTTGATATGGTATCAACAACGGTAATGAATTTGGTTGCGGAGACAGGATTTGAACCTGCGACCTCCGGGTTATGAGCCCGACGAGCTACCGAACTGCTCCACTCCGCGATATGAACTTGACCCTCAAGGCTCATATACTATAACATATGAGCCTTGGGTTGTCAAGTGTTATTTTTATCGCTCCGAAGCGGAAGATTCTTCCTCTTCTGCGGCGTCCAGTGTCTTGGCGGCCTCGGCGCGGCCATTTTGCAGCTTGAGCTCGGCGAGAATGTCCGCCAGCAGCTCGTCCGTGGTCGGCTTGGCCGGGGTTTCCGGTTCGGGCTCCTTTTCTTTCTTGCGGTTGAAGCGGTTGATGATCTTCACCATCCAGAACACGACGAGCGAAATACACAGGAAGTTGATGATGGACATGATCAGGTCGCCGATCGGGAACACGCCGATGTTCAGGCCGGAGAAGTCCAGCCCGCCGATGATGAGCGAGATGAGCGGATTGATGATATCGTTGACGAGCGCGGTGACGATGGCCGTGAACGCGCCGCCGACAACGACGCCGACGGCCAGGTCAATGACGTTGCCGCGTGAGATGAATACCTTGAATTCATCGAGCCAACCGGGCTTTTTCATGATGCTGCCTCCCCTGTTTTCTTTGTCGTTTCAGTGCTTGGGTACGAGGACTTCCGTGCCGCCCATGTACGAGCGCAGCACCTCGGGAATGACGACGCTGCCGTCGGGCTGCAGGTTGTTCTCGAGGAACGCGATGAGCATACGCGGCGGGGCGACGCAGGTGTTGTTGAGCGTGTGGGCAAGATAATTCTTGCCGTCCTTGCCCTTGATGCGGATGTGCAGGCGGCGGGCCTGCGCATCGCCGAGGTTCGAGCAGGAGCAGACCTCAAAGTACTTCTGCTGGCGCGGGCTCCAGGCCTCGATGTCACAGGACTTGACCTTCAGGTCGGCAAGGTCGCCGGAGCAGCACTCGAGCTGGCGCACCGGGATATCCAGGCTGCGGAAGAGCTCGACGGAGTAGCGCCAGAGCTTCTCGTACCAGTCCATGCTCTCCTCCGGGCGGCAGACGACGATCATCTCCTGCTTTTCAAACTGGTGGATGCGGTACACGCCGCGCTCCTCGATGCCGTGCGCGCCCTTTTCCTTGCGGAAGCAGGGCGAATAGGACGTCATCGTCTGCGGCAGCTGATCCTCGGTGAGGATCTGATCGATGTAGCGGCCGATCATGGAGTGCTCGCTCGTGCCGATCAGATAGAGGTCCTCGCCCTCGATCTTGTACATCATGGCGTCCATGTCCGTCTGGCTCATGACGCCCTCGACCACGTTGCCGTGGATCATGAACGGCGGGATGCAGTAGGTAAAGCCCTTGCCGATCATGAAATCGCGCGCGTAGGCCAGCACGGCCTCGTGCAGGCGGGCAATATCGCCCATGAGATAGTAAAATCCGTTGCCGGAGACGCGGCGCGCGGCGTCGAGATCAATGCCGTCAAAGCGCTCCATGATCTCCGTGTGGTACGGGATCGGGAAATCCGGCACGACGGCCTCGCCGAAGCGCTGCACCTCCACGTTGCAGCTGTCGTCCGGGCCGAGCGGCACGCTGGGGTCGATGATCTGCGGGATGGTGAGCATGATCTTGTGGATCTTGGCCTCGAGTTCCTCCTCCTGCTTTTCAAGCTCGGCCAGACGCGCCGCCTGCGCCGTGACCTGTGCCTTGACGGCCTCGGCCTCTTCGAGCTTGGACGGGTCCTTTTTCGCTTGCCCCATGAGCATGCCGATCTTTTTCGACAGGCTGTTGCGCTCAGCGCGCAGATTCGACGCCTCGTTGATGGCGGCGCGGTTGGCCTTGTCGAGCTCGATCACTTCGTCGACGAGCGGGAGCTTGGCGTCCTGAAATTTTTTGCGGATGTTTTCCCGAACGAGATCGGGGTTTTCGCGGATCAGTCGAATGTCAATCATGGTGTCTCTGTCTCCTCATTCTATGTGTATCAGTTTCTGCGGCCGATGGCCTCGAGCGCCTGCAGCAGCGCCTCGCGGTCGTCCGCGTCGTAGTATTCCAGTTCGATGCGCCCGGTCTTTCGGCCCTGCGTCATGCGCACCTTGCGGCCGAGTACCTGCTCGAGATGCCGCGCGCATTCGCCGAGATAATCCACACCGGCGGCTTTTTTTGCCGGTTTTTCCTGCGTATCCTTCAGTAATTGCGCGGCCAGCGCTTCCGCCCGGCGCACGGACAGGCCCTTTTCAATGACGGTTTTCGCCGCGGCAAGCTGCATTTCCGGGTCGCTGAGCGGCAGGAGCGCGCGCGCGTGCCCGGCGGAGAGCGTGCCGTCCTCGACGAGCTTCAGCACCGGCTCGGACAGCGCCAGCAGCCGCGTCGCGTTTGCGACGGCGGGGCGCGATTTGCCCACGCTCTGCGCCACATCGTCCTGCGTCATGCCGTAGACATCCTGCAGGGCGCGGTAGCCCTTCGCCTCTTCAATGGGATTCAGATCCTCACGCTGGAGGTTTTCGACCAGCGCCATCTCCATGGCGCGCTGCTCGTCCGCTGTCAGGATGCGCACCGGCACTTCCTTGAGCCCGGCCATGCGGCTGGCGCGCCAGCGGCGCTCGCCGGCGATGATCTGATAGTAGCCGGATTGCAGCTTCCGCACGGTCAGCGGCTGGATGATGCCGTGTATCCGGATGGAGTCCGCCAGGTCACTGAGGGCCTCCGGCTCAAAGCTCTTTCTGGGCTGGGTGGAGCAGCTCTCCACCTGGCTGATGGGCAGCAGCAGGGAGGAGGCGCGCTCGTCCTTGGCGGCGATGACGTCATCGCCCAGCAGTGCGCTCAGTCCCTTGCCCAGACCTTTTGTGTTCGCCATACCGCGTCTCCTTTCAGCAGTTGTTCTTCCGCAAAAATTCCGCCGCCAGCGCCGTGTATGCGTCCGCGCCCCGGCAGGTCTTGTCATAGGCGGTGATGGGCTTGCCGTGGCTGGGCGCTTCGCTGAGCCGCACGTTCCGCGGGATCACGGTGCTGTACACCTTCCCGGCAAAAAACCGCTTCAGCTCCTGGGCCACCTGAATGGACAGGTTGGTGCGGCCATCGAACATGGTCAGCAGCACGCCCTCGATATCCAGCCCCGGGTTCATGCTGCGCCGCACGATACGCACGGTGTTCATCAGGTCGCTGAGTCCCTCCAGCGCATAATACTCGCCCTGCACCGGGACCAGCAGACTGTTGGCGGCGCACAGTGCGTTCAGCGTCAGCAGCTCCAGCGAGGGCGGACAGTCGATGAAAATGAAATCGTAATTGTCCGCCACCTGCCGCAGCGCAGCCTTCAGCAGGAACTGCCGGTCATCCATGTTGATCATCTCCACGCCGGCGCCGGCCAGCGCCTTGCTGCTTGGCAGCACGTCGCCATAGGGCGTGGTCACGATCAGCTGGGCCGTCTCTGCGCCGTTGATGAGCGCATCGTAGACGCCGTTGCTGGTGGTCTTGTCCACGCCCATGCCGCTGGTGGCGTTGGCCTGGGGGTCAAAATCGCACAGCAGCACCCGCTTGCCAGCGGCTTTTACGGCAGCGGCCAGGTTTACACAGGTGGTGGTCTTGCCCACGCCGCCCTTCTGATTTACGATCGCAATGATTTTCGCCACAGCAAATTCCTCTTTCTGTCTGAGTTCATTATGATAGTATATACCACCTGCATGGAGGGTTTCAAGAGGGAAAATGCAAATTTTCGCCCTTTTGTTTCACGTGAAACATAAAGGGACAAAAGCAGGGCGGCTGTTTCACGTGAAACAACCGCCCCGTTCCTCATATCAGTATCACGCCGTCCAGCGGCGGCAATGTCAGGTGCGCTTTCCCGTCGATGACCAGAAATCGCTGTCCGGTCATCGCGTCCTGCGCGGTGGGCGCGTCCCAGGCCAGCGTCAGGTCTGCCGGCGCGTCCCCGGCGTTCAGCGCCGTTACCGTGCGCTCGCCTCCGCGCTCACGCTCGATGGCCAGAGCGCCGCCTCGGGCCAGCAGATAGCGCAGGGCGCCCGAACGCAGGCTCTCCCGCGTTCGCCGCAGCTGTCCCAGAGTGCGGAAGAAGTCCGTCAGCGCCGCGTCCTCGCTGCCCCAGGGGAAGGCGCCCCGGTTCAGCGGATCCTCGAAGCCCTGCACGCCGGCCTCATCGCCGTAGAAGAGGGTGGGAGAGCCGGGGAAGCTGTAGAGCAGCATTCCCGCCAGACGGAGCTTTGCCAGGCCCCGGGCCAGCTCAGTGGGGGAGAGACGGTACGCCGCACGCTCCGCCTTGGTTTTCGGTGTGCCCTCCGCGCCCAGCAGCGTCAGAATACGCGCTGTGTCGTGGGTGCCCAGGAAGTTCATGGCGCCATAGAAGGCGAAGGGCGGGTAGTTCTCACGAATTGTCTCCATGCTGTCGCGGAAGACCGCGGCGTCGCCGCCGGCCAGCCAGTTCAGCAGGGCCGTGCGGAAGGGGTAGTTCATCAGGCCGTGGACCTGGCGGCCCAGCAGGTATCTGCGCCGTTGGGAGTAGGCGATCTTGTTGCTGCCGTCCTCCCAGACCTCACCCAGCAGGTAAGCCCCGGGCTTTTCCGCGTCGATGGCCGAGCGGATGCCCTCGATAAAGTCGCCGGGCAGCTCGTCGGCCACATCCAGCCGCCAGCCGTCCGCGCCGCAGCGCAGCCAATGCCGGACCACGCTGTCCTGATCGCCGAAGATGAAGTCACGGTAAGCCGGCTGCGCCTCATTGACGGCGGGCAGGGTCTTCACGCCCCACCAGGCGTCGTAGTCCGACGGCCACGGGTGGAAGCTGTACCAGTTGTAATACTCTGAATTCTGGCTCTGGGCCGCCCCCGGCTCCGGATAGTAGCCCTCGGCGTTGAAGTACCGGCTGGCCGACGACTGGGCGTTAAAGTCCCGGCGGTGGCTGCCGGTATGGTTGAACACGCCGTCCAGTATCACACGCATCCCACGCTGATGGGCGGCGGTGCACAGGGCGCGGAAGTCAGCCTCTGTGCCCAGCAGCGGGTCGATGGCCCGATAGTCGCCGGTGTCGTAGCGGTGGTTGCTGGCGGCCTCAAAAATGGGGTTCAGATACAGTGTCGTCACACCCAGGCCCGCCAGATAGTCCAGCTTCTCCGTGATGCCCTGCAGCGAGCCGCCAAAGAAGTCGCGGTTGGTGATCTGCCCGTGCTCGTCCGGAAGGAACACCGGCTGCT
>OGQR01002226.1_pt1 | contig 12020 bp, 5 predicted proteins | sample 1553271 | NCBI WGS metagenome assembly OGQR01 (sample SAMEA2579970, study PRJEB22360) | human gut metagenome | biome: human gut; feature: human-associated habitat; material: faeces | place: Denmark | collected 2008/2010 | reverse complement strand
ATGAACCGTTCATGAGTCGAACAGCGAAAGAAATTGAAACCACCGGGCTGCCGTGTGAAGCACAGAACGGTGAAACGATACAGGTTGTGCCGAAGATCGATGTGACCATGTTCGGCAAGTTTACCTTAAAGCAGGAAGGTATGGAGGTTCCGCACGCCGTGAGCCTCACGGGACGTTCCAGAAGACTGTGGACGCTTACGGCATACCTTATTCTGAACAGAAACCGCGGTGTTTCCGCGCAGGAGCTCATCGACCTGCTGTGGCCGGAAGCCGAAAACGATAACCCGTTAAGCACGCTGCAAAATAATGTCAGCCGCGCAAGGGCTGCGCTGGCAGAGCTCGGCTTTACGCACGCAAAGGTTATCATCCATAACGAAAAAGGCTATTATCGCTGGGCGCCGGATCGCGAGACGCAGCTTGACGTGGAGCAATTTGAAACACTTGCAAAGGCAGCGCTTGCCGAAGAAGATATGGAAAAATCGGTTGCCCTGGCGCAGAAAGCCGTGGCGCTTTACACCGGCGATTTTCTCACGGAAAGCGCAGCGGAGTTCTGGTGCATCAACCTCAACACGTATTACCGCTCGCTTTATACGCGCCTATGTCGCGCGGCGGTGGATCGCCTTTTGAAGCTCGGACGCATTACGGATGCGGAAAAGCTATGCACGGGCGTTATCCGTTTAGATCCCGCCGCAGAGGAATTCAGCGTGTTTTTGATGCAGGCGCTCATAAAAAACAAAAACCCGAAAAAAGCGCTGGAACACTATGATTACATCGCTTCGCTGTACCGGGAGGTCTACGGTGTTTCGCCTTCGGCGGAGCTGGAGGCGCAGAAGGCGCTTGCGGTGCAGGAGATTTACGGCAGCGAGACGAGTGAAGACGATATTCAAACGTTCCTGCTTGAAAAAGAACAGGAAACCGGTGCGTTTTGCTGCGATAACAACGTTTTCCGCGAGATTGTAAATCTGCATGTGCGCGAGATGCGCCGAAACGATACCCCTGCGGCGTTGATGATTGTGCGGCTTGCAAACCGCTCGATAGACCCGGAAAAGCGCGCCGTATATATGAAGCAGATGGAAGTGACGCTTTTAAACGAACTGCGCGCGGGCGACCCGTTCACAAAGGTGGGCGCAAACCAGTTTTGGGTGCTGCTGCCGGGTGCGACCGGCGAAAACGGCGGGCTCGTTTCCCGCCGTGTGTTCAATCGGTTCCAAAAGGAATACCCGAAAAGCGGTGCGACCTACACCTTTAAATCGCTCGACCTGCGTCACATACATATGCGCGCAGAAGAAAAAGCAACGGAGAAAACGGAGCGCCGAAAGGCCTAAAACCGTCACCTGAAAAAATAAACCGGTTGACTCAACATAGTTGACAAAAAAACTACGACCTATTTTCTTTTTTTATGAGAAAATGGGTCGTTTTTCTATGAAAAAACTTCTTAATCATAGCGTTCTCATAGCACCTTTGTGTAAAATAGAATCACAAAATACAAAAGGGAGGGGTTAGGTGAAAGAAAATCGTATGCTACCGATCGGCACAGAGACCTTCCGTATCTTTGTGGATGAAGCGGAGGACGGTGTCATCCGCGGCAGGGTCTCCGGCGGGACGCTCCCGGAGGAAACCCTATTCCGAAGTCTTTCACGCCTGATCCTGCTTTTGGAAGAGCAGCTGGATACAGGCGGCGCGCCGAAAGCTTCTCCCATAAAATGTACGGAAACACCCACGTTTGAACTGGACATCCTGTTCCGCCAGAATTACAGCTGGCAGGGGAGACTGCGGTGGACAAAAGGCGGCAAAGAGGCCGCGTTCCGCAGTGTGCTGGAGCTGCTCATCCAAATGGAAACGGTTTTGGCACAGTAACACACATCAATTTAGGAATCCATATTTGTTATAAAACGGACAAATCACAGGATTGGAGGAAAACACTATGAAAAAGAAGATCATCGCCGTGTTGCTGAGCGCATGTATGCTGGTTTCGGCATGTCCTACGGGCGCGTTTGCAATGAGTGATGAGGAAACAAACACCTACACTGCAACAGGGGATGTTATGCAGGGGGGAGCGCCGGTCGTTGACGAGACGCCTGCGCCCGAGGAGACCGCAACCCCGGAGGAGACCGCAGCTCCGGAGGAGACACCCACTCCCGCCCCGGAGGAGACGCCTACTCCTGCCCCGGTAGAGACCCCGGCTCCCGTTGAAGTGGAAGCACAGGCGACCCCCGCCGCAGGTGCAGAGGGAACTGCACCGGCGAAACAGAGCGCGGAAACGGGCATTGCAATGACTATGCTGCGTCCGGACGACGAGAAGCCCAAGGTCGATACCTACCGTTTCTATGATGCAGATGATGCAGATGGCAAGGAACTGACCGAGTGGAAGCAGACCGTCGCCGCAGGCGAAGAGCTCCTCGAGCCGCCTGCACCCAAAAAAGACAATGCACGTTTTGTTGGGTGGTACGATGAAAGCGACAATCTCTTTGAAGGTTTTGGCAAAATTACTTCCGTAACCGGCGGTGCGACCGTAAAACTTACGGCGAAGTTTGAGGATGTTCGCTATGTGTACTTCATGAACAGGGACGGTTCGTCTGTTTGCTATACGGCTGAGGGCGAAGCGGAGACTGCTGTCAGCTCTTCTGATTTGGAAGCGGCAGAAAACACAGTGAACCTTATGCTGGATGCCGAAAGTCACGTTGTTGGTTGGAGCACAGTGCCGAACGGTGAAGCCACTACGGTTACGTTTGCAAAAGACGAAATCGTCACAATGGTTTATCCTGTTATCGAAAGCGGCTTCTGGGTCAAGTTCGATACTGACGGCGGCAGCTATGTTCAATCCGTATTCTGCGAACCGGGCAAAACACTGACGCTTTCGCAGGTGCCGACCCGCAGCGGCTATACATTTGACGGTTGGTATATCGACGGTCAGAAAGTAACATCTGTTTCCGCAAAAGCTACCGTCACCGCACACTGGAAAGCCAATTCCAAAACGGAATACACCGTTATCCATTGGCAGGAAAATGCGGATGATGACAACTATACGCTGGAAGAGTCCGTAAGAGAAACCGGTACAACCGGTACGGAGACAAAAGCTCAAGCTAAAAACTATGAGGGATTTACCGCACAGGAAATTACGCAGAAGACCATTGCCGGTGACGGCTCCACAATCGTAAATGTTTATTATAAGAGAAATATTTACGACGTGAAGTTTATGAACTTTACTTGCAATAAAGAAGAACATAAACATGGCTTCCTTTGCGGACTGTGGTGTAATAAAGAAGAACACCAGCATAACGAAAAATGCTATACTGAAATCACAGGCTTAACCATTCATGCAAAACATGGCGCGAATATCAGCGATAAATGGCCTACATATCAAGGAAGCAGCACTTGGGCTGTTAATCCGTCCGGAGGTCCATATCAAGTAAATATTGATACCATGCCATTGAATGGTGCGAAATTCTATGGACCGAAGACCGGTTATGGTAGTGAGACTGCATATTATTATGTGGAAGTTCTCCCCGGTGAGAGTGGCACTACAACCTATAATGGAGTTCAGTATAAACTGCATCATTCGGATACAAGCCCTGGTACGGGTTATACTGTAACAAAAGAAGATCAGTATCCGATTACAGGTTTTACTTTTAACAAAAAGGTAAGTACGAGTATTGGTAATGATTATGATGGTGCAAAGTTCTACTACACCCGTAACTCTTATGACATCAGTTTCTTTAACGGCGGTAAGGCAGAAAAAACCGAAAGCCGCAAGTATCAGCAGGATATTTCCGATGTGACATACACCCCCCTGACAAGACCGGACGGTGTACCCACAAACTTCACGTTTGCAGGCTGGTATGATAACGAGCTTTGCGAAGGCACGGCGTATGTCTTCACCGGCACGATGCCGGCAAAGGGCATTACGCTCTACGCAAAGTGGCAGGCGCCGCAGGTCAACGCAACAGTTTATCTGAGTGCTTCTGCGGATAGCAAGCCGGAAACATTCTCTGTTCCGTATGGTAAGAAAATCACCGAGTCCGAAGATTTTAACGCGATCATTGCACGTATTAAAGCAGAAACCGGCGAAGCACCGTCTGCATGGTTCGTTGTAACCGGCGAAGGCCGTGTGTTGTTCGATCTGGACACACCGTTGTACAGTTCTGTAACACTTTATCCGTTCTTTGCTTCTTCCAGTGAAGGCTATACCGTAACATACAAAGAAGAAGGTACGGATGAACCTGCCAAAGACGGGCAGAAATACCTCACGGGCAGCCGTGCGGGTATCCTTGCTCCGGTAAACGGCGAAAACTTCCTCGCTTGGGAAACGGAAGGCACGCTCATCTACCCGGGCGATAAGATTACCGTCACAAAGAACACCACGTTGACGGCAGTCTACACCAATAAGCCCCAAACCGTGGCGATTACGTATCATTATAATTTCGGGGACAACACGCAGCCCTTTATAGACAGCGGTTACCCGAAGAATACGACCGCAACCGTAAGATCGTATGACTATGTCGGCTTCTTCGCCCCCACAGGCTACGAGTTCCTCGGCTGGGCAACCACGCCGAATGGTAATGTTGAATATCAGCCGAATAAAAAAGTTTTTGTTGACGCTAACGACGATAACAATCTCTATGCGGTTTGGCAGGTGAAGACGTACACGGTAACATGGGTAAACTGGGATAACAAAGAGCTTGAAAAAGACGAGGATGTTCCGTATGGAGCAACGCCGAAGTACGACGGCAAGGAGCCGACAAAGGCAGGCAATGCCCAGTACAGCTACAAGTTCACAGGCTGGAACCCGGCGTTATCCCCGGTCACAGGCGATGTTACTTACAAAGCGCAGTTTGAAGCAGTAACAAACAAGTACACGGTAACGTGGGTAAACTGGGATAACAAAGAGCTTGAAAAAGACGAGGATGTTCCGTATGGAGCAGACCCGGAATACGACGGCGAGGAGCCGACAAAGGCAGCAGATGCCCAGTATACGTACACGTTCAAGGGTTGGACGCCGGAAGTCGAGACGGTTACCGGCGATGCAACGTATAAGGCAACGTATACGAAAGAAGCGAATTCCTATACTTTGACGTATGACCTCGACGGTGGCGAGTGGGAGAACGATACGACCTACACGTACCCGAAGAAGTACAACGAAGAAGTTGAGGTAAAAGCAGACCCGACGAAGGAAGGCTACACCTTCGCAGGTTGGACGAGCGCAGAAGTAAAAGTAGTAAACGGCAAGTTCACGATGCCTGCAAAGAACGTAACTCTGACGGCGCAGTGGAAGGCAAACATCTACAAAGTAACATACGATCTCGACGGCGGCGAGTGGACTGAAACGACCAACGAGTTCCCGTATGAGTACAAAGCAACCGTAGAAGTTATAAAGACGGTCCCGACCAGAGAGGGCTATAAGTTCTCGGGTTGGAGAAGCGAAGAGGTTACGATCGAGAACGATGCGTTCACGATGCCGGCTAAGGACGTTGTGCTGAAGGCTGTTTGGGAAGCAAATCCCACGCCGACCCCGATTCCGTCGGAAGAGCCTACACCTACACCGGCTCCGTCGGAAGAGCCGACCCCCACTCCGGCTCCGACAGAAGAGCCTACACCTACACCCGCTCCGACAGAAGAACCTACACCTACACCGGCTCCGACAGAAGAGCCTACACCTACACCGGCTCCGACAGAAGAGCCTACACCTACGCCGGCTCCGACAGAAGGGCCTACACCCACTCCGGCTCCGACAGAAGGGCCGACACCTACACCGGCTCCGACAGAAGAGTCTACACCTACACCGGCTCCAAATCCGAACCCGAATCCGAACCCGGCAACACCTACTCCGACGCCGGTAGCTCCGGTCGTTCCGGCTACGGTTGCAACACCCACCCCGACACCGACTGCCACACCTTCCACAACGCCGAGCGATAACGGCGGAAAAGGCGATGGCAATAATGACGGCGAAATAGGCGAAACGATCAACGATAACGAAACACCGCTTGCAAACGGTGAAGATATCGCAGATAACGCAACGCCGCTCGCAGGTCTCGGCACGGGCGCTTGGGCACTCATCAACCTGATCCTCACCATCGTGACGACCCTCCTTTCCATCCTCCTTCTCATCGGCTATATCGGCAAGAAAAAGAAGGCGTTGGAAGACGAAGACGGCAACGTGGTTCTCGATGAGAACGGCAAAGAGGTTATGGAGTACGAAAAGAACAAGAAGGGCCTTTGGAGACTCATCAGCATCATCCCGGCTCTGATTGCCATCATCGTCTTCATCTTCACCGAAGACATGACCCTGCCGATGATCTTCGTCGACAAGTGGACAATCCTCCATGTTGTAATCGCGCTGGTACAGGTCGTTGTTATGGTCCTCTGCAAAAAGAAGAAGGACGAAAACGACGAAGACGAGAACGCAGCAAACGCGTGATGGAACAAAAGCATAAGGCGTAAGCCAAAGTAAGACGGGATGTCCCCCAAAAAGGGACATCCCGTTTCTTATGCGCGTTGTGTTTTCCACAGAGTTTTTCTGTATTGTGGAAGGATCAGCTGCACGTGCATAGACCGCACGGCAGGCTTTGCGCAAAAGAATACCGCACAAGGTGAGTTTGCCCTGTGCGGTATCTCTTTTTATAGCGGTTTAGTTTTCAAATTTCGCATCTGCAAGGTACAGATAACCGACGGCACGCAGCGAGGCGAACGCGCCCTCCACTTCAATGCGAACGGTGGAAGCGCCGGAAATGCTCAGGCTCAGCGCGCTTGCGGGGCTGTTCACCGTGAGCGAGGAAACTTCATACTGCAAATGGTCGTCCACATAAATGCGAACCGTGCCGATAAAATCGTCGGAGGTATCGCCCTCCACGACCCATGTTCCCGTCAGGCGCTTATATTGTCCGTTCGGGGCGTATTCGGTGTAGACGGTTTTTGCGATGACAGGGTACAGCGAGAAGTTAAGGCCGTTGCTGTACGCATTGCCGTTTGCGTCATAGGCTGTCCAGTTCTGGCTGCAATCTTCGCCGCCGCTTGGGGAAAGATCTGTCAGCGAAATGGGGTAAAGCGCCCTGTATTCTTCAATCTTAGCCGCAATGTCACTGTCGCCGGAGAGAATGTCGTCGGCGTTTTGCAGCGTTTCCACCGCGTCATAATAGCGGCTTTCACCGGCTTGCTTTGCGGCAGCATCGAGAATTTTTTGCTTATACTGGTTTTTGTAGGTGGCAATCTGCGCGTCGATGCGCTTATCGCTGCGTGTGGCGTCCTGCAGCACGTTAACAGCGCCGGGCAAGTCGCCGTCATCCGCGAGCGTTTTGGCGGTGCCGAGCAGCGTTTCCACGTAGTTGTTGAGCTCTGCGTCCTTAATCTCTTCCAGCTTAGCCTGGATGTCTTTATCATCGCCGAGGATATCGGCGCTGTTCATCAAAATGGCTTCGGCACCGAGGAAATCTTTCTCGTCCGCGCGGCTCTGCGCATCGCTTAACACTTTTTCTTTGTATGCGGTGCGGATGTTTTGAATTTGCGTCTGCGCGTCATCGTGGTTCACATCGGCGTGAATGACCTTCTGATATTCCGTAATGGCGCGGCCGTCTTCGCCCTGTGCCTGCAGGCTTTTGCCGTTTTTGTAGGCCTCTTTGGAGTCTTTCAGCGATTGAATGCCGTTGAGCTGATCGTCGAGACCGATGTTCGGGAACAGCTTTTGCAGGCGGTCGAGCAGTTCATAGGAGCTGTCGTAGTTCGCTTCGCTTTTATTGTATCGGTCGATGACCGTCTGGGCATATTCCTGCATTTGGTCGGAGACCGAAGCAAGTTCGTCCTTTGAAAGCGTGGGAAGTACCTGCGCCGCAGCGGAATAATCGTAAGCGTCAAGCGCGCGGGTGAGCTTTTGCATGGGTGCATTGTACCACCAGAAAATGCCGCCGATTGTAGCGCCGATGGCGATGAGAATGGGAAGCACGATGAAAAGCCATTTAAAAGAACGCTTCTTCTTCGGCTTTTCGTCGTATTCCTCGTAGGCGTAGCCGTCGTTATACGTATATTCTATGGGTTGCACGCGCGGCTCCGGCCCTGAAATTTCCTCCGGGGTGGGGGAAACGGTGAATGTGCCCTCGTGCTTCATGCCTTCGGGTTTGTCGCCGAGCGCATCGCCGGAGGAAATATCCTCCGTGAAGTCCATCGGGGAATGGTTATAAATATCTTCGCCGTCCGGACTGTTTGAAGGGGTATCTTCAGCTTCGGGTGTCGGTTCCGCTTCGGAGAGGCTCTCTGTCGAATTTGAGGAGATGTCTTCCACGGCAGGCTCCGTGGGCGTTTCCGGTGCGGGGGCAGATTCCGACTCCGGTTCGTTTACGGGTTGTGCAGTGGCTTCCGGCGGGCGCACAACGGGGTTGCCGCAGAGCGTGCATTTTTTTGCGCCCTCCGGCAAGGTGGCGCCGCAGTATATACAAAACATAAGTGACCTCCTAATGTTTGTGGTCCCGCAGGGAAAATTTGCGGTGTTTTCCATAGCATACAATATTCCGGGAAATCTGTCAAATGTTTAGAAAAAATGTGGGAGATAAAGCAAAGAGAGGGAACGAAGCGTTCCCTCTCTTATCCCCAAAAGTGCCGCTAATCGGCTATTTTAGTCTCCCAAATATGTTTCTGTTCCGGCGAAACGGTCTTCAGCGCGGCGAGCGAATACGGTATCCCCAGCGCGTCCCATTTCGTTTTGCCGATGTCATGGTATGCCATGATCTCGGCCTTTTCAATACAGGTATATTGATGCTTAAGCGCACAAATCGCCTCAAAGTGCGCGTCCGTGTCGTTCACGCCCGGAATGACCGGGCAGCGCAACCACACATGCGCATGCGCGTCCTCAAGGGCTGCCAGGGACTCGAGGATCGGCGCAAGCGGCGCGCCTGCCCATTTTTTGAGGGCATCGGGGTCGCTGTGCTTAAAATCGAACAGAAAAAGATCGGTGAGCGGTATCAGTTCTTTTAAATGTGCGGCAGAGATCAAACCGTTTGTCTCCAGCGCGGTGTGGTACCCTTTTTCACGGCAGGCTGTAAGCAGCTTTTTCAGGAGTTCAAAGTGCAAAGAAGCCTCGCCGCCAGAAAAGGTGACGCCGCCTTTTGACGAGCGGTAATATTTTGCGTCCTTGTCGATCTGCTTCATCACGGCTTCCACCGTCATTTCGCGCCCGGAAAGCTCCAGGACATCGTTCGGACATACTTCGGCACATTTGCCGCACGCCGCGCATTTTGCACGGTCAAAAACATGTGTGCCGTCTGCTTTTATTTCATGCGCTCCGTTCGGACATACCGCAGTGCATGCCCCGCAGGACGTGCATTTTTCGCGGCGAAACAAGAGCTCGGCATCGGTTGAAAAGCTTTCCGGATTGTGGCACCACGCACAGTGCATGTTGCACCCTTTGAAAAACACGGTGGTGCGAATGCCCGGCCCGTCATACACGCAAAAACGTTGAATATCAAAAATAAGATCCCGCATATCGGCCTCCGCTTACGCGCCGTAGGTCGTACGCTCAATAATCTCGCGCTGCACAACAGGATTCAGTGTGACAAATCTCGCGGAGAAGCCGCCGATACGCACGAGGAGGTTCTGGTAGTTTTCCGGGTGCACCATGGCGTTTTCAAGGTCATCCTTGCCGATGACGCACAGGTTCGTCTGCACGCCGTCGTTGTCGTAAAACGCCTTCAAGACGGCTTCTACTTTATCCATAGAGTCCTTGAAGAGCTCCTTTGTAAAGCGCACATTGTTGATAACACCCACGTGCTTTGTATTGTCAAACTTCGACATGGAGTTGAGCAGCGCCGTAATGCCGCACTTATCTGCGCCGATGGAAGCGCCGTTGGCGTTTGCCATGGGGCTGCCGGCCTTTCTGCCGCAGGCAGATGCCGCACAGAAGTTGCCCCATTCTGCGCTCATGGAATTGTTGACGCTGACAATATTGTAGTGGTCAAGCCCCGCAGCTTTGCCCGCCGCCATGGTAAGGTCGGCAATATCGGTGAAAAGGCGCGTCGCGATGTCGTCGGCCGTGTCGTCGTCGTTGCCGTATTTCGGTGCGGAAAGGCACATGCGGCGGATATCGTCGTGCCCCTCAAAATCGTGATCCAGCACAGCGATGAGCTCCGGCAAAGTGAGCTTCTTCTCGTCGTAAACAAGCGTTTTAATGGCCGTCAGGCTGTCTGCACAGCTGATGATGCCGAACATTTCGCTGGAAGCATTCAGGTAACGCACGCCGCCTTCAAACGTCGCCTTGCCGCGCGTGATGCAGTCGTTCAAAAGCAGACTAAGGTGCAGATACGGTGCGTTTTTGCCCGCAATTTTATAGTTGAGGTATTTGTGTACAGCAAAGCGGTCAATGGTCGGCTTGAGCTGTGCAAGCACGGCGTCATACAGTTTTTCAAAGGTATCAAACTGCGCCGGGTCGCCGGTCTTTTCGCCGCAGGAAACGTTCTGGTAGAAATCAAGGCCGTTGTGCAGCGCAATTTCCAGCGCTTTCAGCGCGTTGATGCCGTTGTTCGGTGTGCCTACGCTGTAACCGACTATGACGTATTCGCCGCAGCCGAACGGCACATATTGCTCGGCTTCCTCATGCGAAACGCCAAAGACCTTTTCCACAGCCGGTACATTCGTCTCATCGGAGTAAATAATCGGGAACGTGGTGCCCTCCGCATTCACTTCCATCGCCTTGCGGAAAACGGTCTCGTCCATGTCGCTGTAATAGCGCAGGGTGAGCTGTGGCACAGTCTCGCGGAAGCGGCGGGAAGCTTCCATGATGACGATGGCGAGGCGGTCGGCTTCCTTCCGGTGCTTTCTGCCCACGCCGCCGATGATTACGCGGCAGTCATGGATCTTGTTAATCTCTTTAAAGTGCTTATAGAGATACAGCACGGTCTGCACGGCTTCTTCTTCCGTGATGCGCCCCGCGTCGATATCCGCGGCATAGAGCGGCCCAAGGTAATCGTCCATGCGGCTGTAATTCATAATGTCGCTGCTGACAGCGTAGATCCACATCAGCTGCACGCCCTCACGGAACGTCTTCGGTGTGCTGTGCTGAATGTTTAAAAGTGCTTCGGCAAGCTTTGTAAAGCGCGTTTTGGCTTCTTCGGTCTCTGCTTTTTCGGCAAGCACCAATGCCTGTTCGCGGTAACGCTCGCATGCGCCGCGCAGGCTTTCAATCCACAGCTTTAAAGCTGTGTAGAACGAAGACGCGCCGTTCACTTCCGCCGCACGGTCGATCTCCTGATCGAGCCCGTCAAAGCCGAGACGGATGAGCTTTTCAAAATCGAGGTTTGTACCTGCCACGCGGCAGTCGCAGTTGCCCACGCCCGCACCGGGAAAAGCTTTCGACGGCACATAGCCGTAGCGCTTCGAAAATTCCAATTCAACCTTGCGCGCGGTGTTTTCCTCGTGCCAATAGGCCTGCACAGCCTGCAAAGCGTAGTCCTCCGCAGCGGTAATCTCACCGTTTTGCTTACAAGCCATGTATGCGTTCAAAAATTCATGCTCGTTAAAGTAATACGTGTAAATGCCGCCGACCTGCGAGGAAAAGCCCACAAAGTCGTGCTCATAGCGGCCCGCGATGCCGTCGTTTTCATCCATTGGCACTAAGATATGACGGAGCTGAAAATCCATGCAGGCGGCTTCACGCAGGTAAATGTCGTTTGCATTCTCTTTGTAAACGCGCGTGAATTCCAACGCATTGCGCAGTTTTTGAACATCGGTCTTGAACATACCGTTATCCTCCCAAAGTTAGAATTGAAATTTCTTGATTCCGTTTTTTTGACGCGTTATAATAGCAGAAGAAAGGGGGCGCCGAAATGAGCGACGTTGAGCTTCTGCATTTTTCCGAAGAAAATCTGCACACCGGTGAGGGTGCGCGCGTTCTGCACCAGTGCGGTGTGCCGGCGACGTATAAAATTCACACGCATGATTTTTACGAGCTGTTCCTCGTGCCGAAGGGCAGCGCCGTGCCGGGGCCCGTGGCAGTGATAAGGTTGCCATCGACGAAGACGTCCTTGCCCGCCTGGTAAACACCA
>OGQR01002218.1_pt1 | contig 12044 bp, 4 predicted proteins | sample 1553271 | NCBI WGS metagenome assembly OGQR01 (sample SAMEA2579970, study PRJEB22360) | human gut metagenome | biome: human gut; feature: human-associated habitat; material: faeces | place: Denmark | collected 2008/2010 | reverse complement strand
AGTCCGTCCTTATTTCCTTTTTCCGCAAACTCTTTTAAGCGGTTCCAGTACCATGCATTAGGGCGTTTCAAATCATATTTGCTCAATCCTTCCCATGCTGTTCCCTGACCGCTACGACCGAATGGCTGTTCATAGAAAGGTCCCCATACATCACCATCCCGACGGCGAATCCGTTCGTGGTCATCCCGGCGACGATCGTACCAAAGACCATAATTCTGATCGAATACAAGAATGTTTTTCTGTTTCATAAAGTCGACTACAGAATCAATGCGGTCGGTTAATCCCAATCCCTCGCGTCCCGGCACAAAGCGGGTGATGGCCGGACTTGCCTTTTTCAGATAATTGGTTTTGAGCTTTCCGTTCCACCAAGGGGTGGTATGACTGCCTCCAACCAATAGAGCACCGTTCATCTGAATACGTCCATTGGTTACAGTTACTTCCGGTTGGGTTAATAATTTAACAGCAGTAGAAGAAGAATTTGCAAGCGCAGCGCTCTTTTTCTCTTTAATATCATCGATTGATTTTACTTCGGCTGATGCCACCGAAGGAGCAAACTTGTTATCGCCGATCCAATGTTCCAACGTCAACCGTGGTTTATATGCTTCTTTAGCGAGTTCCATAGCTACTTCCACTGTGGGACTACTGGTTGCACTTGTATTTCTGGGCAGAATACGTGCACGTTCTGCACATTCTTTGTTCAACCGTTCTCCCAATTGAGCATAAAAAATACTGCGAGGTTGTACATGATTGTTGGATTGTGCCCATTCACCGTCACCGGAGAATTGTGCCCAGCAACCGTATGCACGGTTCATTGCATCTTTTGCCGGAGTGTAACACTCTATTTCAGCAGCAGTACATTGCCAGAACAGACTATTGGCCGTATTCCATCCAGCTCCGTTCTTATCCTGTCCCAGATTCTTGAAACTCAGATTATGGCCGTCTATATTGACCACATCAAACAACAAGCCACATGCCCATGCGTCAATTGAGCCACTGAAGTTTAATGATTCATACGAGTCACATTGCACAAAAGCATTAGGTCCGGCAGCACAATATCCGGCAGCGAAGTCATGAATGCCATGTTCAGAATAGCAACGCTGGAAGAGCGTCTGCTGCCCCAAAGTATAGAAAGTGCAGCGGCGCATTCCTCCAATTTCAGAAACAGGTTCCCGTGAGATACAATCCTCAACCGTGATTTGGGAGCCGGTACGTTGAACGATGACGGCACTTCCTGCGAAATGCTTGAAATTTACTCTGCGTACCCAGCAGTCTTCTGCATCTTCAATTGAAATTCCTGTCCAGCAGTGATCCTCATCCTTTGGATAACGTTTATCGTAGTCGGAAATCAAGGTCATGTTCTCTACACCACAATTCCGGATACGTCCGTTCCATTGATAAACGGTGACAGTAGAAGTACCATATGTAGCATTTAACGCTACTGTTAGCGGAGCATCCAGTGTTATCTGATTACCGTTTACTTCTGTCACAGTTCTGTCCCAAGAGAGATCCATATCTCCTTCTTTCCATCCCAAAGCACCGATCCCTCCTCCGAAAATATCGCATCCTAATGAAGCAATCCAATCTTTTTCGGAGGGACGGTTCACCATTACCCGATCTCCCTTTCTCAAAGAAGTACCCGAAGCGACTTCCAATGTTCTTGCATTTACGGGAACATATTTCGAGAGAACCTGTAATGTATCCAGTGTATTCAGATCATCTGTCCCTTCCATATAGATTAGGGCACCTCTGTCCACCCCCTTTTTAAGCAGTATCGTTTTCTCTTTATTCACTCCTCGCAATACGATGCCGGAGGCAGCTATACGAAGACTTTCGGATAATGAAAATTCTCCCTGATCCAATAAAACGGCTCCTCTGAAACCGGAAGCATCAGGAACCAATGAGGCGACATAGTCAATAGCACGTTGAATACGTGCTGTATTATCTCCCGCTGTCCAAGATACAAACACGGTATTGCGAACATCTGGAATATCCTGTTCGGAACTCTTGTAACCGCAGTATGAGAAATCAAGAATCCGGTTTCCCTGTTCATCATCCAGGTATGTGATCCGGTCATCCTTAACCTGCAAAGCAAAGGTTTGCGCATATCCCTGCACAAACCCTAGACTCAGTAATCCTAAAAGGATAGTTCTTAATTGCATATTCATTACAATAAACTTTGTTTTCTATTTATTCAATCCTGAAAGATCATTTACCTATACGGTTAAAACAAACTTTTCCGTTTGGATAATGTATCGTAGTTGTTCTTCAGATCTGTCCAGTCCACTTTCTTCTTCGTATCTATACCGTTGATATATTTTTCGATATTGGTATAGCCGTCTCCATTACAGTCCTTCACAGCATCAGTCGGATCATTCGGGTTCAATCCGTTGGCAATTTCCCACGCATCCGGCATACCGTCACCATCCGAATCAAGGTAGGCTTCTCCTTTATATTCAGGAAGTCCGCCTACTTGACGGATGTCGGTGATAATACCTTGCTTGTAAGAGTCTGCCGGCAAACGTCTTTTCACATAAGGAGAAACAAACTCCGGAGCATCTTTCACATAAATAGCTTTTCCTGTCCGTACAGTCTTGATGACACGTGTATCTACTGCATCCCGTTTCGGGAAAGTAGCACCTACATTATCCAATACAAAGTTGTAGGCCTTTTGGGTATCCATGATCGTTACAGGTGACATTTTGAAGGGTTCGTCCACCCTGATTTGCGGTAAGAACTTTTCAGCATCAACTTCATTGGCAAGCTGAACTCCGCCATCCCAGTTATCTTTCGTCACTTGGGCATTGCCATGAATAATGTTTCCGTTAACATAAGCTTTTCCGAAAGAGAGAGGTCTGCTCTTGTCACGCCCTGCTTCCGGTTTCAAAATACGATAAGAAATAGGTTTTCCCAGTGGAGTAATCGGCCCGGGCTTAAAGTAATTATTGATCATATTATATAAACTATTATGATCACCTCCATCTACCGAGCGATTCCACCAGTTGAAAACAACATTATTAACGAAATTGAAGTCACCGTCCATACCTACCGAACTGTTACGGCTGATGTTGGAAGCGAAAAGGTTACGGCAAAACATACTATTGTGCCCTCCGATAGTAGCACCAAAAGCATGATTATACGTATCCAATGCCTCTGAGAATACTGAATTCTGAATGGTAATATTTACAGTAGGTAATTTCAGTCCGTGCCCACTCTCATCCCGGTTGTAGACATGGCGGTAAATAGACATATTTTCATCTAATCCCCAACTTGCCGAGCAATGGTCTACTATAATGTTGCCGACTGCATTTCCTCCTACTGCATCGTCACGGAAAGCAACATCCTGTGCACCACGGCGGAAACGCATATGACGAATCACTACATCATGTGTATCGATTAGAAAAGAATTTCCGGTAATACAAATACCATCTCCCGGGGCAGTTTGACCGGCAATCGTTACATAAGGAGCACGTACACTGATCGGACTCTTCAAGTGAATGATGCCTGATACATTAAAGACAATGGTCCGGGCACCGCCGGTTTCACAGGCTTCGCGGAAGGTACCGGGACCGGAATCTTCCAAAGAAGTAACCACAATTACCTTGCCTCCACGACCGCCGGGAGTATACATCCCACCACCTTCGGCACCGGGGAAAGCCGGAATATTACTTTTTATCAAATCTTCCGGTTTGGAAGCCCAAGGTTTGTAAGGACGTCCTTTTTGTGCTTCTTCTAAAACTGTCGGCAAGGCTTTTTCCCATGCCGCGTTTGATTTTTGTTCGAACTCCGCTTCTTGTTTTGCTCCTCTTTCTTTTGCCGAGTCGGGGATTACTGGATATTGAGCTGCCACAGGTAGTACGCAGGCAACCAACATCCATGCTGATAATACTTTCTTAATCTTGTTCATTCTTTCGAATCTTAATAGGTTTTTAAAAAAGACGATTAAGAAAGAATTTTGTAATCGGTATTTCTATCCTTTCCGCCATTCGTTCATATATTCACGGGGAGTCTGATTATATTTCTTACGGAAACACTTGCTATAGTAGCCCGAATCTTTGAACCCGACAGCAAACGCCACTTCCGAAACACTCAAATCCGTATTTTTAATCAGTTCGACAGACTTATTTAACCGAATCTCCTTTACCAGGTCGACAGGTGCCAGTCCGGTAAGGCTTTTCAGTTTTTTAAAGAATGCCGAACGGCTCAAACCAATGCCGGAAGCGATCGTATCAATATTGAAATCACTGTCGTCCATGTTTTCTTCAATTACCTGATGTATCTTTTCAAGGAACTGCACATCTTTTTTTACCAAATATTGTTCGTAGCTGTCTTCTTCCGTTGTCGTCTGGTTTTCCATCTGCTGACGGATACGTTCGCGGAACAGTTTCCGTTCGCCGAGCAACTGTTCGATCCGTGCCAGCAGATATTCTTTGCTGAATGGTTTGGTTATATAGGCATTCGCCCCCAAAGTAATAGCTTTGGTCTTGGCTCCTTCATCGTTTTTGGCAGTCAGAATAATAACAGGAATATGACTGATCTGGAAATCTTTCCGGATGGATTGTAACATTTCCAGTCCGTCCATTTCCGGCATCATCTGATCAGTCACAACGATGTCCGGATGATACAGATGTACTTTCTTCAAGCCTTCCACTCCATTATTGGCTATGTAGATATTGAATTTATCTTCCAATTGCAGTTTTATTAACTGGCAAAGGTCTTTATTATCTTCTACCAGCAGAAGAGTCGGTAGTGAAGTATCAATTTCCAATTCTTCTTCCGGTTCCTTTTCCTGGACAATTTCCATATCCTTGCCTGTGGCAGCAGGAGTACTCTGTGTATCACCGACGTAAAAGTCTACTTCAGATGGACGATAATGATCCTTGTCCAACAATAATTCTACTGTAAACACAGCCCCCTGCCCTTCCGGACTTTCGGCATGGATTAAGCCGTGATGCAGGTTTACTATTTCCTTGGAAAGTGCCAACCCAATGCCTGTACCCTGATAATAAGGATTCTTTGCATTTTCTCCTTGCGAAAAGCGTTCGAAAATCTCAGTCAGTTTACTTTGTGGAATGCCGACGCCATTATCTTCTACCCTTACATAACATGATTTCCCGTCATCTGTCAATCCGGTAGTTACATAAATACTTCCACCGGAAGGAGTAAATTTGAACGCGTTCGATATGACATTACGGATAACAATGCTCAGTTTGTCTTTATCCGCCCATACCATGATCGGTTCGTCCGGTAACTGGAAAGTGAAGCTGATTTCATTTTCCTCCGAAAGTACTCGGAATTCTTTCTGGAAAGAAGCTATCATTTCATTGAAGTCGATCAATGATACATGCAAGCGCATCTTGCCATTCTGAATCTTACGGAAATCAAGAATCTGATTGACTAGTTGTAGCATCTGATTCGTATTCTTTTCCATCAGTTCCACATATTGCAGACCTTTCGGAGACAATTCTTCCCGCTCCTTCAATTCTTGTATCGGGCCTTTTATCAGTGTCAAAGGAGTACGAAGCTCGTGAGAGATATTAGTAAAGAACTTAATTTTCACTTCCGAGACTCTCTGCTCAATATAAATGTCATTCTTCATCTTAATCATGAAGAAAGCCAGTCGCAAACCGAAATAGAGTGCGGCAATACCCAAAATGACATAGATAAGAGTTGCCCACCAACTCAGCCACCATGGTGGGAGAATGGTGATTGCCAGCGTGCACGTAGAAACGAGTTCAGGATTTGTTTCATCCATCGTTTCAACACGGAACACATAATCTCCGGGAGGTACATTTGTATAAGAGGCAATGCGGTTTTTGCCGTTATAATGCCATTCTTTCTCGTATCCTTCGAGTATGTAGCGATAAGATACCCGATTTTGGTTATAGAAATTTAATGCGGCAAATTCTATCGTGAACATAGACTGATTGTACTTCAATTGAAGCGCATCGGTGTATGTGATAGATTCTTGAATCGGGCAGTCATTCAAACTACGCAGATCGCGGTTGGATACTTTAAAGTCTACAATACGCGTATCATAGTTGGTATGTTGTGTTTCCAGTTTATCAGGAGAGAATGTCAAAATTCCCTGTCGTGAACCAAGCCACAAATCTCCATTCAATGCACGCAACGCACTGCCTTCTTCTAACTCAACATTCAGGAAACCGTCGTATTTGTCGTAGTTACGGAACTGCTCTGTTGCTTTATTAAAGCAAGACAAACCGATCTCGGTAGTAAACCATAAATTCCCGTTTTTATCTTCAACGATGGATTTGACTACGTCATTATTCATCCCTTCACGCATGCCATAAGATTTGAAGATCGGCTCATGTTTCTCTTTATCATAACGGACCAGCTTATTCAAACCGCCTCCGAACACGCTCACCCAAATTTGTGAGTCAGAGTCTTTGTATAATACATAAATATCATTGTCAGCTACATTGGAACGGTCGCTAACTTGCCGGAAGGTTTCAAACTGAATTTCTTCGGGAGTTGTAAAGTGTCCGTCAAAGGACATCAGACCATCCATCGTTCCTACCCAAATACGCCCGTCTTCACCTTCCGTCATCGTGCGGACTTCCATGTACAGACCATAAGCGGGATATTGTTTCAGTCCATTGTATTTATGCTTGAAAACAATCGCTCCGTTTTCTTTGGAAATCAGATTCAGACCTCCGCCCAACAAACCGACCCAGATACGTTCCTGACTATCCTGATAAGTGAAATACACATCATTGTTACTGATAGAATTCGGATTCTTAGGATCATTTTTATAGCGGGTAAAGCGCAGACCGTGCGGTGAGTTCATATCCGGTTCGGCTTTGACAAGCCCGTTTCCTTTGGTAGAAAACCACAGGTTCCCTCCTTTATCCTCCATAATATGATACACGGCACCTACCAGATAGTTCTTATCAGTAAAAACCTGTTTTATCTGTCCATTGCTATCCAAGCGGTACAGTGCCTGCCAACGAGTACCCACCCAGATATCCCCATTCTTAGCCTGATAAAGCGCACGTATTCCCTGATTCCATGAAGTCGCTTTTTCTGTGCCAACGGGAACAGGAGAAACTTCTGTCAGTAACTGGAATTGCTTTTTGGGAAAATTGACTTTATACACTCCGCTACTTGTAGAAGCTAACCAAAGAATCTCATCCTTATCCAACAATAGATGGAAGAAAAGCTGATCGGGAAGATCGTCGGAAAAAGGTTTCAATTGATTAATGCGGATCATTTCCAGTTTCTCTCTGTCAAAGAGCAGGATTTCTCCTCCGGGAGTGAGGAAGAACATACCTTGTTCACCGGCATCCTGTTTTTCAAAGTTACCGATAGCATTCTGGTTAGGGAAAGCAAAACGGTGATTACTTTTGTTCAAAGGATCATAATATGTCAAAGCCTGATTGCCTTCCTGAAACCATATTTTATCATACTTGTCATTGAATATCATCCCTACTTTTTTTCCTGCAATGGAGAATGGAAGTTTCGTCAACTGTTTGTAACCGATGTTGTACTCGTATGCACCGTCTACAGTAGTAATATACATTAATCCCGATTCTGTGACCAATATATTGGAAATCGACTGTTTGATATCCGGTATTTCGTAGCGGTTGACGACTCCATTTTGTGGATCGACACTATAAATATGCCCGTTCTTATCTCCCAGCCACAGAAATTTGGAATTGTACGAAGCACAAGTGAACTGATCCGGGTTGGCAGATACTTTTTTCTGAATAAAGTCGACAGGTTTATCTTTCAGAGCTTCGCCTTTCCGCAGTGAAAGAATCTGATAATCCATACCGATCCAATTGATAAACTCGGCTGTTTCGCAAAATACATTATGCTTTAGACGTAAATCGTAGACGTTGACATTGGGACGCGAATCGTGCAGTTGCTTCATGGTGATTTTACCGTTTGAATCTGTATTTGCACGCAACAGGCTCTTATCTTTGGTCAGCAGCAACACGTCTCCGTCTTCTGTTGTCTGAATTTTGATAATCTGGATGTTTTCAGAATATTCTTTTACGTCATCATACACTGCATGAAAACTCTCATGTTTCTTATCAAACAAATAGAGTTTGCGGTCAATAGTCTTGATCCACAAGAATCCATTCCTGTCTTCTACAATACGTTGAATTTTACGGGGAGGAATATCTGCGGAATAGAATCCGTCATGATTATCATAGGAACGGAATTTGGTACCATCGAAACTGCATAATCCGTACCAAGTGCCGAACCATACAAATCCATCTTGCCCTTTTAATGTACAATTGACGATATTATTGGGTAAGCCTCGTTCGGCTGTATAATGTTCTACAATCATGTTAGGGTAGGCAGAAGCACAGATTCTCGTAATCAAGAGAAAAAGAAATATCAAAAAGAAGTGTCTCTTCATTGTATATCGTATTAGTGGAAATGGATCTTGCATCAAAGATACTATTTTTCGAATAAAATTCAAATAAGCAGGTAATAAACTAGATTAGCTATTAACTAATCTAACTTGGTTAATAGCTAATCTCTGTCATTCAAGACGACCGGAGGTTCTTGAACAGACTTATTTTTCTATTCCAAATTCAGTCTGTTGCCGCTCCACTTCATCCAGCACTCTCTGCCGTTCTTCCTCTGTCAGTTGTACCTTACCTTTGGTTGTATCTTTGGATAAACCGGTTTTCGGAGTTGATGAAGATGTTTCCTGACTGGTACAGTATTTTTCATCGTAGCAAAAAGGAAGTTCTGCAGGAACGCTTTCAAATTCCAGTTCAGCAGCAGTCGGAGCCTGTGTTCCTTCAAATTGTACATGAGCTTTTACTTTAATCTTCCCGGCTTTTCGTGTAGAGCGAACCAACAGAGGAGCTGAACCAAATTCTATGGCACGGGGATTGGCACCAATCGTAGCGTCGCCAATGATTTGCCCTTCACCTTCTACCGTGAATACGATATTTTCTTTTGCCAGACGACGTACGTTGCCACTATCATCCGTTACTTCGGCAACTATCACAATGAAATCCGAACCGTCTGCTACTAGATTAACTTTTTGAGTATCCGCATAGAGGCGAAGTTTGGTAGACCGGCGGGGAGGCATTTTCTTTTGTGTGCATACTACTTTACCGTTAATGATACCTTCGGCAACCATATTAACTTTCTGCCAGTTCTTTTGTGTATAGCTATATCCGCGTGCTTCCCAGAAATCCCATACATTTTCAAAGACAACAGGAGCATTCGGCATATGCCCTTTGGCATGTACTACAGGTTGGGTCCATGATTTTGTTCCGTCATAAATAGAAAGACGGATCGAGTCGCAGTTGCTGAATATCACTACATCTTTGTCAGAAAACTGTGACATTTCGTGAGCGATGAATACCATTGGACCACATTCTGCCAACGGATGCCGAAGGCTGGCGGGTGATTGGCTACGGAACATTTCGTAAGCATATTTCTTTTGGCGGAAGGCATCGTATATCCCTCCCCAATAAGGATCAGGATGATAGCCACGCTGATGATCGAACGGATGCCATTGTGTACCACCGATAAACTGGCCGGTAGTACGGTACATCTCATCATAACTTTTAGCTAGGGAAAGTGCCTGTATCAGCAGCGGACGTTCGCCCCAACTACGGCTTGCACGGTTATTGTTGTTATGGGCGTACCAATCGTCCACATTTTCTCCAAATTCACGGGTAAAGATACATTGTTCCGGTTTATCTGCCTTTTCATCGTCTCCCGGCCAACCGTAAACGACATCGTAATGCTCCTTCACACCAGCTGAATGTACATCGGCAGCAGCCACGGGACGTCCCGGATAAGGAAATTCTTCTTTGGTTATTTCGAGCGCTTTCAAGGCAAAATCGAGTGGATAGCGGGTTTCATTCAGAATAGGTTCCCACATCAAGACAGACGGGTGATTACGGTCACGACGGATCATTTCGCGGGTATTTTGATGAACCAATTCTCCGAATTTCACATCCTTGTTCCAGTATTGCCATCCCGGAGTAGCTACGATAACGAACATTCCGAGTTCATCGCAGGCATCCATAAAGGAAGGATCTTGGGGGTAGTGTGCCACCCGAATAATAGTGCAACCGGCATCTCGCAGACGTTTAGCATCCCGCCATTGCTGAGAATTAGGCAGAGCATTGCCTACATAAGCGAAGTCCTGATGGCGGTTGGCTCCTACCAGCTGAACGAAAGGTTTTCCGTTCAGCCAAAAACCATCTTTGCCACGAAATTCCGCCAAACGGATACCGATACGTGTAATGCCTCCATCAATAGACTGATTGCCCTTTTTAATGCGCGACTGGACTTTATATAAATAAGGTGCATCCGGTGACCAAAGCTTAGGGCTTTTTACCTCTATCTGTTGCCGGATTATTTTCTTTTCTCCCGATTTCAGAGAAAGTTTGCCGGAAGTTCGTTTAATTACCTTTCCATCAGCATCTGTCAGGGTTGTTTCTACAGTAACGGTTTCGGTATGTTGATTATCATTTTGCAATTCTGTATTTACGTAGACTTGTGCACTCTTTTCGCTGATCTTGTCGAAATGAACAAATACTCCGCCTCCTGCAACGGTTTGGGAGTCAAGTGGATCGGTAATGGATACCGGCGATTGGCTATCATCCACACATCACGGTAGATGCCGCCATGATAGGCGAAATCCAAGGTGTATTGGGGTTTACCGGGAGGAAAGGATTTGTCATTGCTATTGTCGACGAAAATGGCAAGCAGACAAGAATCTCCTGCTTGTATACCATTGGTTGTCAGATCCAAAGTAAAAGGGAGATAACCACCAACATGCTCTTGAATACGCTTTCCATTCAGGTAAAGAACTTGTTTTCCCATAGCTGCCTCAAAATGGATCAGTACCCGTTTACCTTTGGTTTCTGCAGGGAGTACGAAATGTTTGCGATACCAGGCGGGGCCTTGATAATTGCGGCATCCGCTAGCTTCGGCAGGCATCAACTCTACCGTATGAGGAGTGGAAACAATCGTCCACGAACGGTCGTCAAAGTCGACGGATTCCGCGCCATGAATGTCTCCTTTGAAAAATCTCCATCCCGGATTGAAATTATACACTTGTCGCCCGCTACCGGGAAGCTGGATGAATCCGGCAACCGATGTTTCGGGACGGTAGGTTTCTGTTGCCTGTCCTTTCTCTATCAGTGAGAATAGCAACAGAAAAGCTGATAAAATTGGAAACAGTTTTTTATTCATAATTTAATTGTTTATCTATGTTTAAAGGCACAGATTTCACGGTTTTACTTCGCGTAATCATATTCTGGAAATCGCAGCCCTGTTTTTTCTATTTCTCAATCATTATAATGATATCTTTCTTTCTACTTTCCGGTGATACTTTCAGTTCTGTCACTTTTCCATCCTTTAAGGTTGCTTCTACTGTCGTTTCACCCGGTGCATAAAGTTTGAAATGTATATCCCATTCTTTGGGCCATGCGGGGAAAAGGAGTATTTGATTACCGTTAGTCTGTAATAGCATTTCTTGAAGTCCTATCATACCGCTACCTCCCCAGTTGTGATCGGGTGTCCAGTCATATCCCGGTCCCCAAAAGGCAGGAAAGCGATGTGGCCCGTTTGAGAGTTTGGCGAGAGATAGCCTTTTGGCTTCTTCGGTCAATCCCAGACAGGCTGCCCAAATATTATCTTGTTTCCATCCGATATGAGAGCGAAAGTTAATAGCCTCCGGATCATAGAAATAAGTATTGCGGGCTAATTCCAGATTCTCTTTTCCTACTCCATAAATGCGCCAGGGAAATACGGGATACAGTTGCGGAGTCTCTATGTTGTTGATTCGTTCCCAGCTTACAGCAGGAGAAATCGTTTGTTTCAGTTCGGGAGGTGCTGTGGGATTCAAGGAATCCTTGACCTCTATGTATCGCAATGGAATTGGAGGAATTGTTTTCAGCATTTCATTTTTCTTTCCATAGTTTTCCAGTACGGTCCGCAAAGCGGCGATTGTACTGCTGGCATTGTTGGTCATCTTATACGTTTCGCAGGCAGAACCCGGAAACAGGATCAGATGTCCGTTGCCGTCCAACGCTTTC
>OGQR01002206.1_pt1 | contig 12092 bp, 10 predicted proteins | sample 1553271 | NCBI WGS metagenome assembly OGQR01 (sample SAMEA2579970, study PRJEB22360) | human gut metagenome | biome: human gut; feature: human-associated habitat; material: faeces | place: Denmark | collected 2008/2010 | reverse complement strand
AAACATCTCGTAGAAATCTCCAAGACGGTAAAATAGAATGCAGTCTTTATATTGTTCCTTTGTCTTGCAGTATTCCTGCATCATCGGTGATAATTTCCCTGTGTTAACTGGAAACCCTGTATTTACGCGGCTTGTAGATGCTTTATGTTCCTCTTTGACCCACTTTTGACCCATTTTTTTTTCTTCTTCAGTGTTTCTTGTTTTTTCCAAATATTTAAACCTCTTCCTAAAATCTCATTTCATCAGCAAGATCAGCTTTCTTTTCCTTTTAGATTTTTTTCCATAACATTACCATCCTTTTTCTAATAACAATAGATGATCATGCATGGCACTGGACTTAATTTTAACACAACCCCAAAAACCTTTCAAGACTGCCGATCTATCCATTTCTGAAATTTTTCTTATCAATCAGGGTTCTTCGCCCAATTCGTACCATGAAGGTATTATTGTTCATAAGTGTTCGCATTGTTTTCTCAGGCTTCCTGTAAGCTGCATCCGCTCCGATGACTTTTGCTTACTACACTATTTTTACTTATCTTTAGTTTTTCGCATCATTTTTTAAGCGATGGATAAAGGATTCCATGATAATCAAATTCAGGATTATCCAGCATCTTTTTTCTTTTCTTTTCTTTCTAATATCTTTTTCAATTTCCTTTTATTCCTCAACAAATTCTGCTTAATTGCCCCTTCTGACATCTTCTGACAACTTTTTCATGTTCAACGTTTTTAATATATGGCATAATGTTATCCTTTTCTAATACAATATATTTAAGGCTGATGTCTCTACAACTCTGATACAGAATAACTGCTCTATTATAACTGGATATTTACTCTTAAGCACGATATTATATAAATCAGGGCAAGCCCAACAGACCTGCCCATTTATAAATGCGTTCCTTATTTTATTGCACATAGATTTTCATCAATCCATTTTTGGACTTCATTCACATTATGATTTACAGCTTTTGCAATTTTTTCAACAGACAGACCCATTTCTGCAAGAGAAAGAGCTGTTTCTTTTTTGGCCTTTAATTCCCCACTTTCCATTCCCTCGCTGTAGATTTTCTCCATTTCATGGCACATAAGCTCAACCCCTTTCTGCGTGTCTTTTAATTCATGTACCCGTTTTGCAAGAACCGGACTGTGCATTTCATCAGCATTCTTACAATGCAGATCATGCATAAGTCTCCCAAGTTCTGTGTCTTCCTGTTTTCTGGAATTCACATATATAATATGTGCTTCGTCCTGAAAGCTATCATCGGCTTCTTTGATATGCCTGTCAATATGGTAAATAGGAAAGCCATACCCAAGGATGTCATCCCTGGTAATAAAGATCACATAGCTTTCCGGTAATTCATCAAAATCCTGACCCGGATTCAAAGTGTTCATGTCCATCAAACCACTATGGTAACGTGCCCTCTTAGGTGATGCACCTTCATTATCCTGCTGGATCTCCACATCAAACTGTTTGCCTTCGGAATCTCTGGCAACACAGTCCATGATTGCGGATCGTCCCTGCAGATTCTTATAATCCTTCTGGATGATCTGATCAATTACTCGCAGATCCTGTTTTTCCATAATGACCTACAGAACATATTCCAGGCATTCTCTCTGTTTGAAAACATTTCTCATAAATATGTCACTCATGAGTGTAAAATTCTTAATAATACCTTTATATCTTTCGTAACGTACTTCCAATCCGTTCTCTGGCACAATTTTTTCATCTGCCACGTTCGCTGTCACCTCCCACTTTATTCTTTTTATGTTATGAAGAAATTTTCGAAAAAGCTTTTGTTTATTTTATCTTAGCATCAATGAATGACCTTTACAAGACACTTTTTCCCCGAATTGCATCGGGTGTTTTTTAACCTACCCGTTCCACATAGCATACACTGTTTCCTTTGCACTCAAATTCCGGACAAAGAAACAGCCATAATCTTTCCAGATCATTGATGTTCATGGCATCCAATTCTGTTTCATCTTTTTCCAAAACAGATTCTTTTGAGTTCCATTGAACATACAGGTCTCCTGTAAAGGCATCATCCTCGCCAAGGCAAGTCCGAGGGCACGGTATGTCCGCTTTGTCAAGGTAAGATGTTCTCCAATGCGCTCCAGGACTTCTCCCGGAATTTCCTAATATAGAAAATATAAGCTCCCATAATGGATGATTAAAATACCCCATTATTATTCCAATGAATACCAACACTTCTGCATAACACTTCCGCTTTCAATAATTCAAAACTGTTTCTGCCATACATTATTCGTTTTATAACTTTGATTTTATTTACACTACCTTCTGCAAGCCGTTATTATACGAATATATGATTCCGTTTTTTACAGCAGTTAAGTCCTTTTTTACACCGTTTATAAATGTTTGAAATTCAGGAATATCATATTTTTGTGCTGTATTGATCCATTCGTCTAATTTTGCAGCATTTTTTGAGAATATAACGTTACAAAAATCTTTGGTTAATGTATACAGCTCACTTAATAAAGGATATTTTTTAATACTTCCTGATACTATTTTACAGTGATTGTTCCTATATCCTCAAGTTTTTTACAAATCAGCTGGCACAAAGCTTTCCTTTGCACATATTCAGAATGCGGCTTCTCCGTTTCCTTCTGTTCATGCATTCGTGTTCTTTCTTTTTGTATAAACATTCGTAACGATAATAAGAACCGTCTTGCCTTTTACCAGCCTGGATATTGCGTTTTGAATTTCAGTCGTCCTTTTCCCTTCTACGGACTTTACGACATAGGCCGTAAACAAATTCAGTAATAATCTATTTTTTTCTTTCTGTTCTTTCAATTTTGGGAAACTCTGATCGCTAATTACGTGTTCCATTTTACAGGCATCTGTTTCTGCCTGTCGTGGATCCACGCCAGCTTCTATTAGTTCTTCCGTAAAAAAGCGGTGTCGCTCATAAATTTTTTCAGCTACCACTTTCCCTTGACTCGTCAAGTACAAAAAGTGATTCTCATCTATAGTTAAAAACCCTTCTTTTAAAATATTAACCGCATGACATACGCTGGGCTTTGATACTTCCATATGTCGAGCGATGTCTACCGAGCGGACGCTTCCAAATTTTTTATAGAGAACCAAAATTGCTTCTAAATAATCTTCTCCAGATGCATAAAGGTTCATAAGTCCTCTTTTACTGAGCCAGCTTCCAGCCGATGGCCTCCTGTCTGGCCGATACAAAATCGGCATACAGGCCCTTCTGCCGGATCAGCTCTGCATGAGTGCCGCGCTGGACGATATGAGCGTTGTCCAGTACAAGGATCTGATCGGCGTTGCGGACGGTTTTCAGACGGTGGGCAATCATGATGATGGTCTTGTCATGGGTCAATGCCTCGATAGCCCGCTGCAATTCATCCTCATTCTCCGGGTCAACGCTGCTTGTTGCCTCGTCCAAAATGATGATAGGTGCGTCCTTCAGCATGGCGCGGGCGATGGAAATCCGCTGTTTCTCGCCGCCGGACAAAGTACCGCCTCCCTCGCCAATCACGGTGTCATAGCCATCCGGCAGGGCAGAAATAAAGTTATGGCAGCAAGCCTTTTTCGCCGCTTCAACCACTTGTTCATGGGTAGCATCCGGGCAGCCAAACTTGATATTGTTCTCAATCGTATCTGCAAATAGGTACACGCTCTGGAACACCATCGAGATATTCTTCATCAGGCTGTCCAGCTTGAAATCTCGTACATCCGTACCGCCTATGGTAATCTTCCCGGCATTCACATCCCAAAAACGGGCAATCAGGTTGCACATCGTTGTCTTTCCTGCCCCGGAAGGGCCGACAATGGCCGTAGTCGTTTTTTCGGGAATGGTAAAGCTGACCTGATCTAATATCTTACGGTCTGCGTAGGAAAAATCCACCTTGTTAAACACGATCTCGCTGGACTTCGGCGTAATATCAGCGCCTTTCTCGTCCATTACCGGCGTGTCATCAATGGAGTTTGCCGTATCCATCGAGGCCGCCAGCATTTGCAGCAAAGAGGCCATATTCCCGGCGTTCTCCAAATCGTTGAACACCATGAAAGAAGCAATCACCAAAATCAGACCGTAGGCCAGCGGCAGGGAGCCGTCCAGCCAGAACCAGACCGAGGCCAAAAGCAACAGGACGCTGAACACTCGGACAACAGCCTGTTTGATAGCGTCATAGGGAACGCTGGCCTTTGTCAATTTCAGGTTATCCCGGCAGCTCGCCTTAATTGCACTGCCGATAGACTGCGTGCTGTCCCGTTCCAGTCCAAATGCTTTGACAATCCCCATCCCCTGAATGTACTCCAACACAGACTCCACAAGGGACTCCTGTGTGTGCTGGCGTACCCCGCTGAGCGCGGCAGATTTGCGAAGCGCCAGTTCCGCCGCCGCAAGGTAAATCAGGACACCGGCAGCGGCCACAAGACCGATCCGCCAGTCAAATACCAACAGGACGATGACGAGGGCAACCGAGTTGAAAAAACCGCCCAGCACTGACACCAGGACACGGGCTGCTGAGTTCTCTACATCACCCAAAGTTGTTGTGACAATGGCGGTAATATTCCCGATACTATTCTTGTTGAAGTAGCCCATCGGGATGTAGCGCAGCCGATCTCCGATGTGGATACGCTTTTCCGCCACCATGCAATAGCCGGTTTCCGTCTGCTCCATCGTGGAAAAATAGGTCGTGATGATACGCCCAATGAGGGAAACGGCCATAATTCCCAGCGAAATGCAGATAAACTTTCCGTCCCGGTTGTCAGATACTAACGCGCCGATCACTACAAAGAGGGCGGCAAACTGCATGGCTGAAAACAGCCCGGACAGGAATGAGAATAACAGGGATTTTTTTAGAAGCCCCTTTTTGCTGCCTGCAAAAGCAAAGATTTTTTTCAATGTTCCATACATCTGACAACACCCCCTTACATCTGGTCTTTCGCGCCGATGTGCGCCTGCCACATATCCCGGTAGAGGGGGCAGGTTTCCAGCAGCTTCTCATGCGTACCCTGTGCGTGGATGGTTCCATCCTTCACCACAACGATGTTATCTGCGCCAACAATGGTAGACAGCCGGTGTGCGATCACAATCAGGGTCTTGCCGACAGTTAAAGTGGAAATGGCTTTCTGCACCAGCGCCTCATTCTCTGGGTCGATATAGGCAGTTGCCTCGTCCAAAATGACAACCGGCGCATTTTTCAGCATGGCGCGGGCGATGGCAATCCGCTGGCGTTCACCGCCGGAAAGATGGGAACCGGCGCTGCCGACAACCGTATCATAGCCATTATCCAGCTTGCGGATAATGGCGTCGCAGCCGCTTTGTTTGGCTGCCTGCTCCACCTCTGCGTCCGTGGCACTGGGTCTTCCCATGCGGATATTCTCCCGGATACTGCGGTTAAACAGGTAGTTGTCCTGAGATACATAGGAAATCTGGTCTGCAATTTCAGACAGCGGCATATCCTTCAGCTCATGGCCGCCGAGGGTAATGCTGCCGGATGTAACATCCCAATACCCGGCAATCAGCTTCGCCACCGTAGACTTGCCGGAGCCGGACGGCCCTACAAGGGCGGTCATGGTTCCGGGGTGGATGGCGAGATTCACATCATGCAAAACCTCTGTTGTCCCGTCATAGGAAAACGACACAGACCTAAGAGAAATGCCGGTATCTTCCAGCTTGACCGGCGTGTCCTTATGGTTCAGTTCTTCGGCGTTCAGAAGCTGGCTGATTTCTTCCACATTTGTCCCCAGTACGGCCAAATCGTCCGTAAAGGTAAAGGCCGCAATAATCGGCCCGATCAGCCCCAGCGAGAAAATCACAATGGACAGGAAGGTGGAAAGCTCCAGACTGCCGGAGAGCCAGAATGCAAAACCGCAGGGCAGCACGCAGATCAGCACTGAGGGCAGGATGGCGTTGTAGGCGCTCATGGTTTTCTGGTTTTCATGCATCCAGTCCACATAATAGTTGGCGTTATAATTCACCGCGTCAGAATATTTTTTGTAGGAACCGGCGGACTGGCTGAACGCCTTTACCACCTCAATCCCGCCGATGTACTCTACAATGGCATTTGCCATCTGCTTGCCTGCCTTGACAGCACCCTCCCATTTGACGGGATAATTCTTCATACCGGCAGACATGACAGCAAGGCCCACCACCAGCGTAACAAGGGACAGGAGCGCCATGCGCCAGTCCAAAAGGAACAGGTACACGGCGATTACAAGCGGCACCAGCACATTTGCGGTCATTTCCGGGATCAGGTGTGCGAAGGTCGATTCCATGCCTTCAACCCGGTCAACAATCGTCGTTTTATACTGGCCGGACGGAGTATCTAAAATCGTCCCCATCGGGACGCGGGCCAGCTTTGCGGTGATATTCTCCCGCAGATCACGCAGCGTGTAATAGGTCGCTGTGTGGGAAATCGTTGTAGAAAGACAGGAAAACAGCACCTTCCCAAAGTAGCCGCACAATGCAATAATACCAGCGGTCACATAGCGGGAAAAATTCTGTTCCCCAGACAACATCATTGTGACAATATGCGCCACGCAGAAATAGGGCACCATCTGGCAGGCCACGCCTAATACCGCAAGGATAACACTGCCGATGAATTTTCCATGATAAGGTTTGCCCCATCCCCATAAGACACCTATGGGTGCCTCCTTCTTTTCCTCCTTCATTCTGTGGACACCTCCTTCTTCATATCACTCAGGAAAAACTTTAGCAGGCGTTTTTGGCCATTGCTGTCCTCTATGGAATAACTTTCCTGAATTTGCCCATTTTCTAAGTGAAGGACATAATTGCAGCAGCGTAGAATAAATTCCGGGTCATGTGTTACCACAAGTGCGGTTCTTCCGGCATTTGCCACTTGATTAACAACATTGGCAACCTGCCTCATGTGAAACAGGTCAAGACCGCTGGTCGGTTCATCGAATAAAATCAAAGGGCGCTCCGAAGCAATCGCAGAGGCAACCGCCACGCGCTGCTTTTGGCCGCCGGACAGTCCCATCGGGTGGCAGTCCTCATAAGGCAGCAGGTCCATCTCCTGCAAGATTTTTCTTGCCCTCTGCTTGTTCTCAGTTCTCATACTGAGCAGAATTTCATCCAGAACACTTTCAGTAAAGAGCTGGTGGTTTACATCCTGCATGACCATATAGCAGAGTTTCAATCGTTCTTTTCTGGAATAGTTCTTGCTCTGATCCTGCACCGTTCCTTTGAAGTGCTTTTCCAACCCGCAGAGGCACCGGGCAAAGGTGGATTTTCCCGCACCATTATGTCCGATGATGGCCGTGGCGCTGCCGGATGGGAAAGAGGTTTCCGTTATATGCAAGGTTTCCGGCTCATGCTTATAGGCGAAGGACACATTCTTTATCGTCCAAACCGCCCCGTTCATTCTCTGCGGCGAGCCTTCAACTTCTGAAAGCCCCGCAAGGTCAAGGGGCCGCAATCCCATATCATCGCGCTGTTTTGCCGACAGGCCGCAAAATTCCTCTGCTGTATAATCACCTTCGATTTCTCCATCTTTTAGGTACAGGACACGGTCAAAGAGGCCGGACAGATAATACAGCCGATGTTCAGAGATGATGATGGTCTTTCCCTGCGATTTCAAAGTAAAGAGTAGCTGTCGGAAATCAGCGATAGCGTATGCGTCAAGGTTGGATGATGGCTCATCAAGCACATAAATATCCGGGTCAATCGCCGCTGCCGATCCGCAGGCGATTTTTTGCTTTTCACCGCCGGACAAAGAAAAAATACTTCTATCAAGCAGCGGCTCCAACTTTAGCTGTGCAGCTACACGCTTTACACGGTCACGCACAAGATCTTCCGCTATGCCGTGATTCTCTGGGCCGAAAGCCAGTTCGCTGGTCGTGTCCACATTGAAAAACTGAGAACGCGGATTTTGAAATACAGAACCGACTTTCAGAGAAATATCAAACAGTGACAGGTCACGGGTATCCTTTCCATCCAGATAGACGGAGCCGGTATAAGTCCCCTCATGATAATGGGGGATCAAGCCGTTAAACAACCGGGTCATGGTTGTTTTCCCACAGCCGGAAGTCCCGCAGAGCAGGACAAAAGAACCGTCCTCAATAGTGCAGGAAATATGTTTCAAAGCGCCACCGGCCTGCCTCTCACTGTCGGGAAGGGTACTGGCAGGATAAGAAAAGGACACATCTTGACATTCAATCATTTCCTTCACCCCCTTGCGGCAAGCACATAGATTTGCGCTGCAAATGCTCCCAGACAGATCAGCAGGAAAATAACATCCTGCACATGAAAACCCAGCTTACAGATATTCGTCCGTTTTACCGGGCCTCCCAATCCCCGCGTAAGGGCTGCCTGGGACAGTTCCTCTCCGATTTTGACGGAGCAGATCATCATGGGGACAATCCGATACTCTAAAATCGCACCGACTTTTCCACCACCAAAGCGGACGCCACGCATCCGCATGGCGTCCCCAATAGCGCTCCATTCTTCCGCAACCGTGGGAAAGAAGCGAAACATCACAGACATAGGAATGGTGATCTGCTGCGGCAGGGGGGTGGAGCCGTTCCATCGCCGCAACAAATTCGCTGACCGTGGTTGTCGTTACCACGAAATATCCCATGACCACGCTGGGGGTGAACCTCAGCAGAATGCCAACAATGGCTACTGCAATGTAGTTTGCTACGCCAGACAGTCGTGACAGACCGAACATTTCCAGGCACAGACTGCCTCCAAAAATCAGGATATAGAGAACAGCGCCTTTCCATTTTCTGACCGCTGACAAAAGTAACAGCGGGATCGCCGCCAACACGATGATGTAATACTGCATGATACCTTCATACGAACCGCCTAAAATAAAGACAGCTATGGTAATCAGTACCGCCAGTTTTGTCCGGGGGTCTAATAAAATTCCACTATTGTTTTTTTGACTTGAAAGAAGTTCGCGGCTCATTACACAATTCCCGCCCGCTCAAAGTGCTTTTTGAAAATCTTCCGTCCGATCAGGCCGCCGACAAGACCACTGACAAAAGCAGCAATAAGCAGTACCGGCAAAATCCAGTCGGGCATATAAGCCATGAGCGTGTCGGCATATTCCTGACCGTAGCCGGGGAGCAGGTTCTGGTAGTAAGCGTCACGCGTCACAACGATGGGAATAAAGGCGCCGATTACCCACATGGAAAAAACGCCGTGAATCAACACTTCGCGCTTGGCATTTTTGTAGTCACAGGCTTTCATCATAAAATCGGAAATCAGCCCGAAGATCAGCCCGGTAGGGATGCACCACCAGCCCATGCCGGTCAGCAGCATAATGATACCCAGCAGCACTCCGCAGATGGTAAGCATACCGAATTTCTTAATTTTGGAGAAGAACAACATCATCGGAATACCGCCGACAAGCGGCACGATCACGCTGATAAGCGGAATAAAGATCGGGATAAAACCGATAGACGCCGCTGCGAAAATGACGATAAAGTAAATCGCCGTAAAAATACCGATGTTGATTAAGTCCTTTCCTTGCAATTTGTTGTTCATTGCGAAACCTCCTAACATGATTACTTTCATCTTTGTTAGTTCTTGCTAACTAACCCTAATGATAGCATAAATTCAGCTGTGCTTCTATGCACATATCGGTATTTTAAGCCCGTATAGCAAGGAGTTTTTTCGCTCTGCCAGAATATCTATTGACCGGGAGTTTTCTCGCAGGTATAATAATATCAGCGATTTTGCGTGATGAAAGGGGCGAAGCAGTTGCGTAACATGATATACAACATTTTAGAAAACAGCGATACTGTTTCTGGTGTGACCTTGAAAAACAGTCCAAATAGCAGCACATTGCTTTTGGATCGGACAGATGGCAAGGGACGCATGACATTCCATACGCTCTTTCCGGGGCTGACTTTGGCTTTTATTTTTGTAAACGCTCCCGTATGGCCGGAGTCGGATGAAAATTCAAATCTAAAGCCTTTGCTGATTAACTATTGCGTTTCGGGCAGAAGTGAATTGCTTCTGGATGACGGCTCCTACATTTACCTGAAGGAAAATGATTTTTGTGTCAGTGAACAGACCGCACAGAAAGAATATATCTTTCCCACACGGCAATATCAGGGCATAAAAATATACTTTGACCTGCCACTTCTTTTACAGTCCTGCGGTGAACTTTTGAAATCTTTTTCACTTGACCTCCCTACGCTGGAAAAAAGTTATTGTGGCAACCATAAGACATATATCAACGGAGCGGACAGTGAGCTGGAAAATATATTTCAAAAACTCTGGCGGCTATCTGAAAAGCCCTCTGCCTTCCATTTGCAAATCTATATGCTTGAACTTCTCCACCGGCTTTTTAACATGGAAATCCGGCCTCCGAAAACCTGCGGCTTCTACACGGAAACGCAGGTTGAAATTGCAAAAAGGGCAGCGCAAATTCTCTCTGATGATCTTCGCCAGCACATTCCTGTACGGCGGATTGCAGAACGCTTTTCGGTCAGTGAAACCAGTCTGAAAAACTATTTTAGAGGCGTATATGGACAAAATATATCCACCTGGCTACGGGAAATCCGTATGAACGAAGCCGCAAGACTTCTTTCGGACACAAAGCGTCCGATTGCCGAAATATCCGAACAGGTCGGCTATTCTAATCAAGGGAAATTTGCAGCTGTGTTCAAAAAGCAGTTTGGACTATCGCCGCTGGAATACCGGCGGTCAAAGAATTTGGAAAACCGATAAGAGCAAAGCCGGGATTTGCCGCTTGATAGCAAAATCCCGGCCTTTCTTGTGCCTAAAAACTATTTGTAAATCAGTTCATCTTGAATAATTTCCTCTGCCTGCGCTTTCAGCGTGTTCATCAGCCCCACCCAGCGCATAGAGTCACAGGCTTTCAGTTCCTCCGTGACACCCGCAACTTCCATCATGTGAGGCAACATGGTTTTCACACGCCCCTGTGCTGTCCGCTCAATCTCTAACAGGTGTGGATACAGCTTCTCGCTCATCAGCAGATGGTTGTAGAGAATGGGGCGATGTTCCTTTAGGTAGGATTTTCGCATTCTGCCGTACTTGCCGATAGAAGTTTCCGGCTGTTCAGAAAGTTTTAGGTTGGGTATATCATAATCTCCACAACGAATGTAAGTCAACTTACTCATATTCATTCTCCTTTGCTTCGTGATGATTAGACTGCTGCGCTGGCTGCTATGCTGCCTTTGCGTGGTTCTTCTTTCGGCAGCTGTCCGACAGTAGAAAAAACACCTTTTTTCATATCCTCAGCCCGGATCAGGGCTTTCTTAGCGTCCATTTCCGCTTTTTTCTTCGCCTTGATTTTGTCCTCATACCGTTTCTGTGCGCCGCTGGCTTTCCGCTTCAAATAATTCTGATGAAGCCTGTCCTTGCGTTCTTCTTTTTTCCGCAGTTCTTCCTGTTCCTCCGGGGTTAAAGGAACCGGCTGTAAGGATGGTGGGATATAGCGTCCTAAAAAATTGAAGTAGATTTCAATTTCCTGCGTGGTGTCCTGACTGCCTTTTCGGGCGCGTTCGTGGACAAGGATTTTCTCTACAAACTCATTGAGCATGGTGTTTGTCAGCGTGTCAAAATTCTCGTATTTATCAATCAGGGCTATAAATTTCTCCGCTGATTTCTGGCTTTGCTCGTAGCCGGTAACAGCCTTTTCCAGCTCCACAATTTCAATCTCAAGTGCGTCCTGCTCTTTGGCATACTGTGCATCAAGCGCCCTATATCGTGCATCCGGCAGCTTGCCGAGGGCATTGTCCTCATAGATTTTGCAAATCAGTTTTTCCAGTTCTCCGGCTCTCTTTTGAGCAGCGGCCAGACGCCTGCGCTTTTTCGATATATCGGCACTCTGTTGAGCAACCTGCGTCTCCTGAACAGTGTGAATAAATTCCGTCCGGTCATTTCTCGAATATTCAGCGATAGCCCGGAGCGTGTCGGAAACCAATGTCAGAACAGCACTCTCATTGATACGGTGTTGTGTAGGGCATAGTGTCCCACACGGAACTTTGGTATAATTGGAACAGGTATATTGAGAAATCCTCTTGCCATTGTTGGTGCGGTGGACATACATCTTGCCGCCGCAATCGGCACAATAGAGCAAGCCTGTGAGGGGAGCCGCTTCGCCCCAGCCGTTTG
>OGQR01002205.1_pt1 | contig 12097 bp, 8 predicted proteins | sample 1553271 | NCBI WGS metagenome assembly OGQR01 (sample SAMEA2579970, study PRJEB22360) | human gut metagenome | biome: human gut; feature: human-associated habitat; material: faeces | place: Denmark | collected 2008/2010 | reverse complement strand
TATGATTTAAATATTCTAGGTTCAATAATGATTAAGGCAACGACTGAGAAAGTAAAAAGGGGAAATGATGGAGTAAGGATTGCGGAAACAACTGCGGGTATGTTAAATTCTATTGGTTTACAAAATCCTGGTTTAGATGTGGTTATTAAAGATAAACTTCCGTTTCTTGCTCAATATGATTTACCAATTATTGCAAACGTTGCGGGGGCAAATTTAGATGAATATGTTTTAGTCGCAAAAGAATTGTCAAAAGTTGCAAACGTTGGTGCTTTAGAAATTAATATTAGTTGTCCGAATGTTACAAAAGGGGGAATGACTTTTGGCACCGATCCTAAATTTGTATATGAATTAACCAAAAAAATCAAAGCAGTTTCCTTCAAACCTGTCTATATCAAATTAAGTCCTAATGTAACTAACATTGTCGAAATTGCGGTAGCTGCTGAACAAGGAGGTGCTGATGGGTTATCCTTAATCAATACACTTTTGGGAATGAAAATTGACTTAAAAACCGGTAAACCTCTTTTAGGTAATAAGATGGGAGGGTTTTCGGGTCCAGCTATTAAGCCGGTAGCCCTTAGAATGGTTTATCAAGTATATGAAGCAGTTAAAATTCCTATTATTGGAATGGGAGGTATTGCCAATGCTTATGATGTTTTAGAATTTTTATATGCTGGAGCAAGTGCTGTAGCAATTGGTACGATGAATTTAGTCGATCCATATATTTGTAAAAAAATAATAGAGACATTGCCAAATGTACTAGAAAAATATGGCTTTCATGATGTCAATGAAGCAATTGGTTATGCACACAAATAAGGAGGAAATATGGTAATTGTAGCATTAGATTTTGAAAATTATCAAAAAGTAGAAGAATTTTTAAATCTTTTTGAAACCCCTATCTATGTTAAGGTGGGTATGGAGTTATTTTATCAAGAAGGGATAGAAGCAATTAAAGCAATCAAAGCGAAGGGTCATAAAGTGTTTCTTGATTTAAAGTTGCATGATATTCCTAACACTGTATATCATGCGTCAAAATGTCTTGCTAATCTTGATGTAGATATCATAAATTGTCATGCGGCAGGCGGTATACAAATGATGAAAGCATGTTTAGAAGGAGTGATGGAAGTTTCAGCTCAAAAGAACCTTGCTAAAAGACCTCTTGTGATTGCTGTCACGCAACTGACCTCAACAAGTAAACAGATGATGAATCAAGAATTAGGAATCAATGGCGAAGTGGTTGATACGGTTGTTCAATATGCTCAAAATGCTAAAATAGCAGGATTGGATGGTGTTGTTTGTAGTCCTTTAGAAGCGCAAAAAGTGAAGGAAGTTTGTGGTCAAGATTTTATTACAGTAACTCCTGGTATTAGACCAACTTCAACACAAGTCAATGATCAAGTACGAATCACAACACCACAAATGGCTAAAAAAATGGGCTGTGATTTTATTGTTGTAGGAAGGCCTATCACAAAAGCACAAAACTCTAAAGAAGCATATATGAATATTAAGAAAGAATTTTTAGGTGAATAAAATGAAAGAAATTGCAAAAGACTTATTAGATATCAAGGCGGTCTTTTTGTCGCCTTCTAAGCCGTTTACTTGGGCAAGTGGTATTCAATCACCCATTTATTGTGATAATCGCTTAACCCTTTCTTATCCCGTTATTAGAAAAAAAATTGAACAAGAAATGGCTAAAATAATCAAAGAAACATATTCTCAAGTTGAAATTTTAATGGGAACCTCAACTGCAGGAATTCCCCATGCTGCATATATTAGTGCTCTTTTAGATTTACCGATGGGTTATGTTCGTAGTCGTGCTAAATCTCATGGTAGAGAAAATCAAATTGAAGGCAAATATGAAAAGGGTCAAAAGGTTGTTGTTATTGAGGATTTAATTTCAACAGGTGGTAGCAGTATTGAGGTTGTAAAGACGTTAGAGGAGGCAGGATTAATTGTTATAGGGGTTGTTGCTATTTTTAGTTACAATTTAGAAGTAGCAAAAGTTAATTTTGAGAAGATAAAATGTCCTGTTTCGGTTCTCACCAATTATGATGAACTGTTAGAAGTAGCAGTGTCATTCAATTATATTGATCATGTTGCCAAAGAGAAACTGTTGAAATGGAAATTAAACCCCCATGATGAAAGATTAAGTAGTAAAATTGTAGGATAAGTTAGAAATAAAAAAAGCATTTTTATGAAAATTAAAAATGCTTTTTATACCAATTTAAATAGGAATAAATTGTTTATTAAAATTATTGATTAAATTTGAAGTGAATAATTTTCCCCTTGTCTATTTCCACAAAATTTAAAGATCCGTTTGCCAAGGAAGATTTAAAAGTTATCTTTTGATCAAGTTGGATAAAAAGGGCTTTGATAAAGTGAGAATGAGTAACTATCAAAATTTTCTTATTAGGATAGATGTGGTCAAGAGCTAACATTTCATCATATGCCCTTTTTCTAATTATAGTAGATTTTTCCATTCCTTGATAATCATCATTTAAAATTCTTTCATAAACAGTATCAGTAATTTTAAGACCATCTGCTTCGCCAAATTCTCTTTCAATCAATTGATCACGAATAATGATTTCTTCTTTTTGATAACCTAGATGTTCTTTAATAATTTGACAAGTTTCTTTTGCCCTTAAAAGAGGGCTACTTAAAAAAAGATCCCAATGTATGTTATAGGCATTTAAACGACAAATGGTTTGATTGATTTGTTTTTTTCCTTCATTGTTGAGAGGAATATCAAAACGACCTTGGATGAGAAATTGTTGATTCCAATCCGTTTGACCATGGCGAATTAGACAAATTAATGTACTCATTTTACCTCCTTGAAAATTTGCAATTATTATTTTATTTTATTATAACATAACTTTTTATATTATTTGCAAAAAATGATGAAATTTGTTATACTGAATAAGCAAAGATATATAAAATGTGAGGTAAAAGTTATGAAATTCAATTTTAAAAATCGGGTAAGAAATTTTAAACTAGCAACAACTGATTCTTTTGTTCCTTTGTTTGAGGCAATTACAAATTCAATTCAAGCGATTGAAGAAAGAGGATATTTCAATCATCCATGTATTAAAATTAAAATTGAGAGAGATAGTTATCGCATAACCGATTTTACTTCTGGTATTTTTGCTTATTATATTTCAATTGTACCATCTTTTATTCCATTATTAGATATTTTAATTTTAATGTTATTTACCGTTATTATCAATCAAGGAGCAAGTCAATATATTCAAATGGAGAAAAAGACGATTAAAGTGATGAAAACAATACCAGTTTTACCTCGAATTCAATTGTTGATAAAAGTAAGTATACCTTTGCTACTTTCTTTTACATCCCTTTTTATCACTTTACTTGTCTTATTGGTGTTAAAAACGATTACGTTTATCACTTTCATTTTTGCTCTTTTATTAGTAAGTTTATTATTATTCATTTATGATGTGATTTCTTTAAAGGAAGAATTGAATATTAGAAATCATAAACCAAGAAGGTCATTTGTTTCTAACCTATACTCATATATTTTACCGATTATATATTTTGTAGTGACAACAATTCTTTCATATTTTGGTATGTCGATATATATTGCCTATTTGATAGGATGTATTGTATTTGTCATACTAGGAATACCACACGTGTTTAATTTGAAAAAAAATATGGAATCTTTATTTATGGATTTGGATGTGATCAATTAATATGACAAAGAAAAACTTAATTATTTTATTGTTAATTCCCTTTTTAATTGCTTTGCTTGGTGTTGTAACGATTAATACGACCTTTCATTTCATTGATAATGATATTATTGCAATTCAATGGGATTATGATGATACCGAGGCTTTTCAATTACAAGATAATTTATATTTGTTAGAAGCGGTTGGTGTCAATCAAAAAAACTATCCAGCAGGGGCTGGTAATACACTTGTATGGAGTATTAGAAATCGTAATATAGAAGATGACAATGTGTATGGTGAAATTGTTAAACAAGATCAGCACTATTATTTAAAAACACTTGCGTGTGGAGAGGTGATTATCACATGTTCAAATGAAAAGGGTACAATTTTTAAATCCATGCATGCGATTATTTATGAAAATGGAGCCATTCTTATTCAAACGAAAATTAGAGGTTCTCAAAACAATATTGATCAAACAATTTACTATGGTGAATATGATTTAGAAAATCAAAATAAAATAAAGGCAAGTGTTGATTTAGAAATCACAGCCGTACCAAAGAGTATCTCTTCGCTACTTAGAATTGAAAACCAAACGGATAATATTGGAATTGATTTAATGAATCATATATTAGAAATTAAAGATGCTGGTTTTGCTTCATTTACCATTAGTTGTGGTGATGAAAATATTGCGAAAAATGCTACTTATTCCTTTGAAGTAGTTGAAAATGGAGTGAATGTATATAGTTATGATGATCTATTGAATTGTTCTAATTATTCAAATACTGGTGAAATTATTGTTCTTCGAAAATCATTTGAATCACTAGAAAATGCTTATCAGATGAGTGCTAGTGGAGAGGTTCTCTTAGAAGATGGCAAGCCAGTTTTAAAAGAAAATAATGTTGAATGTTTTGGTAACTATAATCCAGTCACTAAAAAATTTAATTTTAAAAATGAAATCTATCGTTTTGTTACAACCTATAATAAAAATTATATTGATCAGTGGAATCAAAGTGTTGCAACAAGTGGCGGTAGCAATTACATATCAACTGAAATTTTAGTAGGTCTTCATATTCAAAAAGACTTTTATGGGAATGGATATACAATTAATATGCATAATCTGACTTATCCAACTGAAATAATTGAAGTAGATAGTGGTGATGGAACGTTTGTATCTATTCCTCATTTAGCTAAAGATGATTTATTTAGAGGCCCTCTTCCTTTTTATGCTTTGGGTGACCATAATAATATGCCATTGGTTGAAGCTTTTGGTCAAGATAATATTGGAATGTATGTGGAAGGCAATGATATTTTAATCAATGATGTCTATGTACGAAATTGTGATTTTGGTAATAGATTGGCTAATCTTGATACAGTGGGAACAGTTTTAGAAGTGAGTGGAAATAATATAAAAATTATGAATGCTAGACTTGCGAATGGTAAAAATGTTTTACGTAGTTTTTCTTCAATGCATGTAGAAGTAATCAATAGTATGTTAAGTTATGCAAGAAACTTTTTGGTTTCGCTTGGTACGAATGAGTACATTCTTATTGATGGCAGTAAAACGTATGATTTTACCGATTTAAATGGGAATTTGACATCACTTCAAATAGAAGATTATTTTCAAACGAATGGGGCTGGTGACAATATTTTAAATGCCTATTTACAAGCCAATTTTAGTTCAAAAGAGAATATGAAAAAAGCTCTTTTGTCTATGCAAAGAGCGCTTAGTAATGAAAAGTTAATTCAAGATGAAGAGAATAATCCTATTTACAAAGGTAGTATGAAAATAAAAGATACTTTCTTTTATCAAAGTGGAATTGCGGCAATCTCTCTTGAATCTATGTTTAATGGGCCTTTCTTATATTCGAATATTCCTAGTGTAATTTGGGAAGTATTAGGAATGCTTGAAACACAAGAAGGTATACCTCTTGATAGTCTTAAAACAAGTAAGATTGCGGGGTTATCTTATCCAGTTGAATTAGAAATTTGTGGTAATACGAAATTTTATGATTATAAAACTACGGATAGTGTGGATATTAGTGGATTAATTACCGAAAATATATCAAAGTTTGCTCAATCCATTGATCCAAGTTATGAGGGAATAATAGATATTGATAAAATATTTCCAATTAAACAATATTTAATTGACAAGGCCACAACTCAAGGTTCAATTTATACAGACAATGGTAAAACATATATAAATTTACCCATTGCGTATTATGGTGGTGGACTTAATTTATCTAAAGTTGAAGTTTCCACTGAGGATATAACGATTCATTTCAATCCAGAAATTGAAATTGATTTGATTGATAATTATTTAAATTTAGGACAAGGTTCTAATACAGTTGAGATGTTAAAAAATATGATGCTAAAAGCAGTAACGGTGGTAACCGGTTATGAACCATTCAAATTTGTATGTATGAAAGGTGATGGTTATTTATATGGAGAAACACCAAAGATTTCTGATTTAATTTTGAATAACATAAAAGGAGAATAAGAACATGAAAAAGAAAATCCTAAATTTAATAACTATGATATTATTATGTTTTGTTTTAGCAGGATGTTCTAGTTTCTTTGGTGATAATGAGGCACTACAAATTGAAAATATTCAAGCTGAAAGTTTAGAAAATGGTGACATTAAAATAACAATTACATATGTAAATGAAGTTTTAGATCCAACCATTTTTATTGTACCAAAGGGTGATACAGGCTCAACAGGGGTAGGAATTAAAGAAATAATAACGACTAAAAAAGAAGATGGTAGTGGTTCAATTTTAACAATTACTTATACGGATGATTCTATTTCACCAACAATTGTGGAAGTAAAAGATGGTGTTTCGGTTAGCAGTATAGATCCTGTTGTCAATCCTGAAACTGGAGAAATAGTAATTTATATTAGATATAGTGATGGGACGAGTTCAGAACCGATGGTACTTCCAAAAGGAGAAGATGGTAAAGATGGCATTTCGGTGATCGGCATTGACCAAAGAATCAATAGAGATTCTAGTGTGACTTTGACTTTTAAAATGTCGCAAGGAGAAGATGTCATTGTGAATATTCCTGCACCTCAACAAGGAGAAGATGGTAGAGGGATTAAAGATATTGTATCAATACCTAATGGGGATAGATATGTTATGATTATTACATATACTGATGATACAACAAAGGAATTAGAATTCGCAAGACCTAATAAATGGTTTTCAGAAATGAGTAAGCCACTAGATACAGATGGTATCAATGGTGATCTATGGTATGATTTAAGCCACAATGTGATATATGTCAAACAAAATAATAAGTGGACACAAGTGATAAGTCTTTATGATATCACAAATCAAACGTATACTGTGAAATTTGACTTAAATGATTCAGCAGATGCACCTGCAAGTATGCCACTTGGTACGCTTTTCACTTATGAAATTGTTGGTGGAAATTATTTTAAGGCATCAGGGTATGAAATACCAGTTCCTACAAGAGAGGGATATATATTTGCTGGATGGTATACGGTAAAAATTCCAACGGTTGTGAATGGAGCATTTACTGATTTAACAGCAGTGTTCTCTGATTTGACATTATATGCAAAATGGGAGTTAGCGAATGCATAATATCTAAATGAGAGGAGATGATGAAATGCTTTCAAAATTTAAAATTAACTTAATATTTTTGTTATGTATGCTATCTTTAGTTAGTATTGGCTTTTCATCATGGAGTATTACTTTAGATGCGATAAATGTTGATGCTAATATTTCTGTAGATAATGTAGTCAACAGTGAAGATTATATTTATCTAGATACAACTAAAGGAGATAATAATACAGGTATTTGTTGCTTTAAATATAAAAATAATGGATATCTTGATAATAATGGTGAAATAGCTAATACTGGATATGTTGAGGCTTATTTTATAATGGATTTAGATAGATGTAAATTATTATTTTCACAAAGTAATTCTATGTATTTATCTATTACTTTAAAATATGCGAATGATAATCCAACTATATTAAATATTTTTCAAGATGATAGGCAAGAGTTAGGATATAGAACAGTAAATCATGAGATAATAATAGATAATAATTATGATGTGACTATGGGTTCTATTTCGGGAATAGATAACAAACAATATGTAATACCAATTACAATTAGTAATCTTTCCACAATTGAAGAACAATTTATAAGTTTTCAGATAAAATATAGTTTTTTTGCAACTGCAGGTGATTATTTTAATGAACAAATATATCAATATCTATATGGTGATAACATAAAATTTTCAATTACCGTTTTGATAACAAATAGTAATTGATTTATAGGAGTAATAATATGAAAAAGAAATCAATTTTGTCATTACTTTTTGTAATTTTTCCTATATTAGTAGTAGTAGGAATGTCTACTTGGATTATCATATATGAAGTAACTTTTTCACCAACATACGTGGCAAGTTCTATATCAGAATTTTTTGGCGTATCACAGGAAACAATTTATAATGGAGAAGAACAAGTACCTGTTCAAAAAATGGGTGATCCAATTCCAGTTGAAAATATTTTATATAAATATAAATTAGAAAGCGAAGAAGAAGATCAATATATCAGTGGTAAACCTATTGATGCGGGAATCTATGATGTTATAATTGAAGTTCAAGATGTAGGAGAATGTAAAGTCAAATTTACAATAAAGCCTAAAGAAATAAAACTACTTGAACAACAAATAGTACAAATGGATTATGATTCTAATCTTCGAACATTTAATCAAATAATATATAGTTTTGTAGAATCACTTAAATTTATTGATAATAATAACAATGAAGTTGCTACTAAACTACTCAATTGTAAAATTGTAGGTATGCATAATGGTGTTTATTATTATGGTGAAGTTCCTAATTCAAGTAATTTAGAAACAACTGATACTCTTGTAGGTAGTACATATTTAGCATATTTATCTGTGGGCAATCCTAATTATGAAGTTACAAATACGTTAACTTGTATAATCAAATATAAGACTGCTATGGTTGATGGTGTTTATTATACAATTGAGGATGCTTTTTTGCAAACAGGAACCATTACTTTTGCGGGTGACGCCACTGATTCTAATAGTTATGTAATGACGTCTTTTACTAGTCTAACAAAAAGTGAAGGAAATCCGTATACCAATTTTACAGAAGAGAATGGGTTTAAAAGTTTTGTATTAAAAAGTGGAATGACTCTACATATTCCATATGATGATACTACTAATGATTTAAATGAAATTAAAAGTACAGCACCTAGTAGTTTTAATGTATATTCTTGTTTTATTATTCCTAAAGATATTATAATTCGTGCAGAGACAAATGCAAAAATAAATATAGGTGGAGTTATATCTGGATATGGATATGTTGGTGACCATGGTGTCATAATGAATTATGGCAATATTTATATGCAATCTCAATCTACTTTGAATTCATATGGATTTTTGAAGGGTACTGGTTTATTAACATTAGAATCGGGTTCTGTAACTCAAGATTGTATGAGAATTTTTGACTGGGCATCTACAAGTAGCGCAATGGATGTAAAAAATGCTGGTGCATTTCCTATTGTATCTTGGAGTATGCATAATATTTCTTGTCCTACTAAGATTTATAACGGAGCAAATTATAAAGCATATGCATCCATATATGGATCAAATTTTTTGGTTGGATTAAGAACGGTGATTATAGATGTTATTGGTGATTCATCGAGTTCATCCAATTGTTTATTTAGACCTATGACTTCTTCTAAAAGTAGTGATTATATATATAAGTATGGAACATCAAATAATAATTCGTGTAATTTATCTATTACTGAATCTAATCAAATCAAAGGACAAAAAGATATAATAGAAATTCATGGAAATTATGAGGATGTAAAATTATCAGTAGGAATATCTGGGTATTCATTTGAAACATCTACAACTTGTCCAGCCCCTCTTAGTTATATGGATATTATTGTAGCAACTGGCGGTACTTTAAAAATTTCCAATTCTTCATATGTATTTTTGCTTGGAACTTCTTTAACTGTTGAAAAAAATGCTATTCTTGATATATCAGGTGGAGCATATATGGCTTTTGATAAAATAATAGGATCTACAATACAAATTTGTCCTTTCTTTAAATCACATTGTACTAACTTAGTTGATGCAGAATTTATACTTAATGGAACACTTTCCGGTACTGGAAGCATAGGGGGAATTATTCAAACTGAAAAAAGTGGAGCACAGCTGACAATCTCCTCTTATATTATTGATTCAATCAAAATTAAAAGTGCTAGTAATGCAGCAACTGAAATTACGAATTATGCTGCTTATGGTTCTATTGGGGATACCGTATCATTTAATGAAAATGAACCATTTGAAAATAATACTGCTTATGTATCAATAACATCAAATAATAGTGAATATTATTTTACTATTGCTTCAAATGTAAAGCAATTCATAATTCATTATTATGACGAAGAAAATCAAATTGAAAGCCAAACTATTCAAGTTTTAACTCCAGATTCTTCTGGTAACTATATATATGAAATAGTAGGCGACGAATATATCCCTGAAAAAAGGCATTATGACTTTAGTCAATGGTTACTTTCAGATAATACACCTGCAATAGGCTATGTACTAAAAGATGGAGAAAATGATAATACTTTAAACCTCTATGCATCATGGAGTGAGCATACCTATTCATTTTATTATACTGGTGGTTATAAGGATAATGATAACAATATAGTAAATGTAACTGATGATATGATATTATCTAATGCAATTGATCAATTTACATTAAGTGATTTTATTGATGGAGTATTAAGTATAACAACTACTTCGACATATAATGGGAAATATTTTAATGGATGGTATATAGGAATAGATGCATCTACTAATATTGAAATTAGTTCTATTTCAATTGATCATCTAAATATGTATATTGATAATTTTGGTGATGATACTTCCATTTTTCTTTATTGTGAATTTACAGATTTAGAACAGTTTAAAGTGAGTTTTATTACTAATAATGATCAACATGAAGGATTTGATTCCATAAATGTATCATCTGGTAATACGATAGATTTAACACCATATAATGATGATCTAAGAAAATTTGATCTTATTTCTACATATGATCGTTTTTTCACAGGATGGTATACCAGTGAAGACATTGAATTCACTTCTGATTCCATTGTTAGTAGTAATTTAGTACTATATGCTAAATGGAAAATGAAAGAAGAGTTAAGCATTAGAGATTCTAATGGTACTGAAATTGATCTTATTTACTATATTGTCGGTCAATATGTGGCTTTACCATCAGAAATATCAAAGGAAGAAGAGGCTGCTGATGGCTATATAATCAAATATGATTTTGATAAATGGCAAATTCATGGAGGTTATCTTGATGGACAACAATTTAATGCTAATGAAAGTATAATTATTGAGGAAAAATTTGATGGTATAATATATAGAGAGCCTATTTATTTTGAGTCAAATTGGTGTCGCATCACTGTTACAGTATCTAATGCTACAATTACTATAACTATAATTTACAATGGAGAAACTATAACATGTGAAAGTGATAAAACAATTGATGTAATACTAGGGACGGACATTAAAATAGATTCAATAACTTATACACAAGATAATAATCAAGAAGCTACTTTAAATGGTGTTGCTATTTCAGTAGGTGCAACTTATACAATAGAAAATAATTCTACTTTGAATGTTGAATCATCTAGTTCTTGCCTTGTTGAAGGAACGTTGATTACAATGGCAGATGGAAGTAAAAAACCAGTAGAACAAATTATTGCTGGAGATATGGTACAAGTATTTAATCATGAAACTGGCAAGGTCGAAGTTTCAAGAGTTATCTTTAATGATCATAGCTTACAAGAAGCACAAATATATAAGATTATTAACTGTGAATTTTCTAATGGCTCCATTATTAAAATTGTTTATGAGCATGGTTTTTTTAATAAAGAAGAAAATAAGTATGTCTATCTTACCAATGACAATTATAAAAAATATATTGGTAAAACTTTTATAACTTTTGATGAAGATGGCAACAAAGAAGAAATCATCTTATTAAATGCTTATCTTACTGAAGAGCAATGCAGGATTTATTCACCAGTTACTGAAAAAACATTAAATTACTTTACTGAAGGAATATTATCTATGCCAGGAGGTATTTTTGGTTTATTTAATATTTTTGAGTATGATATAGTTACCCTTGAATATGATCAAATTCAAAAACAATCAGATATTAATCAGTATGGATTATTAACAGTTAATGATTTTAATGGAATGATTAATGAGTATATGTTTGATATTTTTAATGGAAAATATTTAAATGTTGCGATAGGTAAAGGGTTAATTACTTGGGAATATATTAAATATCTTGCAGAAAGATATGGTTCCCTTTGTTAATCATTTTTGTCA
>OGQR01002192.1_pt1 | contig 12139 bp, 9 predicted proteins | sample 1553271 | NCBI WGS metagenome assembly OGQR01 (sample SAMEA2579970, study PRJEB22360) | human gut metagenome | biome: human gut; feature: human-associated habitat; material: faeces | place: Denmark | collected 2008/2010 | reverse complement strand
GCCATATGGGGCAGCGTATAAAGCAAGGGGATTAAGAACAGTAACTGCCGGGCCAAAGACAAAAGAATAGAAATCTTTGCTTTCCCGATAGACTGGAAAAAATTAGTTATCACAATCTGTGCCCCTACCATCGGGAAAGACAAGATGGTGATACGCAGGCCGACTTCCGCTAATTTATTCAGTTCCGCATCGTCCGAAAACATCGCCACGATATGCCCGGGCAACAGCTCACTGCACACCCAACCTAATCCCATAATAGTCACAGCTATCCGGATCACTTTCTTCAACGTTTTCTGAACCCGTTCAAAATGCCTCGCACCGAAATTATATCCGACGACCGGTTGCATTCCTTGCGTCAATCCGATCACCACCATTACAAATAAAGTAGCCACCCGGTTGACAATGCCATAAGCACCGATGGCCAAATCTCCTCCATAAATCTTGAAGTTATGATTCAGAACGATCACTATCCCACTGGCACACACATTCAGGAGAAAGGGAGCCATTCCGATCGAGAAAATACTCATGATGACATGTTTTCTCAAGCGGTAAAACCCTCTTCGAAAATGGATGTAGCTGGAACTATGTAGAAAATGGTTCAACACCCATGCCAGCCCTCCCATCTGCGCCAGGATCGTAGCCGTCGCAGCTCCCCGGATTCCCCAATCGAGGTGGAAGATAAAAATCGGAGCCAGAATGATGTTTACTCCTACCGTCAGCAGGGACGATAACATCGCTTTTTTAGGATACCCCGTTGCACGCATCACATTGTTCAAACCGATAAATAAAAAAGAAACAGGATTTCCCAATAGCAACACCTGCATAAAATCGCGGGCATAGGGTAAGGTGGAAGTACTTGCTCCGAAAAAAATCAATATTTCATCCAGGAAATAATAGGTGATTCCTCCGAAACATATCCCTGTCAGGATACATAATATCAAAACATTATGCAACACTTCGGTCGCCTTCAGATCATCCTTCTGTCCCAGGTAAATAGAACTGATCGCAGCGCCACCGACACCGATGAGTGTACTGAAAGCGATAATCAGATTCATCAGCGGAAAAGTCAGGGCCAGTCCCGAAATAGCCAGAGGTCCCACTCCATGTCCGATAAAAATACTGTCTACGATATTGTACACAGACGTAACGGTCATCGCAATGATGGCAGGTATCGAATATTGTATCAACAACTTGCCGATGGATTCCGTTTCAAGTACATGAGGATTTTTTGTCTGTGTCATAGAGCGTTATTTAGTCGGGGATTAAAATTTCAATTTTTTTTCTATTTCCCCGGTTACTTTATAATATTTCCAGGTTCCTGTGCGTCGTCCTTTCTTATATTTTCCTTCTCCGAAGAGATGGCCGGTAGAATAATAGAAACGGGCCTCACCGTGCCTCAGCCCCCTATTATACTCCAACTCGGTTTTCAAAGTTCCATCGGAAAAAAATTCTTTATAAGCCGTAATCTTACCATTATCGTATGTCACCTGTACAGCAACTACCCCATCCGGATAGAAAAAACGGGATTCTCCCTGCAGCTTACCTTCCCGGTAGAGCAACTGCGCGACAACCTGCCCCTGCCGATCGGTAATCTTCCAAATGCCTTCCGGGTCACCGTTACTTAGTTTGCCGGCATAGTCCAGTTGCTCAGTCCGATAAGCATAATCTCCCCGGGTACTCACGGCGATGCTATCGGGAATCACCACATGATAATACCCGGACTCGATCAAGTCGGCCTGTTTTTCGAGTGACCGACTGAGTTCGCGGATCTCGTAATCCCGGGCAGCATCGACATTGTGAATAGCCACCAAATGCGTTTCATACCCACTTCCAGCATTGGTCAAAGTGAAACCGATGGCCTCGAAACTCTGAAAAGCCCCCTTATTCTTTACAAATTCAGCACGATCTTCCGGTGGCAAAGAACGAAAGAGATATTCGTAGGTCTCGGGCGAACTGACATATCCGTATATATTACTCCGGTTACCCAATTCACTCATCAGATCATTGTATTTTTCGTCCTGAACGAGGGTATTCCCCAAGGAATAATCTTTTATCATAGCAGCCAGGGTAGACGACGAATTACTGAATACCACATAATCGCCGATAAAGGTATAGTAGGGCTTGTCGAACTTACTGAACCATTTCCCCAGAAACATATTGAAAAAACCTTTCAGGCTGAGATAACCGATTGTATGTCCGTTATAATCGATATTCCGGAAACGCACAGGGGTCTTCCGCCCGATTTGTTCAGCCAGATAAGCCAGCTGATCTTTAGCCAGATCGATATCTTTGGCCCGGATGGCCAGTATCAGGTTATCCAGCCGGTTTTCCTGATCGACTGCCGGTTTGACAATCGCTATTTCATTCCCCATCCACGAAGTGAATAATCCGGCCAGATCCAATCCCAGAAATTTATTCAAGCGGGTTACGGTCTTTTCATATCCCTGAAATTCTTTCAGGTTATTTACCTTATAATCTTCCAGCAATATATTCTCAAGCTCTTCGAACGAACTGTAACATACCGATACGTATGCCGCCACATGATTACCGATAATCTCTCTGACCGACGATTTATTACCCTCCACCAGATTTAAAGCACTCCATAGTGAAAAGTTATGCCTGCTGGGATAGGTTTTCCCCGAAAAGGCAAGCGCTTTATCCTGCAGTTGCAAAGCTAACGCTGTCGTCTCGAAAGCAGAAGAATCGGCATTGGTGGCAGCTTCACCCCAAAGCATCTTCATCCATTTTTCGAACCGGGTATGTTCGAGTTCCAGACGGATATCCCCGGTATTGCTTTGTTCCTGGAAAGCCGGATGTCGCCCACAAGTCTTCCAGGCCCGGGTGACTAATTTTTCAGAAAAGGAGATAAACAACAGATTGGCTTTAATCGCATAATATAATTTCAGCTCCCCGATCCTGATCCCGGTAACGTCTCCCTTCCTGCTCATTTGTCCGTCGCCCAGCCCCCCTCCCACCAAGCCGTCGAATGCCTGGATAACATTCAGTTTCCCAAGATCGCAGACATACAATAAGTCATAATCGGTTGCAGAAACCAAATGGCAGGACACCGCAAAAGGGCGGTCTGTCAGTAATTTTCTCAATCCGGGATATACCTCGCTCAACGAATCGGCCAGATTCAGATTGGCATGATATTCTTCAAAGTAAGGATATGCTTTCAGAGATGCCCAAATCCGATTCCGGTATAATTTGTCACGTATTCGATTAAAAGAAGGGGTCTCGACAATAAATACCGCATCTTCAGGAATCCCTTCCCTGACGCGATACATACCGGATTGACGGAAAACCAGATACCAAATTCCGCCTGCCACCAAAAAGAGCAAGAGTACCCAAAACACCAGACGCCTTTTCATAAAATAACGAATAGATAGATTCAGACGAAAATACACAATTTTCTGCTATCTTTGCCGGTCCGATCTTTAAAAATACGCCTGGTTTTATATAAACAGAATCCATATGCGTTTTACAAATCGTCAAATCTTAAAAATTGCAGGTCCGATACTCGTCAGTGTCCTTATGGAACATCTGATCGGAATGACAGATACCGCTTTTTTGGGAAGAGTCGGAGAAGTAGAACTGGGAACTTCAGCCCTGGCAGGAGTGTATTATCTGGCCATTTTCATGCTGGGTTTCGGTTTCAGTACAGGGGTACAGATTATGATCGGCCGGCGAAACGGAGAAGGAAATTATACGGCGATCGGCGAGCTGTTCAACCAGGGATTCGTATTCCAATTTCTTCTGGCTACTTTTATCTTTTTTGCTACCCGTTTCGGCTCTCCTTTGCTACTCCGGCATCTGATCGACTCGCCACAGGTATACGAAGCTACTTTAGAGTATATGAACCGGAGAATTTTCGGTTTGTTCTTTTCGTTTACGGCGTTGATGTTTCGTGCCTTTTATGTCGGAATTGCCGATACGCGGACACTAACCGCCAACTCCCTGGTGATGGTCGGTACGAATGTTGTGCTCAACTATATCCTGATATTCGGGAAACTGGGTTTTCCTGCTTTAGGAATTGCAGGGGCAGCGATTGCTTCCGTCCTTGCAGAAGTCACGTCGTTGCTCTTTTTTATCGTATACACCGGCTTGAAGATCGACCGGCAGAAATATCGTCTTTACCGTTTCCACCGCATAGAAATCCACTTACTCAAACGGATTTTGGGTATCTCGATCTGGACAATGGTGCAGGCATTTATTTCTATCAGCACCTGGTTTTTATTTTTTATCGCTGTCGAACACCTCGGAGAACGGCCTTTAGCCATTACCAATGTGTTAAGGAATATCTCCTCCCTTTTCTTTATTATCGTCAGTGCTTTCGCCACTACCGCCAGTTCATTGGTAAGTAACCTGATGGGGTCCGGAGATTCCGGCAGGGTAATGGATACTTTCAAAAAAGTGTCCCGGCTATGTTATGTTTTTATCCTCCCCCTGATATTCGTGATGGCTTTATTCCCCAACAGCGTCATGCGGATCTATACGGATAACTCCGCTCTTATCCAAAGCGCGGTACCGGCCTATTATGTGATGATCTTCGTCTATCTGGTCAGTGTACCGGCTAATATTTTATTCAATACCGTATCCGGAACAGGAAATACCCGTTCGGCACTTTTTATCGAGCTGATCGCTTTGGTGGCCTATGTCCTGTCGGTGATCTATCTGGTGATCTACCTAAAAGCCGACGTCGCTATTTGCTGGACAACCGAATACATCTACCTGGTTTGTATGTTTTCATTAACCTATTGGTATATGAAAAAAGGAAACTGGAAAAACAAAAAAATCTGATCCGCTTTATCCGTTTTTAGTGTTTTCACTCTGCGCGGCGACGACAGAACATACTTTTAAAGACTTGCCATCCCACTTCTCCCATCCAACGGTAAAGAATCGGTTTTCCCAATTGCCAGGCCATATTGATCCATGGATTACCCGCAAAGCCCGGGCCACCCTGCTTTTCACCATTATTCCTCCGGTGTGGCATAAGGACGGCAGAAATTTCTGACCACATCAACCGTCCGGCATGAGAGCGGATATATTGCCAGTCAGCGGAAATTTTCTCCTCCGTTTCCTGACACAGCCGTCGGATCTCCCGCTTCTCCAGGATAACCTGGCCGAGAGGGGTTTTGGGATTGACCTTTGTCGTCTTCATCGTCATTCGCTTGCAAAGCTTCGATAACCATATTCATTATCCCGATCCGGATTCCATGTTTCATTCCCCAGACTATCAAAGTGAACAATAGGTAAAAACCTCCGACAATCAGAAAACCGAGCGCCGGACTATCCAATAATTCCCCCAGATAGCACCCTAAGGCGACAAACAGAAACAGAACCGTAAAAAAGGACAGTAATAACAAGATAAGGCTATGTGAGAGAACTGCAAGAACGATAGCAGTCCTCTCGATAGCCATTAATTTCAGTAGACGGAGTTTCAACCTGGCATAAGTTGAAATATCTTCCTTCAATTCAGTAAATATTTTCCCTGCAGTATTCTCCATCACCTCCCTGGTCAGTTAACCGACTTTTCAGAGTTCTTTACCCGATCTTTCAGGTTATTCACGTCTTTCCGGTAACTTTCGGCATATTGGGCTTGTTTTTGTTCATCAGCCTCAGCCCTGTTGTCCATCGTTTGCCGGAAATCATTTGCTTTCTGAGAAAGGTCGTCGGCGGTAGCACTAGCCTTATTACCGGCGGCCTCAGCCCATTCTTCGGCTTTATCCCCGGCTTTACCGGCCCACTGGCGTGCTTTATCGCCAGCCTCTTCGGACCATTCCCCGGCCTTACCGGCAAACTTCGAACCGGCATGTTCAGCTTTTGCTTTTACTTTTGAGAATACCGACCGGGCACCGTCTTTGATCCCATGTCCCACTTCCCGCAGCTCTTCCTCCAGTTTCTGGCGATGTTCACCTGTCATCAGGTAGCCGACAGCGGCTCCGACAAGTGCTCCAATCCCCAAACCTAACAATAGTTTTGAATTCTCGCTTTTCATAATCTTTTGTTTTTATCGTATTGTACATACTCAACGAAAGGAGAAAGCAAAAAGTTTGGTTTTTAAATAAACTTAAAGCAAATTTCAAGACAACAACTCTAAAACCTTTTCCGGCCGGCTAAAATCAGGAATGACAGCTGAAACTTTATCGCCAATGGCCTCTTCAGGATTCGTCGTCGCCAATCCGATCACCCGCATCCCGGCAACCGTACCCGCTTGTATTCCGGAAAAGGAGTCCTCGAAAACGACACATTCTCCGGGATCCACCTGCAAATCCCGGGCAGCCAGCAAATAGCACATCGGATCGGGTTTGCCGGACGTTATCCGATCGGCCGTTACAATCGTATCGAAAACCTTCTCTATGTCCATGAGCTTTAAAGCACGCTCTATTTTAATCCGATAAGAACTGGTTACCAGGCCCACCCGATATCCCTTTGTTTTAAGCATATGCAAAAACCGAACGGCTCCTTTTACTTCCGGAAAATCCATCGTCTCTTCGTATTCATCACAGGCCCGGGTAATCTTCCCGAGTTCTTCGGAAGAATAATCCGAAAAATAAAGTTCATAAATCCGTTGTAAAGTCGTCCCTTTTATTTTTGCCGGAAAATCCGGAATACCGATATGATATTTTTCCGCCACTTGTCTCCAGAAAATATCGTAGAGCGGCTCCGTATCCGCCACTACACCGTCGAAATCAAAGAATATCGTCGTTATGTCCATAGTTATAAAGTTGCTTGATTAATGGAAAGCAAAGTTATTATTTTATTCAAAACATCCCCCCAAAGTTTTTATCTCACTTCGGGAGGATGTGCAGGCAAATATTTTTCGATATCCTGATTTTTTAAGGAAAGAACGTTTGAATTGTTATCGATTAATCCTTGTATTCGAAACTGATGGTGGATACATCCTCTTCATCCGTACAGGTAATCGACTTTATGCCACCCCATTCTTCGTATGTATAGGTGAACGGTAAATTACCGTAGATTACATCCGAAGAGGTAGGAAGATTGGCAGAGGAGTTTCCGCAAAGCCCTAAAAGGTGCGGGAAAAAATCACTATTTTCCGTAATGGCCGTAAGGATAAATTTGTAAATACAAATAACGGGGTCTACGCCATTCGTGATATTCTTTTGTTCTCCGAATTTAAGTCCGCCTCCGTCGATGGCAACCAAGTTGTTATCGGTATATTTGTATTCTACCGGATACTCCTCCTTTTCTATTTCTCCATCTTCATTCTCTCCCTCATATACTCCGATCACAGAAGTAAGGTAGTTATCGGTATACTCCAATCTGAACGACGTGCCGTAAGCATCCACATAACTGGCTATTTTACCGTCTTTCAGGACATAAGTGAATGTTTCGGCTTCTTCTTCATCAGCGATAAGAATCTGTTCACCTTCCCGTTTTACATTGTAAATCATTTCTTGCGTTTCGCCCTCTGCTTCTACGGTATATCCGATTTTCTCAATTTGTCCGCCTTCTCCATAAGTCAGGGTATATTCTATCGTGCCCAAATAATCCGAAAAGATGACTTTGGTGAGCGTTTTCTCCACTTTGTTCACAATCACTTCCACCGTCCCCAATTCATACTCCTCATTGTTTTGGCGCACGATGACCTTCTAGTTACCGGCTTCTGCGTCGGCAGGCACGGTAAAGGTCACGCTTGTAGCCGTGAACGCTGCCCCTTCGATGTCTAAGGTTTTGGTAGCATCCGCACTGTTTTTGAGAATGAGTTTGGCAACTGTGACAAAGTCTTTGCCGTTAACGGTGACTTCCTCACCGGCGGTGAAGGTTTCCGGCAGGGTTGCGGTCGGAGCAACGGGAGGCGTCGGTTCGTCGTCATTGTCCGAGCAGGCGGTGAAAGCACATGCGCTGCATACCATCAGCAGGCATAATCCAAATGTTCTTCATAACTTTAAATTTTAAAAGGTTAATAAATTACCACATCGATACATTGTGCCGTGTCGAAAAATTTGCGGGCAAATGCCACAATGTCTTTCGCACGGATTTGGTCGATGATACCGTCGAAATAGCGGGGGTCATCGAGCTGGGTATGGGTGCGGTTGTAAAATTGCAGGTTTTCCGTCCAGTAGGCCACATTCTTTTCGGCAAACGCCTTTTGGTGTTCTTGTTTAAGCACCAACAGATAGTATTCGGCGTCATCTTCGGAGATACCTTCCTCTATGAACTGCCGGATTTGGTCGTGGACAATCTGGCGCATCCGGGGACCTTTGGCCTGCGAGCTTTCGAACTGCACGGCAAAGGTCTGGTCGTAGAACGGGTAATCCTCCGCTTCCGTGTGGAGTTGTACCCCGTAGGAACCACCCTCGTCCTCGCGGATGATTTGCCGGAAGAGGTTGTCGAAATGCTTCTGCAGGACGTGGAAACAGATTTTATCCGACGCCTTGGTTTTCAGGTGGTTTTTGTATTCGATACTGACCATGTACTTCTCTTCGGGCAATCCTAAACGGATGTCGCGTGTAGCGGATGCCGTGCTGGCATACCGGTGGTGCACCGGCGTCTCGCGGACGTTGCGCGCCGGCAGGGAAGCGATGTAAAGCTCCACTAACCTGCGGGCCTCTTCACGGGGGAGGTCACCGACGAGATAGAAAGCGAAATCGGCAGCGTTGCGGAAACGCTCGTCGTAAATTTCCACCATCCGGTCGTAATCCATCGCCGCATAGTAAGCCGTATCCGTTTTGCGGATGCGGGGCGACGGCAGGGTGTGCAGCTCTTGCATGACGGAGGCTATCGAGTCGTCGGTCGTCGGTTTGGCGTAGGTGCGCTGAATTTTGTTGGCACGCACATATTTGTCGAAATCCGGACGGCTGAACCGGGGATGTACAACGGTCAGGTGAAAAAACTGGAAAGCAATCTCCGCATCGTCGCGTGTACTGCTGCAACTGATACTTTCCGACCGTTCGCCGAGGTCGATATTGATGTCGATATTGTGTCCGCGCATGATAGCGTTGAGCAGCCGGGCGGGGTATTTGTACAGCCCGTATTGCAGGAACAGGGTATTCAACGCATCGGCCGAGGGCAGGTCTTCCGCCGGCAGCAGGGAGCGGCCTCCGGGACTTCCAGCTAAGAGATTGAAAGCACCGCTTTCATAATCGTTGTGTTTGTAGTAGACCTTGGCGCCGTTGCTCAGGGTCCATTCCTCCGCACCGGGACCTTTCAGCCTTTTGGTCTTGACAATGCGGCCGGCAACAGGAGTGAAATCCATCAGGGACGGCAGCGTATCGGCAACAGCCTGCACGTAAGGTGCCGGCGAGGATTGCCGGGCTTCGCGGAGCAGTCGTGTCAAGGTTTCGCTGTCCGGGAACGGATAATCCGGATTATTGCCCTGTACGGCATAAATGCGGTTGAGGTCTCCGGCATTCCAACGGTCGAGCCAGGCATGTACGGCGCGGCTGTCAATGGAATCGAGCAGGTGCCAGGCGGCGTCTAATTTCTCAGCCACTTCGGCCAGCGGATAACCGAGCAGAAAATGGTCCTGATAGACTTTCAGGTAGACACTGTTGGGCATACGACGGAGCATAGCCGCAGACTGTTTCAACCCGAGACGATAGTTGTCCGTCAACTCCTTTAGCTTCTGGTCCGTGATGGCGTAACGATGAATGCGTTCAAGCTGTTCCAGCACTTGCCGAACCGCTTCCTTTTCCATGCCGGGCAGAGGGGTAATGGCGATATTCTGCCCCTCGTAATGACGCACAAGGTCGTGTACACCGGCCTGTGCACTAAGGAACAAGGCATCCTCTTCCTGAATAAAATCATTGAGGCGCTCGCCGACGATTTGATTGTAAAACTCCCGGCACAACTGGTCTTTCACCTGTTCGCCGAGTGTACGGAATTCCGGCTTGCGGAAACGTTTCATCAGTACGACGGCGTTCTGGGGAATATCTTCGTCGATAAGCCGGCAATACTGGGGCTCTTCGTTGTCCGGAATGGCATATGTCACCCGCGGTTTGGCATTCACGCGCTTCGGAATGCCGGCAAAGAGGCGTTTCACTCCGGCCTCCACGGCATCGGGGTCGATGTCGCCGAGGACAATGACCGCCTGCTGGTCGGGACGGTAAAAATCGTGATAATAGGCGCGCACTTCGTCGGCAGTGAAGTGGTTCAGGACTTCCGGAGTACCGATAACGTCGTGGGTGGCGTACTTGCTGTGGTTGTAGAGATAAGCGTTGAGTTGGCTCTGCATCCGTTGCGAAAGGTCCATTCCCTGACGGCGTTCTTCGAGGATGACTTTGCGCTCGATTTCCATTTCGTCGGCGCGCAGTTGCAGGAAGCCCGACCAATCGTGCAGGATAAGCAGGCAGGAATCTACCAGCCCGCCGTCCGTCGTGGGAACGCCGTCGATGTGATACACGGTTTCATCCGCACCCGTATAGGCATTCAAATCCTGAATGCCCCGGCGTTTCAGGAAAGCGGGTACGCCTTCCGGGAAATGCTCCGTAGCATGGAAAGCCATGTGCTCCAGCACGTGGGCCAGTCCGTTTTGATGTTCCTCTTCCATCAGGGCACCCACGTTCTGCACCAAATAGAAGTCGGCTTTCCCTGCGGATGCACCCGTGGCACGGATGTAATAAGTCAGTCCGTTATCCAACCGCCCGTGACGGAACGGCGTTTCCGGGGCTGCCGACACGCGGAAGACGCAGACGGTCAGAAATGTCAGAAGGAATATTCTCATAGGTCGTTCAGTTTTTCACGAATCATATTCTGCAACTGCACTTTTACGGCTTCTTCCGGAATGCCGGCACAAACGATAAAGGCCTGGTTGAGGCTTTGTTTCGCCTTGGCCGAATCGCCGGTTTTCTGCTGGTTTTCCGCTAATAACATCAACAGGCGGGCGCGCAGTTGGGCGGTCATGTCAAACGTCAGCGCACGGTCCAACCATTGAATCAGCATGGGACGGGTATTGTCCGGCGGATTGCCTTGGTAAATGCCGTAGAGGTCTTCGATGGGCTGAGTGTAATCGTTAATACTCAACGCCTTTCCGGCTCCTGCGAAATATTTGTCCATGTTCTCAAAAAAGAGAGGCAGGTTGTGGCGGAACAGGTTGAAATAACTGTCTGCCAGCAGGGTCACCGCTTCAACCGCCGTCAGGTCGCCGAACGGCATGCCGGCATAAATGGCCCGGAGGTCACCGCCGATGCGTCCGAGGGCCTGCCTGTAGTCGGTCTTGCCGGTACTGCAAAGCCGCAGGATATACGTGTTGTAAAGTCCGATAAGGTAATTTTGCACCGTTTCCTTGTCTACCGCTTCGCCGTAACGGTCGTAATTTTTGACCACGAAATCGAATATCCCGTCTTGTTTTTCCATTTCGGGATGATAAAGCGAAAGGATGGTAAAATCGGTCGGGTTAATCATGTTCTCCAATTTCTTGGTTTTGAGGTACTCCGGGAAAAGGGCATCGATGCGCACTTTCCATTTTTCCTGATTATACCCGTTCTGGGTGCCGATAAAATGGGGGGCACGAATCAGCAACTTTTGTTGCAGTTCGGTGTTTTTCTTTTCTTTGCGCGATTTTTCGTACAGTTTCTCAAAAGGGAGTTCCTCGCCTGTCGCAATCTGCGCTTCAAGCATCAGCACATCGGGAGTGACGGCACCCACAAGGGTCCTCAATACTTCCCCCTTACTGTCGAGGAACATCAGGGTGGGCAGGGATTCCACTTTGTAGCGTTTCACCACCTCTTTATTGGCGGCCGCATCGCAGTCTAATTTGCAATTGATGAAATGTTCGTTGAAGTAGTCTCCCACCGGGGGAATGGTGAACACCTGGGCGGCCATCACCTTGCAGGGACCGCACCAATTGGCATAAAAATCAATGAAAAGGTTCTTCTTTTCCGCCTTGGCTTTGGCCAAAGCCTCTTCAAAAGTACCCTCGGTAAACGTGATTTGGGCAAACAAACCGTTGGCCGCCACAAGCAGCAGACCAACAAACAAGAGTTTCAACTGTTTCATATTTTCAGGAATGATTTATTGCAGGATAAAGGTGAATATATCGGGGAGCACTACGCTATAGCCTTCGTTGCTGACCCGCAGAGAAACCATGTATTTCCCGGCCGGAGAGTTGACTTTGGCATCCACATACATCCGTCCGCCTCCGATAACGGAGAGGTAACGGCCGAAATCGGCT
>OGQR01002188.1_pt1 | contig 12149 bp, 7 predicted proteins | sample 1553271 | NCBI WGS metagenome assembly OGQR01 (sample SAMEA2579970, study PRJEB22360) | human gut metagenome | biome: human gut; feature: human-associated habitat; material: faeces | place: Denmark | collected 2008/2010 | reverse complement strand
GCGAGGCCAGGCGCATCGGCGGCGCGGGAATGTCGTTGGCCCCGACGCTGTCGAAGAGGATGTCGGCCGTGACCTCGGCCCCGCGAAGCACCGACTTCATGGTTGCCGAACCGTTCATGCGCCCCTCGATGTAGTAGCCCATGCGCTCGGCGATCTGTGTGAAGGGGGCCAGGTCGAAGTTCCGCAGCGAGAGGGTCAGCGAGTCGTCGCGGCTGCGCGAGGCGACACCGTCGAGCAGCAGCTCCTGCTGGTCGTTCATCACGAAGAAGCGGTCGATGGCTACACGCGCCGTATCGATGCGGATGCCGCGCGAGTAGATCTGCCAGGTTTTGCTGCCACGCGTGATGTGCGACGGCAGAACACGCAGAGCGACGGCAGGGCCGTGGAGGCTGTCGGGCTCTGCCGGGCCGACCCGGACGCCGATCAGCCCCGACGCCTTGTCCGTCGTATCGACGAAGCCGGCGGAGAGCTGGATGCGGCCCTGCTTCGCTCCGCCCGTCACCGAGAGGTGCGGCAGGTGGAGCACCCCGGCATAGAGGTCCTCGGCCGAGGCGTAGAGCACGAGCGAGTCGTTGCGGCTCGAGGCGTTCACGCTCAGCCGCGTGGCCAGCATGCGGCGCCGCTCGACATACTCCGACGAAACCTTCAGCGACAGCTGGTCGCTCGCCGGGTTGAACAGCAGCCGCAGCGACGAGCCGTCGGCGATCTGCAGCCCGGCGGCAACGGCGTCGGCGATGGGATTGATGTTGCGGACATCGATCGAGAGCAGCGAGAAGTCGTTGGCCACGGCCGAGCGTCCGCGCGGCAGCTCCGCGGCCGGCCCGGCATCGTGCAGCCGGGGCATGCTGCGCAGGGCGGCCCGGCGCAGGTATTCGAAGACGGTGCGGTAGCTGGTTTTCGAGCGGAAGGTGGCGTCGGCAAAGTCCGAACGCAGTTCGATGAGTTTGCTGTCGGCCGAGTTCTCGCCCGTGACCGTGACGTTCGTCGCCGAGATCTCCCGGTCGTTGTAGCGGTAGAGTGCGTCGGCCACCTGGATGCGGCCGTTCAGGTCGTCGAGCGAGCGGCCGCCGGCCTTGGCGACGATGCGCGCCGAAAGCTCCGAGACCGAATCGCGGCGGTTGATGCGCAGGCGGGCCAGGTCGGCACGGTGGAGGTGGAGCGTGAAGTCGTAACGCGGCACCGAGTCGTTCAGATCGACCAGTCCGAAAAAGTCGAAGTTCAGGTTGGGGTCGCGGGCCGCGATGCGGCCGTCGAACTCGCGGTTGCGCAGGCGTCCGTCGAGGCGGATCGAGTCGTAGGCATAGCCGTTGAAGTTCAGCCGCACGACATCGCCCTCGACCCGTGCGTCGGCAAAGCCGCGACCGACCTCCCCGTCGATACGCGCCCGGAAAGTCGCATCGCCCAGCAGGTCACGGCGCCCGAGCAGATCGCCCAGGCGCAGGTTCTGCGTCGCGACCTCTCCCTGCAGGCGGCTGCGGCCCGCACGCCGGGGTTCGAGCCCCACGCGGCAGGTGATGTCGCCCACGTCGGTCGTGGCGCCCAGCTGCATGTCGAACGACGAGAGCAGTCCCCGGAACCGAAGGTCCACTCCCACCCCGCCGGCATGCTCCAGCACACCGCGCACCTTCCCGGGCAGGGGCTTGCGGGCAATGCGGCGGGCCAGATCGTCGGCTGCCGCGGCCGACGTGCGCAGGTCGGGGACCGCAAGGTCGAAATGCGTGCGGCGGATATCGGGCAGCCCGCGCAGCGTGGCCGTGGCCGAGAGGGTCGTGCTGTCGCCGATGCGCATGCTGCGGATCCGGGTGGTGAAGTCCGAGACGACACCCGCCGCCTCGACATCGATCTCCGAGAAGGAGAGGTGCCAGTCGCGCAGGCGGGGCGCAAAGTAGGCGATGTCGTCGGTCGAGACCGTCGTGTGGCGCACGGCGGCGTCGAGGCGCACCTCCCCGATAAAATCGCGGTAGTCGGCCCACGACGAGCCGGCCAGCGAGATGTAAGGGATGCGGATCTCCGAGCGGTCGGTCAGGATCGAGGCGTCCTCGAAACCCAGACAGCCCTGCGTCAGGTAGAAGCGCCCGGAGAACTGCTTCAGGCGAAAACCGCTCCGCTCGCGGGCCGAAAGGGAGGCAATGGAGGTATAGATGGCCTGCCCGTCGATGGTGAAGTCATCGACCCGGGCGTTCAGGCTGTCCAGATGCATGTGCGTGAAGTCGATGCCGTATTCGCGTTCGCGCCCCTCGCGGCGGTCGAGGCACAGCTCCATGTTCTCGATCTCGGCCTTGCGGAACGAGAGGCGGAAGTCGCCCTTGCGCTTCCGGTCGGGATTCGACAGCCGGCCGACGATCTGCTTGATGTTCATCTCCCCGTCGTCCATCTGCCGCAGGAAAAGCTTGCCGCCGACGATCCGCCCGCGGCTGAACTCCAGCCCCCCGCCGAAGAGCCCGAAGTCCGAGACGTAGGCCTCGACCCGACTGGCATAAAGGAGCGTGTCGCGCCCGTAGTCCTCGACGTAGAAACCCTCGACGCGGAGCTTCGAGAAGAGCCCGATATCGACACGGTCGATGCGCACGGTGGTCCCGAGCCGCTCGGAGACCAGCGCCACGGTCTTGTGCACCACGAAGTTCTGCACGGCCGGAATGTCGAGCAGCAGCGCGAGCACGACGGGAAGAATTATCAGCAACAAAACGAAGGCCGATAACACCGTTCCCGATATTTTTATAACTTTGCGCATCGAAACAGGGGTAATAACCTGCAAATTTAACTAAAATAGTTAAAAACACGAAAAACCGGATGGATATTACAATTCTCGGCATTGAATCCTCATGCGACGACACGTCGGCCGCCGTACTGCGCAACAACGTGCTGCTGTCGAACGTCATCGCCTCGCAGGCCGTGCACATGAAGTACGGCGGCGTCATCCCCGAACTGGCATCGCGGGCGCACCAGCAGAACATCATCCCCGTGGTGGACACGGCGTTGCGCGAAGCAGGCATCACGGCCGACGAGCTCGACGCCATCGCCTTCACGCGCGGTCCCGGACTGCTCGGATCGCTGCTCGTGGGGGTCTCCTTCACCAAGGGACTCTCCATCGCGCGCAACATCCCGATGGTCGAGGTGAACCACCTGCAGGGGCACATCCTCTCGCACTTCATCGACCTGCCCGACCGTACGCTTCCCCACCCGGATTTCCCGTTCCTGTGCCTGCTCGTGAGCGGAGGACACACGCAGATCGTGCGCGTCGATTCGCCGCTCGAGATGCGCATCATCGGCACGACGATCGACGATGCCGCGGGCGAAGCGTTCGACAAGTGCGCCAAGGTGATGGGACTCCCCTATCCGGGCGGACCGGTGATCGACCGCCTGGCCAAGGAGGGCGACCCGAAGGCCTTCCGCTTCGCACGCCCCCACGTGGAGGGTTACGACTACTCGTTCTCGGGTCTCAAGACCTCGTTCCTCTACACACTGCGCGACGCCGTGGCCAAGGACCCGGAGTTCATCGAGCGCCACAAGGCCGACCTCTGCGCCTCGCTGCAGACAACCATCGTCGAGATCCTGCTCGACAAGCTCATCCGCGCCTCGAAAGAGACCGGCATCCGCGACATCGCCATCGCCGGAGGCGTCTCGGCCAACTCGGGGCTGCGCAACGGCATCACCGAGACCGGAGCACGGCGCGGCTGGCGGACCTTCCTGCCCGAATTCAAGTTCACGACCGACAACGCCGCGATGATCGCCATGGCGGGACACTACCGCTACCGCAACGGCGAATTCGCCTCGCTCGACGTCTCGCCCGTCGCCCGTCTCGAAGACCTTTAACAGACAGGAGAACAAGCATTTACCGAGACCGGCCATTCTAACGGATGGCCGGTCTCGGCGTATTTTCACACGCTCTCGGAAGCCCTCTTGCTTCCGATCCGTAATCACTCATAACAAAAACGTCCGAAAAACCACCTTTCGAACGACACTGAAGGAGCTTTTAAACCACATGCAATTACAGATTGAAAGCAATCGCAGGGACCCCTGCAAAAAAGCCGCCGGAAGCGGTTTTATTTTGAAAATTTCTTAATATATTTGCCTCCGACACACAGATCCCAAACAACCTTCCGACAAACGTATGAGCCAGAAACTGTATATTTTCGACACGACCCTCCGCGACGGAGAGCAGGTCCCCGGCTGCCAGTTGAACACCACGGAAAAGATCGAGGTGGCCCGCCTGCTCGAAAGCCTCGGCGTGGATGTCATCGAGGCCGGATTCCCCGTTTCGAGTCCGGGAGATTTCAATTCCGTAGTAGCCATCTCGAAAGCGGTCACCGAACCGACGATCTGCGCCCTGACTCGCGCCGTCAAGGGGGACATCGACGCCGCGGCCGAGGCGCTGCGATGCGCCCGACGCAAGCGGATCCACACGGGCATCGGCGTCTCGCCCCAACACATCTACGACAAACTGCGCTCGACACCCGAGCGGATCATCGAACGGGCCGTCGAGGCGGTGCGTTATGCCCGCCGTTTCGTCGATGACGTCGAGTTCTACGCCGAGGATGCCGGACGTGCCGACGTCGAATACCTCGCCCGGGTCGTCGAGGCGGCCATTGCCGCCGGAGCCACCGTGGTCAATATACCCGACACGACGGGCTACTGCCTGCCCGAGGAGTACGGCGCCCGAATCCGCTATCTGACCGAACACGTCCCCAACATCGACCGGGCGATTATTTCGACCCACTGCCACAACGACCTGGGCATGGCGACGGCCAACACGCTGAGCGGCATACTCAACGGGGCCCGACAGGCCGAGGTGACGATCAACGGCATCGGAGAGCGCGCCGGAAACACCTCGCTCGAGGAGGTGGTCATGGCGCTGCGCTGCCACCGCGACATCGACATCGACACGTCGATCCGCACGCAACTCATCACCAAGGCATCGCACCTCGTATCGAGTCTGATGAACATGCCCGTGCAGCCGAACAAGGCCATCGTCGGACGCAACGCCTTCGCCCATTCGTCGGGCATCCATCAGGACGGCGTGCTCAAGGAGCGCCAGACCTACGAGATCATCGACCCGCAGGAGATCGGGCTCAACGAGTCGGTCATCGCACTCACGGCCCGCAGCGGCCGAGCCGCCCTGGTCCACCGTCTCGAGCTGCTCGGCTACGACCTCACCCCCGAGGAGATCGACGCCACCTACGCCAAATTCCTCGAACTGGCCGACCGCAAGAAGGAGATCCACGACTACGACCTGATCTACCTTACGGGGGACATCGACCGGCTGAAGAAGCAGAGTCTGTCGCTCAAGTTCCTGCAGGTGACCACCGGGACACTCGTCCCGACGGCGACCGTGGTGCTCAAGTTCGGCGACCGCGAACGCATGGCCACCGCCACGGGCAACGGCCCCGTGGATGCCGCCGTCTCGGCCATCAAGCAGCTCATCGTCGAACGGGTCGTACTCACGGAGTTCCTCATGCAGGCGATCACACGGGGTTCGAACGACGTGGGGCGGGTCCACGTACAGGTGGCATGCGGCGAGCGCACGGCCCACGGATTCGCCGCACATACCGACACGACGCGCGCCTCGGTCGAGGCCTTTCTCGACGCCCTGCGCTCACTCGACGTCACCGAAAAACGAGAAGAGGAGGAGTAGACCATGGGACGGACATTGCTCGACAAGATCTGGGACGCACACGTCGTCCGCGAAGAGGAGGGCGGCCGCTGCGTGCTCTACATCGACCGCCAGTACATCCACGAGGTGACCTCGCCCGTCGCCTTTGCGGGAATCGAACGCCGCGGCCTGCACATCGCACGCCCGGAACGGATCACGGCTACGGCCGACCACAACATCCCGACGCTCGGACAGGAGTTCCCGATCGAGGACGCCGAGTCGCGCCGGCAGGTCGCCACTCTGGCGGAGAACTGCGCACGGCACGGCATCGAACACTTCGGCATCGGCGACCCGCGCCAGGGGATCGTCCACATCATCGGCCCCGAGTCGGGCCTTACACAGCCGGGCATGACGATCGTCTGCGGAGACAGCCACACCTCGACCCACGGCGCGCTGGGAGCCGTGGCCTTCGGCGTCGGCACGTCGGAGGTCGAGATGGTCTTCGCCAGTCAGTGCATCCTCCAGCCCAAGCCCCGGGCCATGCGCATCACCGTCGAAGGTACGCTGCCCGGCGGTGTGGAGGCCAAGGACCTCATCCTGCACGTCATCGCGCAGATCGGCGTCTCGGGCGGCACGGGCCATTTCATCGAATTTGCCGGCGAGGCGATCCGCTCGCTGCCGATGGAGGGGCGCATGACCGTATGCAACATGAGCATCGAATGCGGCGCCCGCGGCGGCATGATCGCCCCCGACGAGCGGACGATCGACTACCTGCGCGGACGCCCCCGCGTCCCGCAGGGCGAGGCGTTCGAACGCGCCGCCGCACGCTGGCTGCAGCTCCGCAGCGACCCCGACGCACGTTTCAACCGCGAATACCGCTTCGACGCCGCACGGATCGCCCCGATGATCACCTGCGGCACCGACCCCGGAACGGGTATTCCCATCGACGGGGTGATCCCGTCCGGAACCGATGCCCGCGCCCTGGCCTACATGGGTTTCCGCCCCGGCCAGCGGATGCTGGGACAACCGGTCGATTACGTCTTCGTCGGCAGCTGCACGAACGGAAGGCTCTCTGACCTTCGGCGATTCGCCCGCCTGGTCGAGGGATACCGCCGCGCCGAAGGGCTGACCGCGTGGATCGTTCCCGGATCGAAGGCCGTCGAGGCGGCCGCCCGTGCCGAGGGACTCGACCGCATACTCGCCGCCGCGGGGTTCGAACTCCGCCAGCCGGGATGCTCGGCCTGCCTGGCGATGAACGCCGACAAGGTCCCGGCCGGAAAATACTGCGTCTCGACCTCGAACCGCAACTTCGAGGGCCGGCAGGGCCCCGGTGCCCGCACACTGCTCGCCGGCGTGGCCGTAGCCGCAGCCGCGGCCGTAACGGGACGCATCACCGACCCGCGCGAACTTTTCGGCGCGCGGCTGACCGACACCGAATGCTAAAACACACGACACCATGGCCATACCCCCTTTCAGCACCCTCACCTCGCGGGCCGTGCCCCTCGAGGCCGAAAATACCGACACCGATCAGATCATCCCGGCCCGCTTCCTGAAGAACACCGAGCGCAAGGGATTCGGCGAAAACCTTTTCCGCGACCACCGGTTCGACGCCGAGGGTCGCCCGATCGCCTCGTTCCCGCTGAACGACCCCCGCTACGACGGCCGGATTCTCATGGCCGGGCGCAACTTCGGATGCGGCAGTTCGCGCGAGCATGCCGCCTGGGCCCTGGCCGACTACGGCTTCCGGGTCGTCGTGTCGAGCTTCTTCGCCGACATCTTCCGCAACAACGCCCTCAACAACGGCTTGTTGCCGGTCTGCGTCAGCGATGCCTTCCTGGCCGAGGCCTTTGCCGAAATCCGCCGCGACCCCGGAACACTCTTCACCGTGGAGCTCGACGAACAGCGGATTACAAACCATGCGACGTGCCGCTCCGAGCACTTCGCGATCGACGCTTTCCGCAAACGCTGTCTTAAGAACGGCTACGACGACGTAGACTACCTCGTGAGCCTCTCGGAATGCATCCGGGAATTCGAACGCACCCGCGAAAACCGCTGAAAAACACACTGAAAACCATGAACCTGCGCATTGCTCTGCTTGCCGGCGACGGCATCGGCCCCGAGATCACGGCCGAAGCCCGCCGAACCCTCGACCGCACGGCCGAACGATTCGGCCACCGTTTCGAATACCGCGAAGCCCCGGTGGGCGCCGCGGCGATCGACCTCACGGGCGACCCCTATCCCGAAGAGACGCACCGCATCTGCCTCGAATCCGACGCCGTGCTGTTCGGCGCCATCGGCGACCCGAAATACGACAACGACCCGACCGCCCCGGTACGCCCCGAACAGGGTCTGCTGCGCATGCGCCGCTCACTGGGGCTCTACGCCAACCTGCGGCCCGTCGCCGTGACCGAGTCGCTCATCGACCGCTCGCCGCTCAAGCCCGAGATCGTCCGGGGGACCGATTTCATCTGCGTGCGCGAGCTCACGGGAGGCATCTACTTCGGCCGCCCGCAGGGGCGTGACCAGGCAGGCACGCGCGCCTTCGACACCTGCACCTACACCGTCGCGGAGATCGAACGGGTGCTGCACACGGCCTTCCGGCTGGCCGGCGCACGCCGCCGACGGCTGACGGTCGTGGACAAGGCCAACGTGCTGGAGACCTCGCGGCTGTGGCGCGAGACGGCCCGACGGCTCGCCGCGCAATATCCCGAAACGGAGGTCGAATACCTCTTCGTGGACAACGCCGCGATGCAGTTTATCCGCCAGCCGTCCCACTTCGACGTCATCGTGACCGAGAACATGTTCGGCGACATCCTGACCGACGAGGCGAGCGTGCTGGGCGGTTCGCTGGGCATGCTCGCCTCGGCCAGTCTGGGCGACGGGCCCGCGCTCTTCGAACCGATCCACGGCTCCTACCCGCAGGCTGCCGGGCGCAACATCGCGCGGCGGGCCTCACCATCGCCACCCCGATGGCCGCCATCCTCTCGGGTGCGCTGCTGCTCGAACACTTCGGGCTGAAGGAGGAGGCGGAGACCATACGGCAGGCCGTCGATCATACGATCCGCGACGGCTTCGTCACCGAAGACCTTGCGCGCCCCGGCGAGCGGAGCTGCACGACCTCCGAGGTGGGTGACCGCATCCGGGCAAGGATCTGAAGCAAAAGATCCGACCCGGAGGCCGTCAAAGTCCGCGATAACGGCGCGGGAACCGAACCGGCGGGGAACGGAACGGAGAGGACCGTAACCGGACCTGCAGGGCCGGAAAATCGATTGCAAATCGCAACCCGATCGACAGGAACGGATTACTGATTCGCCTCGGAAAGAAGCATCTCGCTTACAAACAGACGGCCTAATTAAAAAAATTCATAATTTATTTGGCTGTAAAATTAAAATTTCTTACTTTTGTTCCAACACCAATTCCCTACGGACGTGTATACACCGAAACATTCGCAGATCATCGTCATTAGCCTGCTCGTCATCGGACCACGATAACGGGAGGAGGGACGTATCCATACATGCAAGAAGCCTTTCTCCACCACGGAGAGAGGCTTTTTCGATTTCGGGGAACACCGCCGGGAATGCAACCGAACGACCAGGATGAAACACCCACTCAGAAGTTCCGTCACCACGACGGGCCGCCGCATGGCCGGAGCCAGAAGCCTCTGGCGCGCCAACGGCATGCGCGAAACACAATTCGGACGGCCAATCATCGGCATTGCCAACTCCTTCACGCAGTTCGTGCCGGGGCACGTCCACCTGCACGAGATCGGCCAGTATGTCAAACGCCGCATCGAGGCTCTCGGCTGCTTCGCCGCCGAATTCGATACCATCGCCGTGGACGACGGCATCGCCATGGGCCACGGGGGCATGCTCTACTCGCTGCCTTCGCGCGAAATCATCGCCGACAGCATCGAATACATGGCCAACGCCCACTGCATCGACGCATTGGTCCTGATCGGCAACTGCGACAAGGTGACCCCCGGCATGCTGATGGCTGCAATGCGGCTCAACATCCCCACAGTCTTCGTCTCGGGAGGCCCGATGGAGGCCGGGCGCCTCGGCGACCGGGAGATCGACCTGATCGACGCCATGGTGACGGCCGCCGACGCCTCGCGACCGGACGGGGAGGTGGCCCGCATCGAGCGCAGCGCCTGTCCCGGATGCGGCTCCTGTTCGGGAATGTTCACCGCCAATTCGATGAACTGCCTGACCGAGGCCCTGGGGCTCGCCCTGCCGGGCAACGGAACCCTGCTGGCCACGCACGCCAACCGCCGGAGGCTCTTCGAGACGGCGGCCGAGCTCATCGTCCGCAACGCCGCACGCTACTACGACGAAGGCGACGAGACGGTGCTGCCGCGCTCGATCGCCACCAAGGCGGCCTTCGAGAACGCCATGTCGCTCGACATCGCCATGGGCGGTTCGACGAACACCGTCCTGCACCTGCTGGCTGCAGCCCACGAAGCGGGGGTCGATTTCACGATGCACGACATCGACCGACTCTCGCGCCGCGTCCCGGTGCTGTGCAAGGTCGCACCGAACTCGCATTACCACATCCAGGATGTCAATCGCGCCGGCGGCATCTTCGCCCTGCTCGGCGAACTCGACCGGGCCGGACTGCTCGACACCTCCGTGCGGCGGGTCGAGGGACGCACGCTGGCCGAGGCGATCGCCGCCGAGGACATCCTTTCGGCACGGGCGACCGAGGAGGCTCGGCGCCGAGCCCTGAGCGCCCCGGCCGGTCTGCACGGCCGCGAGCTGGGGATGCAGCACTCGACCTACGACTCCGCGGACACCGACCGCACGGCCGGCTGCATCCGCGACGCGGCACACGCCTACTTCCGCGACGGCGGACTGGCCGTACTGACGGGCAACATCGCCCGCGGCGGATGCGTCGTCAAGACGGCCGGTGTCGATCCTTCGCTGTTCCGCTTCCGCGGCCCGGCACGCGTCTACGAATCGCAGGAGCAGGCCGTCGAGGGCATCCTCGGCGGCGAGGTGCAGGCCGGCGACGTAGTGGTGATCCGCTACGAGGGGCCGAAGGGAGGACCCGGCATGCAGGAGATGCTCTACCCGACCTCCTACCTCAAGTCGCGCCACCTGGACAAGGCCTGCGCCCTGCTCACCGACGGCCGCTTCTCGGGCGGCACCTCGGGGCTCTCGATCGGCCACGTATCACCCGAGGCGGCCGCCGGCGGCGAAATTGCCGTGATCCGCACGGGCGACCCCATCGAGATCGACATTCCGGCCCGCACGATCCGCCTGGCCATCGGCGACGACGAACTGGCAGCCCGCACGACGGCACAACGCACCTTCGTCCCGGCGGCCCGCGACCGCGCGGCACCCGCCTCGCTGCGGGCCTACGCCCGGCTGGTCAGCTCGGCCGACCGGGGCGCCGTACGACTGCTCGACGACGAAACCTGTTGAACGAACCCATACCCAGACGATGAATACGACACGACATACCGAAAACGGATCGGCCCGGTGCGACGACGCACCGCATCTCACGGGAGCGCAGGCCCTGCTCGAATCGTTCCTCCGCGAAGGGGTCGATACACTGTTCGGCTACCCCGGCGGCGCGATCATCCCGGTCTACGACGCGCTCTGCGACTACCGCGACCGACTGCGCCACATCCTCGTGCGCCACGAGCAGGGGGCCGTACACGCCGCCCAGGGTTATGCCCGCACAAGCGGTCGCGTAGGGGTCTGCCTGGTGACCTCCGGGCCGGGAGCCACGAACACCGTTACCGGGCTGGCCGACGCGCTGATGGACTCCACGCCGCTGGTGCTCGTCACCGGTCAGGTCGGTTCGGCACAGCTCGGGACCGACGCCTTCCAGGAGACCAACTTCGTGGGCATCACGCAGGCGGTGACCAAATGGAACTGCCAGGTCAAGCGGGCCGGGGAGATTCCCGAAGCCATCGCCAGGGCCTTCTACATCGCCCGGACGGGCCGTCCCGGTCCGGTGGTCGTGGACATCACGAAGGATGCGCAGTGCGCCACGGCTCCGTTCCGCTACCGCCGCGTGGAGTCGATCCGCAGCTACATCCCGGCCCCCGAGCCCGACGGGGAGCGCATCGCCGAAGCCGCACGGCTGATCGACGAATCGCAGCGCCCGATGCTGCTCGTCGGACAGGGCGTGCTGCTGGGCGGAGCCGAAAAAGAGCTGAAGGCATTCGTGGAGAAGAGCGGCATCCCGACGGCCGCGACGCTGCTCGGACTGTCGGCACTGCCGAGCGACGATCCCCGCTACGTCGGCATGCTGGGCATGCACGGCAACTACGGTCCGAACATCCGCAATGAGGAGTGCGACCTGCTGATCGCCGCCGGGATGCGCTTCGACGACCGTGTGACGGGCAACCCTGAATACTTCGGCCGCAACGCCCGCGTGATCCACCTGGAGATCGACCCGGCGGAGATCGACAAGATCATCCACGCCGACGTGCCCGTCGTGGGCGACGCGAAGCAGGTGTTGCCGATGCTCACCGAGCGTATCCGCAAAGGCGACCACAGCGCATGGATCGAGGAGTTTCGAGAGTGCGACAGGATCGAATACGAGGCCG
>OGQR01002184.1_pt1 | contig 12172 bp, 14 predicted proteins | sample 1553271 | NCBI WGS metagenome assembly OGQR01 (sample SAMEA2579970, study PRJEB22360) | human gut metagenome | biome: human gut; feature: human-associated habitat; material: faeces | place: Denmark | collected 2008/2010 | reverse complement strand
TATCTCGACCCGCCCCCCCGCGGTCTCCGCCAGCCGCAGTGTCACGCGCCCCAGCGGCACCGTCTCGGACAGCACGTCCCGCGTCGTGCCGGCAACAGCGGTCACGATGGCGGCATCCCGCCCCACCAACCGATTGTACAGCGAGCTTTTTCCCGCGTTAGGCGCCCCACAGATGGCAGTCGGGATGCCTTCCGCAATGGCGTGCCCCGTCCGGTAGGTCGCCAGCAGGCGGCAAACGCGCCCCTCCGCCTCCGCGACTGCCGCCGCCAGTTCCGCCGGAGTCAGCTCTGTCAGATCTTCCTCCGGGAAGTCAATGCCCGCCTCAAGATTCGCCAGCACCGGACACAGGGCGCCGTAAATCGCCTCGGTCTCGCGCGCCAGATGCCCGCTCATGCCCGCGCGGGACAGGCGCAGCTGCTCATCACTGCCCGCCTCCAGCAGGTTGCCCAACGCCTCCGCTTCGTCCAGGGACAGCCGACCGTTCAGGAACGCCCGACGCGTGAACTCGCCCGGCAAAGCCTGCCGCGCACCCGCCCGCAGGCAGGCGTCCAGCACGCTGCGCGTGACCAGAACGCCGCCGTGGCAGGATATTTCCGCCACATCCTCCCCGGTAAAGGAGTGCGGTGTGGGGAACAGGGTGCACAGCCCGTCATCCAGCACACGTCCCGGCTCGTCCGGGGACAGGATATCCCCCCAGACCGCCACACGGGCGGGGTAGTCGGTCAGCGCCCTGCCGGAGCGCGGGCGGAACAGCCGCGCGGCGACCGCCGCCGCATCCGTACCGGACAGCCTGATGACCGCAACGCCGCCCTTTCCAAAGGGCGTTGCCACAGCGGCAACCGTATCAAAAAAAGCGTAGGTACTCATACTTCCTCCCAAAAAGAGGGCAGACCCCCAAACGGAAAGTCTGCCCTCCTCGCGTTACTCTGCGTCGTCGTGCCCGTCGGCAACGTCGGACGTGACCTCGGTCTCTGCTACGACTTCGGTCCCGGACGCAGCCGCATCGCCTGCATCCTCCTCAGGCGGCAGGGCGGCGGACAGGTCAATGTCGAACGGGTCATGCTCATCGTCCTCGCCGAACAGCGACGGCTGCGGCTCCCGGCGGATCGCCGGTGCCAGCGGGTCTACCGTCCGCTCGGACTTCGGCTTGCGGCGCCGGCGATTGCGCCCCGTCTTTTCCCCGGCAGGTCCGTCTCCCTTGCCTTCCGCGACAGGACGGATCCCGGCGGTAGGCATTCCCTCCGCCTCCAGGAAAATGACCACGCGCCGGTTATTCTCGGCACCGATGGAGTTGGTGGACACACCCTCCATCATCTGGATCTCGGAGTGGATGATGCGGCGCTCGTAAGGATTCATGGGCTCCATCATGATGCTCTTCTTGTATTTGAGCACCTGCGCACCCTTGCGGCGTGCCAGCGCACGGAGTGCATCCTCACGCTTGGCGCGGTAATCCTCCACATCCACAGTGATGCGGGCGTACTCCCGCTTCTCACCCTCCTCCTTGCGGTTTGCGGCAAGATTGGCAAGGTACTGCAGAGCATCCAGCGTGTCGCCGTGGTGCCCGATCAGCACGCCCGCTTCCTTGCCGTCCACCGTGATGACCATATCGTCATTGGTTCCCGGGTGCATGGCGACCGTCACGTCGGACAGCCCCATATCCTCCACCAGCTTGCAGATAAAGCGGTATGCCGTCTGTTCGCTTGCGGTAGCGGTCTCGGGATCAATCGGCTCCGGACGCGGGCGGACAGGCGTCTCCTGCGTCGCCTCAGGCGTCTCCTCCGTCTCGCCCTCCTGGCGCGGTGCGCGTGCAGGACGTCCCCGGCGGTCTCCGCGCGGACGGCGGGGCTTATCGGAGCGCGGCTCGCGTGCTGGACGCACGGCGGCTTCGGCGTCCCCGTCCTCCCCGGCAGAAACCGCCGGCTCGTCCGGAACCTGATAAGCCGCATGAATCACCGCGTCCACGGCGCCGAATCCCAAAAAGCCTTTGCGTGCCTCACGCACCACCGTAATGACCAGTGCCGATTCACTCGGTGCGCCCAGTTCAGCGACTGCCTGGGCAATGGCTTCTTCCTTAGTCCTTGCGCTGACTTCAATTTCCTTCTTCATGTCCGTTTACCTCATCCTGCTTGTCTGTTTCGGCGGGAGACTCTCCGCCCTTCTTCTTTTTCCGGTTTGCGCGCCGCTCCTCGGCAGGCACATCCTCCTTCAGCACAGCGCCCTCCCCCATCCGGGTCTCGGCAGGTGCCTCTGCGGGCTTGTCGGCATCCGGCGTTTCTGTTGCCGTCGGCTTGCCGGACTTTGCCGGCTTGGCGGACGTGTCATAATCCTCGTCATCAATGTGATGCAGGGAGCGCACGTTGGGGTTGCGGGTGCCGCTCTTCTTGACCGGCTTGTTCTTACTCTTTCCTGCGAGTTCGCGTTCTGCCGCCTTGTAATCCGCCTCCGTGAAGGTAGGCATCGGCATAACCTTGCTCATAATAAACTGCTTGCCCAGTCCCACGATACTCTTGATCGCCCAGTACAGACCGACCGCGCCGGGTACCCAAAGCGTAAACACAGCGGACATCAGGGGCATGGAGATATCCATCACGGTAGTGGAGCAGCCCATTCCGGGGTCATTGGCAGTGGTGGGCTGGTAGGTCAGTTTGCGCGTCAGCTTGGAGGTTCCGAAGTAGACGCCGAAGGTCAGCACGGGAATGAGCAGCAGCAGGCTCGGGTGCGCGATGTCCGGCGTCAGTCCGAAGTTGAGCGAACCGATGTTGAAATCCGGGATGCTGTGCGTGTTGAGCACCTCGCTGATCTTGCTGAAGCAGTCCGCACCGTTGGTAAAGAAGCGGAAATCCTTCATCGGCTCCAGGGTGGAGACGCCCATCTCCCGGATCTTGGACAGGATCTCGATGGTGCCGCGGTTGGACTGGAGCGTCATGCCCAGACCGCCGGCGGCGCGGGGCGCGGTCGCAAAGGTGGTAAGGGCGTTCGCCAGCTCCGTGGGGCAACCCATCATATACTTCAGCGGGTCAATGACCACGTAGTACAGGGCGAACACGATAGGCAGAGATACCAGCAGCGGCAGACAGCCGGAGCTCATGGGGTTGTAGCCCTCCTTCTGGTACATCTCCTGGATCTCGCGCTGCATCTCCTGCATGGTCGCCTGGTCGGTGCGCCCGGCGTACTTCTTGCGGATCGCCATCTCCTTGGGACGGAACCGCGCCTGCTTGCGGGCGTTGTTCTGCTGAATGATGGCAATGGGCAGCATGATGATCTCCACCGCGATGGCAAAGAACACGGTTCCAAGGAGGAAGTTTCCGAAGCCCAGCACCTTGATCATCCACTCAAAAGCGACCGCAATCCACATCAGGATGCGGGTCAGGAAGCTGACGTTCTCATCCAGACTGACGGTCGTGCGGAAGCTGTTGACCAGCATCTCCAGATCTGCCCGCGTCATGCTGTCGGCAGACTCGTACACCTCGACCTTGTACTGTTCGGACTTAAGCACGTTGAGGGCAAACTCCACGCTCTTGTCCGGCTGTGCCTCCGGCAGAGCGGCATCGTCAAAGCCCTCCGCCGTCATGTCGTACCCGTTCAGGGCGGCGACCAGCTGCTGCCGGATGGTCACGGCGGCGGAATTCTTCAGAATATTCTCCGCCAGCGTGCTCAGCTGTTCCTTGTTCATGGCATTGCCGTTTTCCTCGCTCGGCGTGATGGCTTCCTTGTTGAGTGTCAGCGTCGGCGCAACAGTCCCGCCGGCACAGCTGACCAGCACCCCACCCAGGATCGCCAAAGCCAGGAGAATAAGTCCCGTCCGGAACAGAATGGCGCGGGTAAGGGTGCGCTTGTTTGATCTCTTCATCATTATCGTGGATTCCTTTCCTGTTTCATCCGATACAACGCGCGGCGCACGACTGCAAGGGCGCGGATCGGGCGCGGTTCCTCTGATTCTGACCGCTGCTTATCCGGTATGAGTGCCGGGACTGTCATGCTTCGGCATCCCGGTCGTTGTCGGTATCCGGCGGGGTCGGGGGGCACTCCGGCGCATTGCTGTTCGCGCCGTCATACGCATCGCCACAGGGCGGCTCGTCCGCCGGGGGCTTGGGGTCGTACTTGCTCCAGCGAAGGGGCATGGTGCGGAAGCCGGTGCGGGGGACGGGGTCATAGCCGCCCGGCGAAAGCGGACTGCAACGCAGCAGGCGCCACACTGTAAGGACAAATCCGGCGAAGAAGCCCCGCGTTTCAAACGCCTCGTAGGCGTATGCGGAGCAGGTAGGGGTAAAGCGGCAGGTAGGGTAGGGCTTGCGTGCAGACAGCGCGCGCTGATAGAAACGGATCAGCGCCATGCAGACGCGTTTCATGGCTTGCCGCTGTCCGTGCCGTCCGCAGGTGCATCCGGCTCCGGGCGGAACATATCCAGCTTGCGGAACAGGTATCGCAGCTCGGCGGCAATCTCGGTGCTTTTCCGCTTCTCGATACCGGGGCGGGCGGCGATGACGATAAGAAAGCCGGTTCTGAGCGGACGCTCGCGCGTGACCTGCCGAAGCCCCTCCCGGATGATGCGCTTGACACGGTTACGCCCGATGGCGCCGCTTTCCCGCTTGGGAACCGACAGCCCGATGCGGTTGACAGCCTGCTTGCGCGGGTTAGCCCGGCGCAGGCGGTTGGCGGACAGGTCCCGGAGGACGCAGACCGACACCAGTCTTCCCCCGGCGCGCTTGCCCCGGCGAAAGACCTTCTGGTAAAGGTGATTTTCCCGAATTGCGATTTCTTTCATAGCGGTGCGGGTCTTTCTGCACCCGCGGGCAGTCGTCCGTCAAAAAACACCGAGGCGAGACAGCCAGACGGCGCTTGCGCTCTCTTGGTCTATCCGATCTCGGTGGTTTATGCGGTGAAGCTCATCCGGACGCCTTGCGCCCACAGACAATCCCAGGGTACCGTCCGGCATGCAGCGCGTGGCTGAAGCGGTCGGTGCTCCTTAGTAGGTCAGTCTTTTTCTACCTTTTGCGCGTCTTCTCTTGAGAACGTGTCTGCCGTCAGCAGTCCTCATTCTCTTGCGGAAACCGTGCTCCTTCTTTCTCTGGCGCTTCTTCGGCTGGTAAGTTCTGAGCATGATTGCACCTCCTTGTAAGATTTACCGTCCTGTGTTCCGGGATCCCTCCATGCGGCGGGCATAGTTACACACATCGGCAATGACCATTGTATTATACCCGAAAAGGGGTCTGTTTGTCAAGGGGTTTTTGCAAAAATTCAAATTTTCTTGGGGTGTTCGCTTCCCCGACCGACAAAAGAGCCCCTTCCGACACAGAAAACCGCACAAACGCCGCGCACGTACCCTTAAAAGATACGTGCGCGGCGTTCTGTTGACTTTCAGGGGGGCAACCCCTCCGGATGTCGATCCTCCCCACCGGAAGGCGGGGAAAGCCGTGCCGGAGACGTGCCGCCGAATCAGTCAGCGGTTTTCTTAACCTCTGTGGTTCTTGAAGCACTCGCTGCAGAACACGGGCTGGTCGTTGCGAGGCTCGAAGGGAACCTTGCAGGGCTTGCCGCACTCAGCACACACAGCGTCGAACATAGGACGACCGTTGCCCTGACCGCGGTTTGCCTTCCGTGCAGCCCGGCAGTCCCGGCATCTCTGAGGCTCGTTCTCGAAGCCCTTCTCGGCGTAAAACTCCTGCTCGCTCGCAGAAAAAACGAATTCCCGTCCGCAATCCTTGCAGACCAAAGTCTTGTCAGTGTACATGTAATACCTCAATTCTTTTTGTGCAGCTGCTGTTGCAGACATCCTGCACGATTACGCTCATTATACAGCCTTTCGGCTGATTTGTCAAGGGTAATTTGAAAGATTTCTGAATTTTTTTGACCGTTGGCTTTGCTTTGTGTGACGGATAACTATATGGGAGGGCTTGTATGTGCCAGCCACCGCCAGAAATCCGAAGGCGCAGCGCGGTTTCGGGCGGGGATTGTAGCGCCCGAATTCCCCCTCCTTATTGTTTCTTATTCTTACGATTGCGCAATATTTGATACGCTACCCCGAGAACCCCAACAACGACATCGTCGATTGGTCCCGGAACGAAATCAAGCGGGGATATAATGTAAATAAGAACAACGATGAGAACAACGATTCTCATGGGACATCCTCCGTAATTATGAATCGGTTTTTTTGAGACTGGTTTTGCATGTCCTGTGTCAGGTATTCGCACTGCCGTCTGCGGCAGTATCAACATCCTGCGCAGTCCGGGGCGCGTTTGCCTGCGCAGTTCCGTTCGCGTTCTGGCTGCAATTCTGACCTGCGGGCTGATTCGGGTACTGGTTTTGATTCTGATTGACAGTCTGATTCGGTGTGTGGTTCTGATACATCTGTTGATTCGGGTTCTGGTACATCGGCTGATTCGGGTTCTGGTACGGGTTCTGATTCACGGGCTGGTACGGATTTCGGGCATTCGGGTCAAAGCCGTTCATCGGCTGTCCGACCGGCACGGTCTGATAGTATACCGTCCGGGAAACCGTTGCAGTCGGCTCAAAGTCCCTGTCCGATACGCAGAGCATGAATATTCCGCCGAGCAGGCTGGTAAAAATCAACGTGCAGACGCCCAGCCATGTAGGAACATCGTCCCGGCAAACGGCGCGGTTCAGTCTGACCAGTGCGATGAAACCGAAAATAATGCCGGGAGCAAGTATCAAGGCAGACAAGAACAACGGGTACACTCCAAAGCCCGCCATGCCAGTAGCCAAGGCAAAAGCAGAATCTCCCGCCATTAAAGTCAACGACGCTACTGAGTAAAGGGCAAAAAGCGGAATTCTCCAGCAAAGACTCAAAATCACAAATACTTTGGATGCGGTTTTCATATGTTTTCCTCCTGATAATAGTTAATAGCATGAAGCGAGCTTTTGCGAAATGCGAAGCATGACTTCTGTATAGTAAACCAGTTCAGCATCAGACAGCGTGCCGTCGTCCATTGCTTCCAACTTTGCCATGCAGTCCGCATAGCGTGACATGAATCGCATATAGTCCGACAACATATCCATAGGATAACCTGACTGGGTGTACTTTTTGATAAACCGGCAATACTCGTCGAAAAATGCCTCGTAGCTGTCCATAGTGCTTTTGAACTCCGGACGAATTCCGGAAGGAATTTCCTGCTGTGGTGGAGCGGTGGCGGGAACGGGTGTCGCGGCTATGGTTTCCTGTTGTGTTGAGCGTGGAGTTTCAGGCTTTTCTCTGGCGTCATCACAACCAACGGACAGCGCAAGTATGATGAGCAGGAGCAGTGCAAAAATAGGTAGCCGAATGTTCAAACGCATTGTTCTTTCCTCCTTATGTAGATATGTGCGTTCAGTCAGTGCCATTTGACTTGTATCCCGTGATTATAGACTTGAACTCCGACTCCGGGATCAAAGAACAGTCAATCATTTCTGCCGGTACCGGTGAAATATTGCCAAGCGTTTCGTTCGCAACACGTTTATTGATTCTGGTAAGTTGTCCTTTGGTCATTTTTGTACAATTAAACTTACCCTCGCTGGCACACTCCATGTCGTAGTTGTAACTCCGACCATTTTTATCCTCGTGAAATTTCGCAGGTAATATATCAACATCGCCGCATTTATCCGGCCATACCTCCTGCCATCCTATTGACTTATCAATACCGGATTTATTTAATGCCCTGTACTTGAAACTAACTGACATATGTGCCTGCCCTTTTACGTCCTGTTCAAGTATGTAAATACACCCAAGGAGTTCAAACGAAGACGGGTGATACAAATAACCACTGAATTTTCTGATGACCTCTACCATCGTACTTTCCGCCAGAATACTGTTCTTTTCCGACTTCAGAGCAATCTGATACGCCTTGGCGTAATCCCCCCGTTCCATCAGAAATGCCGGTGCTTGCAGGTACAGAGGTGCGGCGATGCTCGCAAGAACGAGCGAATGCGTCAGTATAGCGGCAATCACGACCAATATAACCTTTTTCCCCAGCCGCCTGCGTCTTGTCCCCGATCTGTTCGGGTTGCACTCATCCATGATACTGTCCTCCTTGTTTAACGATTTTTTTGCATTTTAACAAATAGTTTGGCGCTTTTCTCCCCTGTCTGCCCTCCATTATAACCTGTTTCAGGTTAAATGTCAATACCCTGAAACAGATTAAATTATGATATTTGTATTACTTTTAAGAAATCGAAGGAGCCGACCGATGTATCCGAGAATCCGTGACCTGCGGGAAGACCGCGACCTGACGCAGACGCAGGTGGCAAAGATGCTTTCCATGTCGCAGACAGGCTACTCCAAGTACGAAACAGGGGAAAACGATATCCCGACCGCCATTCTGATCCGGCTGGCGCGCTTCTACGGCACCAGCGTGGATTACCTGCTCGGCGAAACCGAGGAGCCGCGCCGCTACCCAAAGCAGCGGCACGGGGAGGAGTGAGCGCCGATCCGCCGCCCGGTATGTCCCTTATCGCAAAAAGCGATGCCGCAAAAGAAAAAACCTCCGGTTTCCGTCCGGAGATCTTTTCCTCTGCGGCACCGCGCCGTGCCGTGCCGGTCATGTCCTGTCCGCTGCTTCCGTCCGGGCTGTCCACGTCCGGCGGATAACTGCCTTCCGTTCGGCGGGCACGCGGTAGCTGTCCAGCGCCTTCCGAACCGTCATGCGGTGCAGCTCCGGCGGCAGGCGACAGTCGGTCAGCCACGGCAGGAACCGTTCGTACTGCCACGTCAGCCCTTCCGCAAACAGCCAAGCCGCCGCCATGCGGGTATAGTAATCCTCTCCCGCCGCCGCGACTGCCAGTGCCGGAACCTCCGGATCGGGCGGGAAGGCGCTCTTCCCCGCCCCCAGAAAATACCGCATCAGCGTCACCAGCCCGAACCGGACGGTATACACCCGCCCGGACGCCCGCCATGCGCGGCACCGGATTGCCAACGCCGCCCCGTCCTGCCCCAGTGCAGGCGGTCGCATCTGATCGCAGGTCGCCCAGTTATCCACATATGGCAGGAAGGCTTCCAGCGCGGCTACAGTCTCCCCGAAGTGGCGGATCCGTTCGATCAGGAAGGCGTGCAGCTGATTCTCCTCAAAATACCGGTGCGGCAGATCGGCGCGGAATGTCTCCGCCGCCGACGTTCCTGCCAGCTCCCGCGCCAGCGCCCGCAGGGCAGGCGTCCGGACACCGATCACGCGCTCCGGCGGCACCGTCGGGATCAGCGGTTGCTGAAACGCGCGGTACGCCGGATCGGCAAGCAAAAAGAGGCGTGCCCGGATACCGTCGCAAACCTCCGGCATGGGCACACCTCCTCTCTCATCAGCTCCCGACAGGCGCAAGCCGCGTTTACCTGACCTCAATGCGGCTCCATGCGGTCAGCCCGTTTTCGTCCGTCACCTCTGCGCGGACGTATGTCTCCCCGTCCTGGAAGTTATAGGACGCCTCGGTCAGCCCGCTGCCGCGCCGGACGCGCCCGTCCGTCCAGACCAGATTGGACAGGAAAACGATTTTGGCGGCAGGCGTACAACGCAACCGCACGGTATTCTCGTCCACCCGCTCCAGGTGTACCTCCGGTCCCATGGTGGCATAGAAGCGGTTCTCGCGGATCATCTGCGAAAAGCCGACCGAATCCACGAAATCCGCATCCGCCATAATCATTCCGCGGAACTGATCCCCGTCATAGTAGTGCGTGTCATCGGTGGCAAGCAGGGGCAGGCACAGCCCGCGGGCAGCCACCTCGTCAATCAGGACGCCGGAGTAGGGACGATCGGACATTCCCCACGCGGACACCGAATTGTATATCTCGGTCGCCTCATAGGCACCGAGCTGGTAGAATTGCTCCGGTGTATTCAGGCTCCACGCGGGATGCGCCAGCACGGCAACACCGCCCGCGCGGTGTATCTCCTTGATGACGATACGCGCTTTTTCCAGCGGTGACAGGCGTGCGTCGTTGTACAGCGCCATCGTCAGCGCCGGTCGCTGGAGACAATCCAACCCGAGAATATGGAGAACACCCTCCAGGCTGTCCCCGCCGCCGACATTGAATTCACAGCCGGACAGGATCCGCATGGTCTGCGGCGTGCCGTCGGGCAGGCTTCCGGTGAATGTGCCCGCCTCGCCCCACACCCAGTGGTCGGTCACGGCAAGCATATCGTATCCCGCGCGCGCATAGGCGGCGAGCACCTCCTCGTAGGAAATGCGTCCGTCCGAGCGGGTCGAGTGGCAATGCAGGTTGATTTTATACCGTCTCTTTCCGGTCAAATCCGTAAACATACTGCTTTATCTCGCTTTCTATGAAGGGCATACCCCTCCGTTACTATTATACTACAAACAGCCACCCCGCGCAAGCGTCAAAGTGACGGAAGACGCGGGGTGACTGTTGATTTTTTACTTCAGTTTGGACGTAGGAGCCGCAGGGCGGTCAGAATACCCGCTCCTCCGTTTCCCTGTCAAATACCAGAACCTTGTGCGGCTTGAGCGAGAAGTGTACCTCCCCCGCAGTCAGGGGCGGGCAGGTATCGGCGTTAATGATGGCACGGATGGTCTGGCTCTGTGCGGCAGGGTGCGTGGCGATGATGCTGGTATCCCGCCCCATGACCTCGGTTCCGGTCAGGGCGCAGTGCAGTCCGCCCTCCGCGTCCGGCAAAAAGCCCTCCGGGCGCACGCCGACCCACACGGCACGATTCGGCTGTCCCGGTGCGTCCAGCACCCGGTCATTGCCGATGTACAGGGCGCCGTCTGCCACGCGTCCCTCAAACACATTGATGGGCGGGGTGCCGAGAAAGCGCGCAACGAACAGGTTAACCGGCGCATCGTACACCTCCTGCGGCTTGCCGATCTGCTGTACGACGCCCGCCTTCATGACCACGATGCGGTCGGAGATGGACATTGCCTCCTCCTGGTCGTGCGTGACGAACACGGTCGTGATGCCGGTTTCCCGCTGAATGCGCTTGATCTCCTCGCGCGTCCGCAGGCGCAGGCGCGCGTCCAGATTGGACAGCGGCTCGTCCAAAAGCAGGACGCGCGGCCGTTTGACCAGCGCCCGCGCAATGGCGACCCGCTGCTGCTGTCCGCCAGACAGCTCGGCGGGCTTGCGATCCCGCACGGGTTCGATCTGCACAAGGCGTGCCGCCGCCTCCGTCCTCGCGTTCATCTCCTCCTTGGAGAGCTTATCCGCGCCCTTGAAATTCTGAAGCGGGAACAGGATATTCTGCCTGACCGTCAGGTGCGGGTACAGCGCATAGTTCTGGAATACCAGCCCCACGCCGCGTTCCTCGGGCGGCAGGTCCGTCACGTCATCCTCCCCGAAGAATATCTGCCCCTCCGACGGCTCCAGCAACCCGCAGATCATGTACAGCGTGGTACTCTTGCCGCATCCGGAAGGTCCCAGCAATCCGATCAGTTCCCCGTCCGGGATTGTGAAATTGAAATGATCCACCGCCACGACCGGTTCGCCGGATCTTTTGTCCCTGGCGGGAAACACCTTTGTCAGATTCCGCAGTTCCACCTTCATGGTATCCTGTCCTTTCTTCCGGGACGCGATCCCCCGGCTTCGACGTTTCTCCCGTTCATTATAGCACATTCCGGCATGGAAAGCAAGAGTTATTTGCTCTGTTTCCCATGCCGGAACAGCAGGGGCGTCAGGCGGAGACACCCGGTGAAAGCCCCGAAACGCAAAAAAGCCCCGCTTCCGGGACTTTTTCGCGGCGGCAGAACGCCGCCTGACGGTATGGGGTGAGTAGAGGGATTCGAACCCTTGACCTCCAGGGCCACAACCTGGCGCTCTAACCAACTGAGCTATACCCACCATATATTGGTCGAGGTGGAGGGACTCGAACCCCCGGCCCCATGGTCCCAAACCACGTGCGCTACCAAACTGCGCTACACCTCGAAGTACTTATTAAATATTTATTTGGTGGACCATCAGGGACTCGAACCCCGGACCTACCGGTTATGAGCCGGGCGCTCTAACCAACTGAGCTAATGGTCCACTTTATTGGTGCCGAAGACCGGAATCGAACCGGTACGAGAGGTAAGTCCCGCAGGATTTTAAGTCCTGTGCGTCTGCCAGTTCCGCCACTTCGGCATACCACGTGGCTACGTGCTACTCTCCCAGGCGGTCGCCCACCAAGTACCATCGCCGCTAAAGAGCTTAACTTCTGTGTTCGGTATGGGAACAGGTGTATCCTCTTTGCTATAATAACCACAT
>OGQR01002178.1_pt1 | contig 12189 bp, 9 predicted proteins | sample 1553271 | NCBI WGS metagenome assembly OGQR01 (sample SAMEA2579970, study PRJEB22360) | human gut metagenome | biome: human gut; feature: human-associated habitat; material: faeces | place: Denmark | collected 2008/2010 | reverse complement strand
TTTAATCGTTCGTTTTTTAACATTCAAACTACTTGATTATCTCTTTATAGGAATTATTACAAAGATACATTTTATTTCAATAACACAAACAATAATTGACTTTCATCCTCAAAAAAATCTCGACTACAAATAAATCCCCAATAATTATCCCGGTCCCTGACCAAACCGGAAACACGGAGCAATCGCATAAGGAAGCATACGGCAGGCCGGGCGATTTATTAAAAATCAGCGGAAAGCTTCGGGGATTTCTTTGTCACCTTTGCGGGATTTCACCCCCAGCTCTTTCAATTTCAAAGTTTGAGAGATCAGGTTGCCGTTTCCTTCTTTCAGGCGGCTTAGAGCCTGATGATAGCTCTCTTCTGTACGTTGGATGTTGTCGCCGATAGCGGTCAGGCTTTCCAGAAAAGCCACACATTTATCGTAAAGCTTAGCTCCCCGTTCAGCGATTTCCTGAGCATGGCGGTTTTGGTATTCCCGGCTCCATAAATCGGCAGTGAGTTTCAAAGATACGATCAGATTGGAAGGACTCAACAACAATACCCTTTTCCGATAAGCTTCATGCCAAAGGGTAGGTTCCGACTGCATAGCCAACACATAAGAAGATTCGTTGGGAATAAACAACATCACAAAATCCAGGGCACCGTCACACCAATCGCAATAATTCCTGGCAGACAATTCGTCTATATGTTTCCTTACCGACAACAAATGGGCCTTCAAGGCAACTTCCCGTTCCGTTTCGGTCTCTGCATTGCAATAATCGACGTAGGCGGTCAACGAAACTTTAGAATCGATAATCACCTTCCGGTTATCAGGATACACCACAATCACATCCGGCCGCATCGTGTTCCCGTTCTCCGTCCGGATCACCCTATCGCTTTCATCTTTCAACGTTTCCTGAATGAAATACTCCCTTCCTTTCGTCAATCCCGAATTTTCAAGAATTCGTTCGAGAATCATTTCTCCCCAATCACCCTGAGTTTTCGTATTTCCTTTCAAAGCATTGGTTAAATTGACGGCATCCTCCCGGATCCGATTATTCAGCTGCACCAATTCTGCGATCTTTCGTTCCAGTACGGTCCGCTCGACCGTTTCTTTCGAATAGCTTTCTTCCACTTTTTTACGGAACTCCTGAATATCTTTATTCAAAGGGCTCAGTATACGCTCTATATTTTCCCGGTTCGCTTCCGTAAAACGCCGGGATTTATCCTCCAGGATATCGTTTGCCAGATTTTGAAACTGTTCTTTCTGTAAAGCCGCTATTTGCAAAATCTCCTCTTTTTGCCCCCTCCATTTTTCTTCCGTCTGCCGCAAATTCTCCTTCAACCGTTCATTATCGCGGATCCAGGCCATTTTTTCTTCCTGCCATCGCTGTTCCTTCTCTTCCCATGCTTTCGCTTTTTCCTGCAATATCCGAAGATTGACCTCCATTCCTTTTCTCCCGATACGGGTCGAAAGATAAGTCAGTAAACCACCTATTCCGGCTCCTGTCAAAAAATATAGTAATACTTCCATTGAAAAACAGCTTCATTATAAAAATAAAACAGACTCAACCGTTATCACCGTTTCATCTGTTTTATCTTTTGTTCTATTTCATCCGTCGTTTATCGTCTTATCTTTTCTTGCGGGAACGACCTCCGCTTTCGATACCTTTTTTCTTTTCTCCGAAGCGTCCACGGCTACTTCCGTCACTCCGGCGGTTTGCCGAACGCCATTTATTGTTGGCAGTAGAACTCCGGCGTTCTCCGCCCCGGTCCGAACGGTTATAACGATCCTTTACCTCGGAAAGCGTAAAGGGCAGACCGTTGAAACTGACATTCCGGAAACAAGACATAAACCCGTTGATTCCACGCACATCGACTTCAAATTTCGTATTATTATCGAAAATGCGGATACTCCCGATTTCCAATCCTTTCCGCGGGGCATTCTCATTGATAATAGTCATCAGATCACGTGGAGTGAACCCGTCCTCTTTACCGACATTCACAGAGAAAGTCGTAAAAGTCACACTCTCTTCATTTTTCCGTTCTCCACGCCGTTTTTCTCTCCGTCCTCCATCGTGCCGCTCTTCATCCGAAAGATTCAAATCGGCAACCGAAGCATATTTTTTCAGTAATTTTCCGAATTCATAGGACATCATCTTCTGGATCAACTCTTCTTTAGACAACTCTTCGAATTTCTCGAACAACTCGTGCCGGTATTTATCCAGAGTCTCTTTCGGTTCTGTCATCAGGATCTTGTCGGCATAATACGACAGCTGAGCCCGACACACTTCTTCACCTCCGGGCACTTCCTTATACTGGAATTTTTTCTTCAGGATATTCTCGATCCGGCGCAATTTTCCTTTTTCTTTCGAATTGATAATAGCCACCGAAATCCCCTCACGTCCGGCCCGGCCGGTGCGACCGCTACGATGGGTGTAACTTTCCACATCTTCGGGCAAATTATAATTGATTACATGAGTCAGATTGTCCACATCCAATCCCCGGGCAGCCACATCGGTAGCCACCAGCACTTTCAGCCGTTTAGCCCGGAAACGGTCCATCACATCATCCCGTTGTGCCTGACTCAAGTCACCGTGCAGGGCATCACAATCGATCCCGTCTTTCTGTAACTTCCGGGCAATTTCCCGGGCATCCATTTTCGTCCGGGTGAAAATAATCGCATACATATCCGGAGCGCAGTCGATCACCCGATGAAGAGTCTCATAACAATCCCTGGCCAGCACCTGATAATATTCGTGCGTCACTGTATCTGCACCCTGATTTTTCTTTCCGGTAGAAATTTCCTGAGGATTACGGAGATAATTCTTAGCGATACGTTCCACCTCACGAGGCATAGTCGCTGAAAACAGATAGGTATTTCTTTCTGCAGGAGTTTCATCCAAAATAAAATTCAGATCCTCCTTAAAACCCATATTCAACATCTCGTCGGCTTCATCGAGTACGACTGCCCGAACCCGTTCGATTTTCACCGCTTCCCGCTTGATTAAATCACAGAGACGGCCCGGAGTAGCCACCAATACGTGTACACCCCTATCCAATTCCCTGATTTGTTTGCGGATATCCGCCCCCCCATATACACATGCCACCCGGATATCACTCCGGTATTTCGCATAATTCTGCAAGTCCTTACCGATCTGCATACACAACTCGCGGGTAGGACTCAGAATCAGCACCTGAATTGCATTCAATGAAGTGTCCAGCTTCTGCAATAAGGGCAAACCGAAAGCCGCTGTTTTACCGGTCCCGGTCTGAGCCAAGGCCACCAAATCATTTTCTTCCCCTAAAATCACGGGAATTACTTTTTCCTGTACAGGACTAGGAACCTCGAACCCTAAATCTTCAATTCCTTTTAGAATTTCTCCTTCTAAACCTAATTCTTTAAATTTTTCCATTCTTTTTTTAATGCAGCATCTTGCTGCGTTACTTGGCAACTCCATTGTTGCACTTTCTCCTCTTCCCCATTTCTCTCTTCCTCCCCCTATCTTTCCCCCCTTTTACTTTTTACCTTTTACCTTTTACTTTTTGTGCCTCTCCCGTCTTTAGCTTTTAGCCTTTAGCTTTCTAGCCTTTAGCTTTCTAGCCTTTAGCTTTTAGCCTCAACTCACCCTCAAGTCCCTCCGTTCGAATGCAGGTACCGTCTCTAATTCCCTCACCTGTTCTTCGGTCAATCCGGGTTTCACCCGTACTTCTTCCTCTTTCAGGCATTCCGGTTGTTTAGCATATCCGGCACAAGTATTCTCTTCTCCGAACAACTCGATATCTCCGGTAGGGAAACCGGTAGCAATGATCGTCACAGAGACGGCATCCCCCAAATCGGGATCGGTACCCACACCCCAGATCACAGCGGCATTATTTCCCACTTTACGAATAATATGGGAAGTAATCTGAGACATTTCGTCCATGGTAATCTCATCTGTTCCGGAAGTAATATTCAGTAAAATATCTTTCGCTCCTAAAATATCGTTATTATTCAGCAGCGGACTTTCCAAAGCCTCTGTGATTGCCCGGATCGCCCGGTCCTCACCGCTAGCCTGGGCAGCTCCCATAATAGCCACCCCACTATCCGTCATCACCGTCCTGACATCGGCAAAATCGACATTGATATATCCCGGAAGGGTAATAATCTCAGCAATACCTTTAGCAGCGATATTCAGTACATCGTTGGCTTTTGCAAAAGCTTGCGATATAGTTTGCGATCCATAGATCGATTTGATTTTTTCATTATCGATAACGATCAGACAATCCACATGATCTTTTAAGCGACGCAATCCGTCACGGGCCTGATCCAAACGTTTCGGACCTTCGAAACGCGCCGGCACCGAAACGATCCCAACCGTCAGAATCCCCATGTCCTTAGACAACCTGGCAATCACCGGGGCAGCCCCCGTACCGGTACCTCCTCCCATAGCAGCCGTGATAAAGGCCATCCGGGTATCCTTCTTCAGAATAGCTTCTATATCGGCCAGACTCTCCTGAGCCGACTTCTCTCCCATGGCAGGATTATTACCTGCTCCATGTCCTGCGGTCAACTCTTTCCCCAACTGAATTTTACAAGGAATCGGACTGTTGCGGAGCGCCTGATAATCTGTATTACAAATGACAAAATCGACATCACAGATCCCTTTCTCGTACATATATTCCACAGCATTTCCACCTCCGCCACCGACACCGATCACCTTGATAATGGTAGGCGTTTTCTCGTTCAGATTAAAATTTATAAATCCGTCGACCATGGTATTATTCGTTTATTTGTTTATTCTTCATCACTAAAAAGCGTACCGATCTTTCGTTTGAGCCATCCGTTCGTATCGGGCACTTCATTGACTCCCCGCTGGCTCCGCTCAAAACGGTCTACCCGTCGGTTAGATTCCCGTTTCTGTTTTCTCGCCCGTTCTTCTTCCTGTTTCTGACGGCGCAAACGGGCTTCTTCCTCCAGTTCGGCCGGATTCATAACCTTCATCTCCAGATCGTCGGGCAAGGGCTCCACCTTAAAATAGGGCTTTTTAGCCGATGTCGTAGTTGCCGTTTCTATTTTCTGCTCTGTTGCAGCAGTAGCTCTTCCCCGGTTATTGTTAAATCCGGTAGCGATCACCGCTACCCGCAGTTTATCCCCCAAGGTCTCGTCTTTACCGGTCCCCCAAATCACATTCACATTTCTTCCTACTTTCTCCCGCAACGAATCGGTGATCAGACTGATTTCATCCATCGTGACTTCCTTTTCGCCGTAAAGCATATTCAACAGAATATTAGAAGCTCCCCGAATATCGTTACTGTTCAACAAAGGCGATATCAAAGCATTCGTCAAGGCTTCCATCGCCCGGCCTTCTCCTTCCGCTTCAGCCGCTCCCATCAAAGCCACCCCGCTATCCCGCATCACGCTCTCGACATCGGCAAAATCGACATTGACATATCCTTTTACGGTAATGATTTCGGCAATACTCTTCGCCGCAATCGTCAGGACGTTATCGGCCATAGCAAAAGCATCGGACAACTTCAGGTCTCCGTATATCTCCCGCAACCGTTCATTGGCAATAATCAGCAAAGCATCTACATACTCTTCCAGTTCATCGATACCGGTCATCGCCTGTTCGATCTTGCGTTTGCCTTCGAAGCTGAAAGGCACGGTCACGATACCGATGGTCAGAATACCCAATTCCTTCGCCTGCCGGGCAATTTCAGGAGCGGCTCCGGTACCCGTCCCTCCCCCCATTCCGGCAGTAATAAACACCATCCGGGTATTATGTTCGAGAATCGTTTTGATAAAATCCATACTCTCGATAGCGGACAGACGTCCTCTTTCGGGCTGGCAACCAGCCCCGCGTCCTTCTGTCAGCTCCTTCCCCAACTGGATCCGGTTTTTTACCCGGCTCTGGCGCAAAGCTTGTATATCCGTATTACAAACGACAAATTCAACCCCATGAATTCCCTGCCGGAACATATGGTTTACGGCATTACTTCCACCTCCGCCGACACCGATCACCTTAATGATCGATTCTTCTTGAGTTGCATCAGGTAATTTCAATGAAATCAGGTCGTCTTCAATTTCCATAACTTGAAAAATAAAAGTTAAACATTCCGGAGCCTAAATACCGAAGATCTTACCGATTCTTCTGACAATCTTTTCTCCGATACCATTAGGGGTCTCCTTCGGTTCTTGCCGGGCACAAAGCAACAGTCCCAGAGCCACCAGATACTCAGGTGTCCGCAACACTTCTTCCCGGGGGGCCTGAATCCGACGTGCCGCAGCACTTTCTACAGGATGTCCGGACATCCGCCGCAACAATTCATCTACATCCTGCAACCGGCTGCCTCCTCCTGTCAACAATACCGGATCTTCGACATCATCGAATCCCCATTGCTGCAACTGGAAAATCACACCCTCCAGCAATTCTTCGCACCGACTTTGTATAACCGTAGCCAAATCCCGGCTTTCCAACGTTAAGCGGGTATCCGGTATCGGCAATTTTTTATTTTTACAGATCGACCTTAAGGCCTGTCCGTATTCGTGTTTCAACTTACGGGCTTGTCCGAAACTCAAGGCAAAAGCAGCCATCGTATCGGTATCTATCGTCCGTACCCCGATCGGCAAATGCGCTTCATATTCCAGCATTCCATCACGGAAAAGGACGACGTTCACTCCCATCGCTCCCAGATCCACCAAAGCAAAGTCACGTTCAGCCCGTTCTACATCCAGTGCTTCAGCATAAGCACGAACCGCCGGATAAAACTCTATCTCCTGAATCCCGCTTCCCTCGAACAGTCCCTGAATATCGGCCAAATAATCATAATCGGCCAGATATACCTGATAGGTCACCTCCAGATTCCGTCCGCTTCTACCCAGCGGATCGGCGATCATTTCCCCGCGGTCGATCGCATAACCTACCGGCAGGATATCCACCACTTCATCCTGTCCTCCGCCATAAGCGTCTATGCAACGTTGTTCTGCCCGGAATAAATCACTTTGTTCAACGACTTTCTTTTGTATAGGTACGACTATTCTTCGTTCGACGATCCGCAAAACAGCTCCCGACAAGGCCACATTCATCACCTCGATTTCCCGGTCTTTCATCAGCTCCGACATCAGGCTACGAATACACATTCTCACCTTCTCCTTATCCTTGATTACGCCATGTTCGATGCCTTGTGAGGCCATAATCTTTATTCCTTTCAAATGGCAAACGCTCCCTTCTCCCGAAGCCAGCGCCATAACCATTTTTTCAGATCCCATATCCAAAGATGCAGTCCAACCCATAATCTGCTATATTATCTTTTAACACATACTATCTGATTCTTAAACTTCAGATTTATTTCTTTATATACGTTCCATCCCTTTAAAACTATACCTTCCCGAAGGAAAAGACGTAAATTTTCCAATTTCTCGTTCATATCGTCCAAAGTCCCTAATACAATCCTGAAATTCCCGACTTTCGGGATCAGTACAACTTCATTTCCTTTTTCGACAACGATCTGTTCCACCAAAGCATCCCAGAACTCATCATTCCGTAAAGTCATTATAAAAGGGTATAAACCATTACAAGCAAACTTTCTGGATATATTTCCGGTAGCCACGACTACGCGCGACGTATATTTCCGGGACAACGGCATGATTTTACCATCTTCATCCACATAATAACCTTCACCTGACATAATTCTCAGTACAGGCTTTCGTTGTGTGATTTCTACATGAAAATAACCGTCCAAAGTGTAGTAAACCTGAGCCGACTTAATCACCGAATTTCTGACCAGAATATGCTCCAAACTGTCTTTATCGACACTGACTATATTGCATCCCTCGATATCACCATATCCGCGTTTAATAATCCCCAACACTTCCGTCTCGTCGATAAACGCATTTTCTTCGGTACCGTCAACGACAACCTGCAACCCCTCACATTTTACCTCCCTCAATTTTGCCGATGCAAAGGTAAACACAATTATCAGGTATACAAACAAACTGACAGATAATATGTAAGGCAATATTTTTTTCATTCTTCCCGCCTTTATAGCTTATAGCATATAGCCTTTAACTTTTTACTTTCTACCTTTTTACCTTCTCCCCAATCTCTCCCACCAACCGATCGATATCCCCTGCTCCCATCGTCACCAATATACCTCCCTGAAAATCAGGTATAATCTGTTGTAACAGTTCCTCTTTTGTCACAATATTCCCCGGAACAGTAAGCCTTTTCCGGATCACTTCCGCAGTAATTCCCGGAATAGGTCGTTCCCTGGCCGGATAAATCTCCAGTAAAACCACCCGGTCGGCCAAACTCAGGCTCCGGGCGAAATCCTCCTGAAAATCCCGGGTCCGGGTATATAAATGAGGCTGAAAAACCACCGTCACCGGCCGATCGGGCCACATTTCCCGGACAGAACGCAGCGTAGCCTCGATCTCCCGCGGATGATGAGCGTAATCGTCGATATAAATGGTCTTTTCAGTATACACTTGTATATTAAAACGCCGGGCTACTCCCTTAAAGTCAGGCAGTGCCCTGCGGATTTCCTCAGGCTGTACTCCGGCTTCCAAAGCCAACGTGATGGCTGCCGTTGCATTTTCAACATTCAACCGCCCCGGTATTCCCAGTATCAATCCTTCGATATCTACCCCACGCCCATGATAATCGAATACATAACGTCCCTGTTCGATCCTCAACCCATCGGCATAACAATCGGCTTTCACCTCTACGCCGTAATAACCGGTTACCTGCGTCTGCTTCAACTGCAATCCTTTTTTCAGAAACAGTCTCCCGCCCTGTGGGTTCACTTGTCCGGCAAATGCTTCGAAAGCCTCCAACAGATTGGCTTTATTCTCATAGATATCCAAATGATCTTCATCCATTGCCGTGATTACCGCTATTTCCGGACTCAGATGTAAAAACGAACGGTCGAATTCATCTGCTTCGATAACGATATACGAAGAATTACGATCCAGCAATAGATTAGTTCCAAAATTCGCCGCTATTCCGCCCAAAAAAGCATTACATCCTACGGTTGAATTTTTTAACAAAAAGGCAGTCAGCGTAGATACCGTCGTTTTCCCATGTGTACCGGCTACACAGATCGCCTTTCCTTTCCGGGAAATCATACCCAGGACCTCCGCCCGTTTATGCAAAGCGTACCCGTTATCCCGGAAAAAACTAAGAATACGATTTTCCTGCGGTACCGCCGGAGTATATACCACCAACGTCGTCGTTTTATCCCGGAATTCAGCCGGAATCTCTTCCTCTTCATCGATATAATTAATCCGGATTTCTTCTTCAGCCTGCATTTTTTGAGTCAATGCCGAAAGAGTCCGGTCATAACCGGCCACTTTGTACCCTTTAGCCTTAAAATAACGGGCCAAAGCACTCATACCTATTCCTCCGATACCCAGGAAATAAACGTTTTTTATCGTCTGTTCTAACTCAACCATACTATTTTCAAACACTTAGCCGATCACCTTCAATATTTCTCTCGCAATCTGCTCATCCGAATCCCGGATAGCCAATTTCGCTATATGCTTTTCCAGCTCTTTCCGTTGTTTTTCATCCGATAGCAAACCGGTGAGCACCTGTTCCAACCGTTCTTCAGCTTCCGTATCCCTGATCATGACAGCAGCCCCTTTATCGACCAGCGCCATAGCATTCTTTGTCTGATGATCTTCTGCCACATTAGGCGAAGGAATCAATACCGCCGCTTTTTCCAATAAGCAAAGTTCGGATATTGTCCCTGCTCCGGCACGGGCAACGACAATATCCGCAGCAGCATAAGCCAAATCCATCCGCTTCAGGAAAGCCAGTAATTTTACATTTTCCGGTAATTTACCGTCCAGCTGTTTTTTCAGATCCTCATAATAATAACTACCACACTGCCACAATACCTGTACCTCTTGCCACTGCCCTATATCCTTTAAACAACGCATCACCGCTTTATTCAATGTGCCGGCACCCAAGCTTCCTCCGGTCACCAATATCGTCTTCTTCGAGGCATCCAGTCCATAGAATTCTATTCCTTCAGCCCTGATTTCCCGGGCCTGTAACAGATCTTTCCGCACCGGGTTACCGGTAAAGATAATTTTCTTTTTTTCAAAAAAACGCTCCATCCCTTCATAAGCCACACAAATCTTACAAGCTTTTTTCGCCAGTAGTTTATTCGTCACCCCTGCATAGGAATTCTGTTCCTGCAAAATCAAAGGAATACCTGCTTCTGCAGCTACCCGTCCGATCGGCCCACTGGCATATCCACCGACTCCCACCACAGCATCGGGTTTAAACTCCCGGATAATCTTTCTGGCTTTACGCAGACTCTTCCAAAGATTATACAATACTTTCACATTTTCCAGAGTCAGTTTACGTTTTAGTCCCCTCACCGGTAATCCTTCGATGCGATAACCCGCTTCAGGCACTTTTTCCATCTCCATCTTCCCCTCGGCCCCGACAAACAAAATCTCGATATCCGGTTGCAACCGCTTCAATGCATTCGCAATCGACAACGCCGGAAAGATATGTCCTCCGGTACCTCCTCCGCTAACAATCACTCTTTTCATATCACAAAAGTATTAATCTATCTTCAAATCAAAAATCCGTATATAACTTAAATTTATAAACTTCCAATTTATCTTCCCCTTCGCTTCAGCTCATTCAATACTTCCCGGCCTTCACTTTCCAGCTCGTCCCTGATCTCTCCGATTCCTTCCTCACCGAGAATATCGAAATCCCGATCTTCGTCGTACTCTGCCGGTTTTCTCCCCCGCCGTCTTCCTGTCGGAGGCGTTACGGTCCGGGGTTGCATCTCCGGCAATTCCCCATCTTCCACTTCATCGACCAGCACTTCCTCGGGTTCGTATTCTTCCCGTCTGTTCTTCCGCCCCTGTTTTTCACTTTTCATCTTCAGCCGTTCGCTCTCTTCCTTTTCACCCTCCGGTGAAAAGGTATGGGCAATACTGAGAATCACACCGAAAGCTGCACTGGTAAACAAAAGCGACGTACCTCCCATACTCACCAAAGGCAAGGTCTGTCCGGTCACCGGTAATAACCCCACACAGACTCCCATATTGATCATTGCCTGTAAAACGATCGTCAACCCTAAACCGACAACCAGCAAAGCCGGAAAAATATCCGGCATACCCCGATCATTCAACACTTCCTTCCTCATGCTCTTTCGCCCGATCACTCCTACCCGGAACAAAATCACCGCATACAGCAACATGATGAAAGCACCGCCTCCCAATCCGTATTCTTCAATCACAATAGCATAAATAAAATCGGAATAAGGGTGAGGCAAAAAATTACGCTGCGTACTGTTACCGGGTCCGCTCCCCATCAATCCCCCCTTAGCCACCGCAATACGAGCCTGTACCGACTGATAGGAATAACCGTCTCCATCCTCTCCGCCTTTGGCAAAATCTGTAATACGGTTAACCATCGTACCGATCCGTCCCCATTTTTGCACCTGAGGTATATAAATTCCCAGAATCAACACCAAAGCAATCGCCGCCAAAGCGGTTCCCAAGGTCATCGCCAACAACCGCCAGCGCATCCGGGCTATCATAAACAGGATAAAACATACTGCCCCGATCAAAGCCGAGGTAGAGAAATTATCCATAAAAATCAACAAAATCACCGGTCCCACAAAAAGCAGAAACTTCTGTAAAACACTATCGTCACAATGCGTGTCGGTCTGAGCCTCGGACAAAATCCGGGCTGTAAACATCATGATAGCGATTTTCGCCAGCTCGGAAGGCTGAAAAGTAAGACCGATCAAAGGCAAACGGATCCATCGCCCGGCTCCGTTGATATTCGTACCCCCAAAGGCTGCACAAACCAATAAAATCATAGATACGAACAACAACACTCCGGCATATTTATAAAAATACCGGTAATGAATCGACTGTACGATAAACATCACTCCAAAACAGCCTCCGATCAAAAATAATTGCTTGATCAGATAGAAAAACGTATTCCCCGCCTTCTCGTTATAAGCCAGACGTCCTGTAGAGGAATACACCACCATGACAGAAACGATCATCAGCATGGAACTTCCGGCGGGAGGACATCTGGCAATCCGCAGGAACCGGATCCGTCCGGAGGGAGAAGAACGGAATTTATCCAGAATCAGTCTGGTGTCCGGCATCCACGGGGATGAACTGGAGGGACAGTACATCTGTTATGAGACGGCGCGAAGAGTAAAAGAGCATCCGGAGTATTTG
>OGQR01002177.1_pt1 | contig 12196 bp, 8 predicted proteins | sample 1553271 | NCBI WGS metagenome assembly OGQR01 (sample SAMEA2579970, study PRJEB22360) | human gut metagenome | biome: human gut; feature: human-associated habitat; material: faeces | place: Denmark | collected 2008/2010 | reverse complement strand
TGCCCTCCATGAAGACGATCGGGAAGAAGACGGCGATCAGCGTGATCGAGGTCGAGATCACGGCGAAGAAGATCTCCTTCGCACCGTCGATACCCGCCTCGAAGGGGGTCATGCCGCGTTCGATGCGGATGTAGATGTTCTCGGTCATCACGATGGCATCGTCCACCACAAGGCCGACCGAGAGCACCACGGCCAGCATCGAGAGGACGTTGATCGAGAAGCCGGCCAGGTACATCAGGAAGAAGGTGCCGATGAGCGAGACCGGGATGACGATGCAGGGGATGAGCGTCACGCGCCAGTTGCGGAGGAAGAGGAAGATGATGATGATCACCAGCACGAAGGCCTCGTAGACGGTCTGTTTCACCTCGTCGATCGAAGCGCGGATGAAGCGCGTGTTGTCGAATCCGTAGCCGGTGACGATGTCGGCCGGAAGGTCCTTGCGCATGGTCTGCATGCGGTTGTAGACCTCGTCGGCGATGTCGATGTGGTTGGCGCCCGGCTGCGGGATCACCACCACGCCGACCATCGGCACGCCGTTCATCTTCATGTAGCTGCGCATGTCCTGCGGGCCGAGTTCGGCGCGTCCCACGTCGCTCAGGCGGATGATGCGCCCCGCCTCGGTGCGGACCACCAGGTTGTTGAACTCCTCGGTGGTGTGCATCAGTCCCATCGTGCGGATGGTCAGCTCGGTGGTGTTGCCCTCGATGCTGCCCGACGGCAGCTCGATGTTCTCGCGGTCGAGGGCGCTCTTGATGTCCATCGGCGTGATGCCGTATCCGGCCATCTTCGCCGGGTCGAGCCACAGGCGCATCGAGTAGCGCTTCTCGCCCCAGATCTCCACCGAACTTACGTCGCTGATCGTCTGCAGCTGCTCCTTGACCGTCAGGTCGGCGATTTCGCTCAACTCGAGCAGCGAGCGTTTGGCGCTCTGGATCGTGACCATCAGGATCGGCGTGGCGTCGGCGTCGGCTTTCGAGACGGTGGGTGGGTCGCAGTCGCGCGGCAGGTAGCGCTGCGCGCGCGACACCTTGTCGCGCACGTCGTTGGCTGCAGTTTCAAGGTCGGTTGAGAGTTCGAACTCGACCGTGATGCGGCTCTGTCCCTGACGGCTGACGCTCGACAGCGAGCGGATGCCGGGAATGCCGTTGATGTTCTTTTCGAGCTGTTCGGTGATCTGGCTCTCGATCACGTCTGCGTTGGCGCCCGGATAGGAGCACGACACCGAGATGATCGGGTTATCGACGCTCGGGTATTCGCGCACGCCCAGGGCGCTGTATCCGATGAAGCCGAACAGCAGGATGATGATCGTCAGCACGGTGGCCAGCACCGGGCGGCGGATGCTCAGTTCGGAGATGTTCATACGGCGCGGGGGTTATTCGACGGCGTCGAGTTTCACGGGGAGGTCGGTGCGGAGCTGGAGCGTGCCGGAGGTGATCACCGTGTCGCCGGGCTGGAGCCCCGAGAGGATCTGCACCGAGGCGTCGGTGCGCAGGCCGGTTTGTACCTCGACGGCCTCGGCGCGGCCGTTGCGGTAGCGGAAGACACGCGCCACGCCCATTTCGGGTACGATGGCCTCGGTCGGTACGGCGATTGCGTCGGGAATCTCCTGCAGCTGGATGTGCACGGTGGCGAAGCGGCCCGGAAGGAGCTGCAGCCCCTGCGTGTTGGGGTAGTGGGCCCGCACGGAGAAGAGGTGGGTCGTGGGGTCGATCTTCGATTCGGTGGCGTAGACCATGGCCCGGAAGGTCTCGTTGCGCCCCTCGACCGTGAAGGTCAGGGGGGTGCCCGGGCGGATCTGGTTGGCGTAGCGTTCGGGGATGTAGAAGTCGATCTTGAGCGGGGCGATCCGCGTCAGTTTGGCCACGACAACGCTCGGCGAGGCGTAGGCTCCCTCGCTGACGTTGCGCAGTCCGATCACGCCGTCGAAGGGGGCGCGCAGCTCCGTGAGAGCGATGTTCGACCGGACGATGGCGATGTCGGCGTTGAGGATCGCCAGTTCGGTGCGGGCCTGCTCGTAGGCCTCCTGGCTGACGGCATCCTTTTCGAGCAGGGCGCTCTGGCGGTAGACGCGGTCCTCGGCCAGCTTGAGCTGCGCCTCGTAGCGCGACAGCTGCGCCTGCAGCGGCCGGTCATTGACCTTGGCCAGCAGGTCGCCCTTGCGGACGGGGGTGCCTTCGCGGAAGTTGATCTCCACGATCTTGCCGGAGGTTTCGAACGAGAGGTCCACCTCTTCGTCGGGCAGCAGGTTGCCGATGACCGAGATGGCGTCGGTGAAGGTCTGCGGCCGCAGGACGAGGCCATTGACGTTGAGGATCTTTTTCTGTCCCGTTGCAACGGGGGCTTCGGTCGGGGCGATCGGGCCGTCGGTCTTGCCGTAGCGGTTATAGAGCCACAGACCGCCACAGAATACGAGCAGGATCGAGCCGGTGACGATCCATTTCTTTTTTCTGTTTCTGTTCATGGCGGGGCGTATCGGTTTGGATTTTGGGATTCGGAGACAAATATACGAAAAAAGGTGCGCAGACCGAAGGAAAAAGTAGTTTCGGGATCAAAAAAAGTATTTTCGGGAACAGCCGGCCGGCATGCGGCACTGCGCGGCGGCATGCTCGCGGAGGGTTGTCCGGACCCTGTTGCGGGGCGCGGTTCGCCCGGTGTGGAATGCAGTTGTGGAATAACTCCCCGTAAGGTGTGGAATAATTCCACGAAAATTTTCACTATATTTGCCGCCCGGATCAATTATTGGGCTGGAAATAACTAATTTACGATTTTTTGGACAGCTTGGCCCGGGGTTTGACCCTCTTGGGAGAATACTCCGGATGGAGTCGCGGCCCTGCCGCATGAAAACTGAAGAACCGAACCGCGTATGAATTTGGACAAAATGAAACCGGATTTGAAGAGTCTCAATCTGGAAAAACTCAAGCGTGAAATGTCGGAGCACATGCCGCGCGTGCGGGTGAAGATGACCCCCAGGCGCTGGATCGCTCTGGTGGCGGGACTGGCCGTCGTGGGCGGCGCGCTCTACCTTTGGCTGCGGCCGCGCCCCGTACCGGTCGTGCTGCCCGTGGTGGCCGTCGAGCCGGTGACGGTCGAGGATGTCAATATCTACGGCGAATACGTGGGCCGCATCCGCGCCCAGCAGTTCGTCGAGATCCGTGCCCGCGTCGAGGGGTATCTCGAGAAGATGCTCTTTGCCGAGGGTACCTACATCAAGGCCGGGCAGACGCTCTTCGTGATCGACCCGAAGCTCTACCGCGCCCGGGCCAACAAGGCCAAGGCGCAGCTCGAAAAGGCCCGCGCGCAGGCCGTCAAGGCCAAGCGCGACCTGGACCGCATCCGCCCGCTCTACGAGCAGAATGCCGCCAGCCAGCTCGACCTGGACAACGCCACGGCGGCCTACGAGAGCGCCGCGGCCGACGTGGTGGTCTGCGAGGCCGACCTCACGCAGGCCGAGATGACGCTGAGCTATACCACCGTGCAGTCGCCCGTGTCGGGCTACATCTCCGAACGCAACGTCGATATCGGAACGCTCGTCGGTCCGAGCGGCAAGTCGCTGCTGGCCACCGTGGTCAAGAGCGACACGGTGCGCGTCGATTTCAGCATGACGGCCCTCGACTACCTCCACAGCCGTGCGCGCAACGTCAATCTCGGACAGAAGGACACCACGCGCAAGTGGAACCCCTACATCACCGTAACGCTCGACGACGGCTCGGTCTATCCCTACCGCGGCCTGGTCGATTTCGCCGACCCGCAGGTCGATCCCAAGACGGGTACCTTCTCCGTGCGTGCCGAGATGGCCAACCCCGACCGCATCCTGCTGCCCGGTCAGTTCGCCAAGGTGAAGCTGCTGCTCGACGTCCGCGAGGATGCCGTGGTGGTGCCGTCGAAGGCGCTCGTGATCGAAAAGGGCGGAGCCTATATCTATGTGGTGCGTCCGGACAGTGTCGTCGAGAAGCGTTTCGTCGAGACGGGGCCCGAGATCGCCGGCAACAACGTCGTCATCGAGCGCGGCCTCTCGTCCACCGAACACATCGTCGTCGAGGGCTACCACAAACTCTCGCACGGCATGAAGGTGGAGCCCGTGGCTGCCGTACGCAAGGAGGAGCAACCCGCTAACACCGAGGAGTAGACCATGAAGAGCGACTTTTTCATCGATAGGCCCGTCTTCTCGACGGTCCTCTCCATCATCATCGTCATCGTGGGTGCCATCGGCCTGATGCTGCTCCCCGTCGATCAGTATCCGCAGATCGTGCCCCCCGTGGTGAAGGTCTCGGCCACCTATCCGGGTGCCGATGCGCAGACCGTGACGCAGGCCGTGGCCACCCCCATCGAGCAGGAGCTCAACGGTACGCCGGGCATGATCTACATGGAGTCGTCGAGCTCGAACTCCGGAGGTTTCTCCGTGACCGTGACCTTCGACATCGCGACGAATCCCGACCTGGCGGCCGTCGATATCCAGAACCGCATCAAGGAGGCCGAGGCGCGTCTCCCGGCCGAGGTCGTGCAGAACGGCATATCGGTCGAGAAGCAGGCCTCGAGCAAACTGATGACCATCACGCTGCTGTCGTCCGATCCGAAATTCGACGAGATCTACCTCTCGAACTACGCCACGCTCAACGTGCTGGACATGTTGCGCCGTATTCCGGGCGTGGGGCGTGTGTCGAATGTCGGCAGCCCCTACTACGCCCAGAGCGAGATGTCGAACGGGTGGGGGGGGGTGTGCGAACGCCCCCCAGCCGCTACTACGCCATGCAGATCTGGGTACAGCCCGACAAGCTGGCCGACCTCGGCGTGACGGTGCAGGACCTGCAGAAGGCCCTCAAGGACCAGAACCGCGAATCGGCTGCCGGCGTGCTCGGTCAGGCTCCGATGGAGGGGGTCGATGTGACGATCCCGATCACGGCCCAGGGCCGTCTGTCGTCGGTGAGCCAGTTCGAGGAGATTGTCGTCCGCGGCAATCCCGACGGTTCGATCATCCGCCTGCGCGACGTGGCCAACATCTCGCTCGAGGCGCAGTCGTACAGCACGGAGAGCGGTATCGACGGCGGCAACGCGGCCGTAATGGACATCTACATGCTGCCCGGCGCCAATGCCATCGAGGTGGCCGAATCGGTGAAGGCGACCATGGAAGAGATCAGCCGCAACTTCCCCGAGGGCATTACCTACAGCATTCCGTTCGACATGACGACCTACATTTCGGAGTCGATCCATCACGTCTACCGGACACTGTTCGAGGCGCTTATCCTGGTGATTCTCGTGGTCTTCCTGTCGCTGCAGAGCTGGCGGGCCACGCTCATCCCGATCGTCGCCGTGCCCATCTCGCTCATCGGTACGTTCGGCGTGATGCTCGTCTTCGGATTCTCGCTCAACCTGCTGACGCTGCTCGGTCTGATCCTGGCGATCGGTATCGTCGTCGATGATGCCATCGTCGTGGTCGAGAACGTGGACCGCATCATGAACGAGGAGCACCTCTCGCCCTACGAGGCCACCAAGAAGGCCATGCGCAGCCTCGGCGGAGCCCTGATCGCCATGTCGCTCGTGCTGTGCGCCGTGTTCGTTCCGGTGAGCTTCCTGTCGGGCATCACCGGCCAGCTCTACCGCCAGTTCACCATCACGATCGCCGTGTCGGTGATCATCTCGACGGTCGTGGCGCTGACGCTCAGCCCGGTGATGTGCTCGCTCTTCCTGCGTCCCGAGAGCGGCGAGAAGAAGAACAAGATTTTCCGTTACATCAACTACTTCCTGGCGCGCGGCAACCGTTTCTACGGCCAATCGATCGTGCGTGCGCTGAGCCATTCGCGGCGGATGTTCGCCGCCTTCGGCATCGTGCTCATCGGCATCTGGCTGATGAACCGTCTGGTGCCGCAGAGTTTCATGCCGCAGGAGGACCAGGGTTACTTCACCGTCGAACTGGAGCTGCCCGAGGGGGCGACCATCGAGCGGACGCGGGAGGTGACCGACCGTGCGATGGCCTACCTGATGAAGGATCCCGACATCGAGCACGTGCTCAACGTGACGGGTTCGAGTCCCCGTGTGGGATCGAACCAGGCCCACAGCCAGCTGACGGTGATCCTCAAGCCGTGGGACGAGCGCGAGACGCAGGAGATCAGCGAGGTGATGAATCGCGTGCGGGAGGAGTTCTCCCGCTATCCCGAGAGCAAGGTCTACCTTTCGACGCCGCCGGTGATCCCGGGTCTGGGCCAGTCGGGCGGTTTCGAAATGGTGCTCGAGGCGCGCAGCGACATGACCTACGAGCAGCTGCAGATGGCCGTCGATACCTTGATGCATTATGCCGAGCGGACGCCCGAACTGACCGGGCTCTCGACCTCGATGCAGAACGACATCCCGCAGCTCTATTACGACGTGGACCGCGACAAGGCCCAGCTGCTGGGCGTCTCGATGTCGGACATCTTCTCGACGATGAAGGCCTTCACCGGGTCGGTCTACATCAACGACTTCAACCTCTTCAACCGCATCTACCGCGTCTACATCCAGGCGGAGGCGCCCTACCGCGCGCGGCGCGACAACCTGAGCCTCTTCTTCGTGCGCGGGGCCGACGGGGTGATGGTTCCCGTGACGGCGCTCGGTACGACCGACTATACGACCGGTCCGGGTACGATCAAGCGCTTCAACATGTTCAATGCGGCGACCATCTCGGGCGAGGCGGCCCACGGATACAGCTCCGGTCAGGCGATGGACGCCCTCGAGCGGATCGTCGATGAGCACCTCCCGGCCAACGTGGGTGTCGAGTGGAGCGGCCTTTCCTATCAGGAGAAGCACGTGAGCGGTCAGACCGGAGTGGTCCTTGCCCTGGCGTTCCTCTTCGTCTTCCTGTTCCTTGCGGCACAGTACGAGAGCTGGTCGGTGCCCGTGGCGGTGATCCTCTCGCTTCCCGTGGCCGGAATCGGCGCCTATCTCGGTATCTGGGTCTGCGGGCTGGAGAACAACATCTACTTCCAGATCGGACTGGTGATGCTCGTGGGTCTGGTGGCCAAGAACGCCATCCTGATCGTCGAGTTCGCCAAGGAGGAGGTCGAGAAGGGCCGCGACGTCATCGAGGCGGCCATCGTGGCGGCGCACCTGCGCTTCCGCCCGATCGTGATGACCTCGCTGGCATTCATCCTGGGCCTGCTCCCGCTGGTCTTCGCCTCGGGTCCCGGATCGGCCAGCCGTCAGGGAATCGGCACCGGTGTCTTCTTCGGCATGCTGGTGGCCATTTCGGTGGGTATCGTCTTCGTCCCCTTCTTCTTCGTCTGGATTTACCGCATCAAAGAAAAAATGAAACGATGAAACGATTCACGACATATCTTCTCGTTGGCGGCTGGGCGCTGCTTTCGGCCTCCTGCTCGGCAGTCCGCGAGTGCAAGGCCCCGGAGTTGAACCTGCCCGAGCAGCTTGTGGCCGGGGTGACCGACTCGACGACCATTGCCGATATCGGGTGGTGGAAATTCTACGGCGACGCGGCGCTCTGCGAACTCATCCAGCGGACGCTCGACAACAACAAGGACATGCTTGCTGCAGCGGCCCGTGTCGAGCAGATGCGGCAGCTCTACCGCATCGACAAGGCCAGCCGTCTGCCCGACTTTTCGGCCCGCGTCTATGGGGACCGCGAGACGAACGACTACTACCAGAAGTCGTTCAGCAACGATCCCGAGCTGGGAGCCAAGGTCGGTGTGAGCTGGGAGCTCGACCTCTGGGGCAACCTGCGCTGGGCCAAGCGCAAGGGCGGTGCCGAATACCTCGCGTCGGTCGAGGAGTGGCGGGCCATGCGCATGACGCTTGTGGCGGAGGTGGCGACAGCCTATTTCCAGTTGATGGCGCTCGACAACGAATTGTCGATCGTCAAGCAGACGCTCGAGACGCGGCGTCAGGACGTGCGTCTGGCGAAGCTGCGCTTCGAAAGCGGTCTCACGGCCGAGACGGTCTATCAGCAGGCAAAGGTGGAGTATGCTTCGACGGCGGCGCTGATCCCGGAACTCGAGCGGAAAATCAAGGTGATGGAGAACAGCATCTCGCTGCTGGTTTCGGGCTATCCGGGCGAGAAGATCCGCCGCAGCGGCCTGTCGCTCAACATCACCATGCCGGAGAAACTTCCGGTGGGCATCCCCTCGGTGCTGCTGCAGCGGCGTCCCGATGTGCGGGCCTCCGAGCAGGCACTGCAGGCGGCCCTGGCCGGGGTCGGGGTGGCCTATGCCGACCGCTTCCCGCGGCTCAACTTCACGCTGACGGGCGGTGTGGAGAACGGCGTGCTGTCGCATATTTTCGAATCGCCGTTCTCGCATGTGCTGGGTTCGGTGACGGCTCCGGTCTTCGGATTCGGCCGCAAGCAGGCCAAGTACCGGGCGGCGCTGGCTGCCTATGACCAGGCGCGGCTCAAGTATGAAAAGAAGGTGCTGGAGGTCTTCAAGGAGACCGACGATGCGGTGGTGACCTACCGCAACGTCCGGCGCTCGGCCGAACGCAAGGAGAGTCTGCGCGATGCGGCGATCAAATACGTCGAACTGGCGACGATCCAGTATCGCGGCGGCAACATCAACTACATCGACGTGCTCGATGCCCAGCGGCGTTATTTCGATGCCCAGATCGGACTGAACAATGCCGTGCGCGACGAGCATCTGGCGCTCGTGCAGCTCTACAAGGCGCTGGGCGGCGGTTGGACGGTGGAGGAGTGATCCGCAGCGGTCCGTGTGCGAATTCGCAGCGCCTTGCATGGATAAACGGACGGGGGTATGGCTGTCAGGCCATACCCCCGTCCGTTTCATGTGCCGCGAGCCGAATCCCGGCCGGGAGATCCCGTCCCTGCCGTCTTTGCGTCGCAACAGCCTTTGCGGTAGCAGCGAGGGATCGGAAATGATATGAAACGGGCCTGCCGCACCATGCCGCAGGTCCGAAATTGCGGGGCAACCTTTGCAGGGCAAACCCCGGAAAAACAAGAGGGAACATCTGAAAGATGTTCCCTCTTCAGTGACACCGACAGGACTCAAACCTGTAACCTTCTGATCCGTAGTCAGATGCTCTATTCAATTAAGCTACGGTGCCTTCCTTTATTGCGAGTGCAAAGATAGGGCAGAAATCCGAAACTCGCAAATTATTTTGTAAAAAAATTGCGAAAAAAATGTAAAATAATCGTAATTCGCTGTAAATCAACGGTCGGTTTCTCCGTGCTTATTTGATCTCCCGTTCGGGATGCCGCTGCAGAAACTGTTCCCAGCTCTGCGAGCCGTTTTTCGAGGCAGCCTTCTTGCCTCCGCCCAGCCCTTTGACCCGGTCGTCGCCCATGGCGGCCTGGAGCGGGTTGCTGACGGTGAAGTAGTGACACAGGGCGACGGCCATGCCGTCGGTGGCATCGAGACGCCGCAGCGGCCGTTCGACCGAGAGTGTCCGGCAGACAATGGCGGCCACCTGCTCCTTGGCGGCCGAGCCGCGGCCCGTGATCGACTGCTTGATCCGTGACGGGGCGTATTCGGTGACCGGAAGGTTGCGGCTCAGCGCGGCAGCCATCGCCACGCCCTGGGCACGTCCCAGCTTGAGCATCGACTGCACGTTTTCGCCGAAGAAGGGCGACTCGAGGGCCACCTCGCGCGGGCGGTATTCGTCGATGAGCGCCCCGACCCGCTCGAAGATGTAGCGCAGTTTGGCGTAGGGGTCGGTCAGTTTGTGCAGGTCGATGTCGCCCAGTACGACCGAGCGCAGCGTGCGCCCGTCTACCTCCAGCACGCCGTAACCCATGTAGTTGGTGCCGGGGTCGATGCCCATGATGCGGTAGGGCGGGGTTTTGGTCGGACGGTGTTCGTGTGTCATCTTCAGGGTCGAAAAAGCCCCTCCCCCTTGCAGTTCCGCTCGGGGGAGGGGCGTGGTTGCGCCGGTCGGGTTATTCGGCCAGCAGTTCGGCGATCTTCTCGTAGAGCTCGTCGCCGCGGAGGTCCTTGGCTACGATCTTGCCCTCGCTGTCGATCAGGAAGTTCGACGGAATGCCACGCACGGCGTAGTCCTCGGCGGCCTGGTTGTCGAAGCCCGAGAGGGCGCTGACGTGAATCCAATCCATGCTGTTTTTCTCGACGGCCTCGGTCCAGTCCTCGGCCTTGCTGTCGAACGATACGCCGAAGATCTCGAAGCCCTTCTTGTGGAACTCCTCGTAGGTCTTCTTCAGGTGGGGAACCTCACCCATGCAGGGGCCGCACCACGAAGCCCAGAAGTCGAGCAGGACGTATTTGTTCTCCGGGTTCTCGACCACCGACTTGAGCGAGAGCTCCTTGCCTTGGGCGTCGTTCTGCACGACGTCGATGTAGGGCTGGCCGATGTCGGTCTTGAGCTTCTGCTCGGCCGTGGTCTTGAGCGTCGTCAGGAGTTCGGTCTGCTGCAGCTCGGCCGGGAACTTGGCGATCATGTCGAGCAACTCCTGCCCGCCCATGCCGTAAGACTGCTGCGAGAGGAGCATTGCGCCGAAGAAGTTGCTAAGGTTCTGCTCGAGGGCTTTGTCGGTCAGGGCCTCGTACTCCTTCTCGATGGCGCTGCGGCGCTCGTCGCTCGTCTCCGGGTTGCGGTACTCCTTTGTGAGGGCCATGCCGGCCTCGGAGTATGCCTTGTTGGCATCGTTCGATACGGTGCCGCTCACGAGTTTGAACTGGGGGTTCTCCGCGTTGTCGGCCACGGTGATCGTACCCGGTTCGAGGATCACCATCGTGGCGAAGGTGCCCTGCATGTCACGGGCATCGGCCAGGTAGGCCACGCTCGGCGTATCGGCCACGCCCTTGATGCGGAATGCACCGTTCTCGACCGTTGCCGAGTCGAGCGGCGTGCGCTTCTTGTCCAGCAGGTAGACGACATCGTTCGTTCCGGCCACGTTGCCTTCGATGACGAACTGGTTCTTGCTGGCGCAGCTGCACAGCACTGCAGCGGCGGCAGCCAGGATAAGTGCTCTTTTCATGGTGTGTGTTATTTGTTGTTGTTGAGTTCCGTGAGTGCCTTTTCGAGTGCGATGACCCGCTTGTCCAGTTCGGGCAGCCGCTTGAAGACGGCCGAGGCCCGGTGGTACTGCATGCCCGGCAGGGCGGGGTAGCCGAAGCGGATCTCGCCGTCGGGTACGTCCTTGTCGATGCCGCTCTTCGAGCCCACCTTCACGCCGTTGCCGATCGTCACGTGGTCGGCGATGCCGACCTGTCCCGCGAGGAAGCAGTTCGAGCCGACCTTCGAGGTGCCGGCGATGCCAGTCTGGGCCGACGATACGGTGTTCTCGCCGATCTGTACGTTGTGGCCGATCTGGATCAGGTTGTCGAGCTTCACGCCGCGGCGGATGATGGTCGAGTCGGTCTTGGCCCGGTCGATGCAGGTGTTGGCGCCGATCTCGACGTCGTCTTCGATGACCACGTTGCCCAGTTGGGGGATCTTGTCGAATCCGCCGGCGGCATTGGGCATGAATCCGAAGCCGTCGGCGCCGATTACTGCGCCGGCGTGGAGGATGCAGCGGCTGCCCACCGAGCACCCTTCGTAGATCTTCACCCCGGGGTAGAGGATCGTCCCCTCGCCGACGGTGACCCCGCGGCCCAGATAGACCTGCGGGTAGATCTGGCAGCCGCGGCCGATCCGCACGCCCTGCTCGACGACCGTGAAGTCGCCGATGTAGCACTCTTCGCCCACGGTGGCGCCCTCTTCGATCGAGGCGCGGGGACTGATGCCCTTGCGGCGGGGCTTGGCGGCGTTGTACATCTCGAGCAGCTTGAGGACGCAGGCTCCGGCGTCGGGCACCTTGACGAGGGTGGCCGCAACGGGCTGCGACGGTGTGAAATCGCTGTTCACCAGGACGATGGACGCCTGGGTCGTATAGAGAAAGGGTTCGTATTTCGGATTGGTCAGGTAGGCCAGCGAGCCGGCCTTTCCCTCCTCGATCGAGGAGACGGTGTGCACCGACGCGGCCTTGTCGCCTACGATCTCGCCGCCCAGAAATCCGGCGATCATTTCAGCAGTGAATTCCATCATGGTCTTACTTTTTCTTGGGGTTTTGTCAGAGGTATTTTTCGATTTCGATGCCTTCGGGAAGGAACTCCTCCACGGTGCGGCCGAACGAGAGCACCTCGCGGACCGTCGATGACGAGATGTCGGCCACGGGGGCCGGAGTGAAGAGCATGACGGTCGTGATCTCGGGGTAGATGCGGTGGTTCGTGGCCTCCATCGTGCGTTCGTATTCGAAGTCGGTGGTGTT
>OGQR01002175.1_pt1 | contig 12212 bp, 9 predicted proteins | sample 1553271 | NCBI WGS metagenome assembly OGQR01 (sample SAMEA2579970, study PRJEB22360) | human gut metagenome | biome: human gut; feature: human-associated habitat; material: faeces | place: Denmark | collected 2008/2010 | reverse complement strand
CTAGAGCACACGGTTCATACCCGTGGTGTCGAGAGTTCAAATCTCCCTTCCGCTACTGACTACAAGGATCGCGCAAGCGGTCCTTTTTTGTGTCATAAAATTTCATCCCACAAAAAAGGAGAGTCTTAATAATAACTCTCCTTTTCCCAAAAAATTATTAACTAAATCCAAAGAAGCGCTGTGCCAAACCATATCCCCTGCATACAATCGCTCTTCCGACCTTACCTGGAAGATTTAGTGCAATTCCCTGAGCACTAAAACGAAGATGATGCCACATAGTTTGATTTTCTTTTTTCATATAGCTCCAAAGTGCTTCCTTTTTTTGTTTTGAATCCTCTGTGTTAATTAACGCATAATGAACTGTAGTTACCGTACACATAATCTGCAGATAGCTATATAAATAGCTGCGCAGCTTTTTGTTGCTGATCTTTTCAAGATCAAATGCATCAAAGATGATGCGATTGACGCGATCCTGCTGGTCGATTCGCTTCATCATAACCTGCTGATTAACAGACTGATCTTCTCTTCCCGTATAGTACATATAAAAATCTACATCCAGATAGTACATAACGCGCACATATGGAAATGGCTTGTATACATAAATATTATCAACATAGAATGTATGCTTTGGAAGCGTCAGGTTAATTCCCTTTAACAGACTGGTGCGGTATATTACTGCATGCATCAAAAGATAATGACCTGTCTGGAACTTACCTATTTCTTTCCAGCTAAAGAAACGTCCCCTTGGAAGTGTCTTGCGATAATCAATTGACTTCTGGCGAAGCACATCACCATTCTCGTCATGACGATCGTAAACAAAATTGGAAATCAGCATATCAAGCTCATGATTTTTTTTGACAATACGGCGCAAAAAATCAAGCACCTGCTTATAAGCTTCTGGTGCAAGGCTATCATCACTGTCAACTACTTTAAAGAACAAACCTGTTGCGTTTCTGATTCCCGTCGTTACTGCGTCTCCATGACCTCCGTTTTCCTTATGAATTGCCCGCACAATATTCGGATATTTTCTCTCATATTCGTCCGCAATTTCTGCTGTACGGTCTGTTGATCCGTCATCCACGATCAAAATCTCTACCTCATCACCACCCGGAAGCAGCGTTGCCATGCATCGATCCAAATATGCCTCTGAATTATAGCTTGGAACTGTTATTGTTAAAAGTTTCATCATAAATACCTTTCTGTAACCTAGCAGCATATGCTGCAGTGCAAATTTTCCTGTACAAATACCATACAAGGTGATTATATACAATTTTTCAGGCTACTGCAAGGTCTTTTTGTCAAATACAAAAGTTACTGTTCATGAAAGCCCCTCGGCGCAATAGTTTCCGGCTTATTCGTGAACTGTAATATACACAACTCCTGCAACTGTTCCTGCAAGACCAATGATGCAGGCAGCCACTGCATATGTCTGCAAATAGCTGCTAAGCCATGTGCTTTGCTGTACAAGAATGGATATGAGGTTGGCTGATACATGCAAAATAATTGGTGCTGTAAGCTTTGCGAACCGTTCATATGTCCAAACAAGAAGTGCTCCCAAAATAAATGCGTACAGTGCCTGAAGCAGATTGCCATGAACTGCGGCAAAAATCAAAAGCGCTGCCAAGGCTGACGGCCCCACACTAAGCCACGTACGCATTCTTCTGTAAAGGATACCGCGAAATAAAAGTTCCTCTGCCACTGGTGCTGCAATGCCAACTACAAGTATCTGAAGCCACAGCTTATCTGAATAAAGTGCCTTTGCTACGTTTTTTGCATCTTCTTCTCTGATTGTCTTTAACCCAGTTAACTCAAACAGCATATTAACGCCAATACAGGCACATATTCCAATAATAATCATGATGATTACAGAATAAAGTGACAGCTTCTTGCCTTCCCAGCGAATCTGTTTGGAATCTTTATAAAATAAAATTCCCATAATTATAATACAGGACACTTTTTCAATCAGATTTGCCATCAGACCGCCGTTTGGATAAAGACCTAGCACTGCCATTCCTATAGCCATATAGATGACGAGCGGATAGATCAAATTGATCAGTCGCCTCGACAATGGTTGATATCTCATTTTTTATTTCCTTTTCTTATTTTTTCTTCCCGTTTTTTCTGATCTGCTTTTTTCATGCGAGCACGAAAAGCCTCTTCTGACTGCCGCTTTTGCTGTGCTTTTGACACAGCAAGAGCTACTGCCTGTTTTTTCTCCTCAAAGGCTATTTTTTTCTCTTCAACGGCCTCCTGCACTAGCTGTTTTCGCTCCTCTGCTGCCAGTCTCCGTTCTTCTGCTGCCGCTTCTGCCGCCAATTTTCCCTCTGCTACAGCATCCGCCACTGCCTGCTTCTTCTCTTCTACACTCTCCTGTACAGCCTCTGCCTGTGCCTTTAGCTTCTCTGCAAATTTCTTAGAATTGATTTCTAAGTTCGGATATGCCTCTCCGATACGGCGAAGCAGTACCGGATCCTCGCGAAGAAGTTGGCGCACCTTTGTGCTGACTTCCTCAGAATTATCTGCTTCTACGCCATCAATTTCCTTTTTAACAAGATTAAATGCAATATGTGATACAATATTATCCCAGATCATCAGCATAACAATTGCACCTGACAGCGTATAAAGAATCCACTGCGGAATGGCATGAATCCATTTCATCAAAACTGGATCAATCAGCTTTACAATTGCCACACCTCCAATTCCAAATAATACCAAGTTTCCAATCCAAATACGGCCATGCAGATTCATTGGCTTTTGGCTGTAATCCCACCAGCGCGCATGGAACATTTTTTCCATGTACCAGCTGACAAAATATTCTAGGACTCCGCAGAGTACAAAAGACGCCAAAAACGTCACAATATAGCTTGCATTTCCGATCAGTCCACCAACTAAAACTGTTACAACAACGGCACCTGAGCCATAAATCGGACAATATGGACCAATTAAAAATCCACGGTTAATAAAACGGTGAAACTGTATATACTTTAATATCACTTCCATGCACCATCCGGCGACAGAATAGCAAAAAAATAGTACGATAAGCTCTGCTATTGTTTGTCTAAGCATTCAATTTTCTCCTTTCAAAACGCATAAGGGGACAATATTTCTATTGTCCCCTGGTGTCTCAAATGGTTGCGATATCGATCAGTGTCAGCTGCTCTTCTCTATTCTCAAGACTAGTAATCAATGCCTTTGCTGTATCAATTGCTGTCAGTACATTTACACCTGTCTCGATTGCATTTCTACGGATAATAAAACCATCATGGCTGTGCTCTGCGCCCTGTGTTGGTGTATCAATGACAAGATCAATCTGATGGCCAAGAATCAAATCAAGAAGATTCGGTGAATCCTGCTCCAGCTTGCTTATATAAAGTGTATCCACTCCCTTTGCACGAAGTGCTGCTCCTGTTCCCTTTGTCGCATAGATCTCGTAGCCAATTGCCTTGAAACGTCTTGCAATATCTACGATCTCTTCCTTATCATCATCGCGAACTGTAATAATCATCTTCTTATACTTTGGAAGATGGAAGCCTGCACCAAGGAAAGCCTTATAAAGTGCCTCGTTAAAGGTCTTGCCGATTCCAAGACACTCACCTGTTGACTTCATCTCTGGTCCAAGTGCAATATCAGCTCCGCGCAGCTTCTCAAAGGAGAATACCGGCATCTTAATTGCATAATAATCTGCTTCCTTTTGCAGACCTGGCTCATAACCAAGACCACGAATTGTATTTCCAATGATGACCTGTGTTGCCAGATCAACAATCGGGATTCCTGTTACCTTACTGATATACGGTACAGTACGTGAAGAACGCGGATTAACCTCGATTACATAAACAGCTCCCTGATACTCGATAAACTGAATATTAATCAGACCTCTTACATGAAGCGCTCTTGCCAGACGCTTTGTATACTCAACGATAGTTTCTTTTGTCTTCTGACTTATGCTCTTTGCCGGATAAACAGAAATACTATCACCAGAGTGGATACCTGCACGCTCAATGTGCTCCATGATACCAGGAATCAAAATATCCTGTCCATCACATACAGCATCAACCTCAAGCTCCTTACCCATCAGATATTTATCTACAAGAATCGGATGCTCTTGTGCATAACGATTGATAATACCAATATACTGCGTAATATCCTCATCGTTGATTGCAATCTGCATACCCTGACCGCCAAGAACATATGACGGACGAACAAGAACTGGATAACCAAGCTCATGCGCAACCTTTAATGCCTCTTCTACTGTAAATACAGTGCCGCCTGATGCGCGCGGAATCTTTGTCTCGCGAAGAATCTGATCAAACAGCTCACGATCCTCTGCCGCATCAACGTCTTTTGCGCTCGTTCCAAGAATCGGAACTCCCATCTTCATTAAGGCCTCAGTCAGCTTAATTGCTGTCTGACCGCCAAACTGAACAACAGCGCCGTCTGGATGCTCCAGATTTACAATACTCTCCACATCTTCTGGTGTCAGTGGCTCAAAATACAGCTTATCTGCAATATCGAAATCGGTTGAAACTGTTTCAGGGTTATTATTGATGATAACAGTCTCATAGCCTTCCTTTGCAAATGCCCACGTACAATGAACAGAACAGAAGTCAAACTCAATACCCTGTCCGATACGGATAGGTCCAGAACCAAGAACAAGAACCTTCTTTCTTCCCTCTGTCTTTTTCGCCTCATTCTCGCTTCCAAAAACAGAATAATAATATGGTGTAGTTGCTGCAAACTCTGCTGCACATGTATCAACCATCTTAAAGGCTGCTGTGATGCCATTGTCATAGCGCATCTTCTTTACCTGATCCTCAGTCTTGCCGCTTAATGATGCGATTAACTTATCCGGGAATTCAATACGCTTTGCTTCCTTTAACAGATCAGAAGTAAGTTCTTCTGTTTTCAGACGTGTCTCCATCTCTACAAGAATAGCAATCTTGTCAATAAACCACGGATCAATCATTGTGATCTGATGGATCTTTTCATAGCTGTAGCCTCTGCGGATTGCCTCTGCAATGCGGAAGATTCTGCGGTCATCGACAATACTCATCTGCTCCTCAAACTCATCTGCCGTCAGCTTGCTGTACTCATCTGTTACAAGGCTGTCAACATGCTGCTCAAGAGAACGAAGTGCCTTCATAAGACCACCCTCGAAGTTATCACAGATTGCCATAACTTCTCCTGTTGCCTTCATCTGTGTTGTCAGCTTTCTTGATGCACTGATAAACTTATCAAATGGCAGTCTCGGAATCTTGACAACGCAGTAGTCTAACATTGGCTCGAAACTTGCGAAGGTTTTCTTTGTGATGGCATTCGGAATCTCATCAAGAGTGTAGCCAAGTGCAATCTTTGCTGCAACCTTTGCAATCGGATAACCTGTTGCCTTTGATGCCAGTGCAGAGGAACGGCTTACACGCGGGTTTACCTCAATAACACAATACTCAAAGCTGTCTGGCTTTAATGCGTACTGAACGTTACATCCTCCAGTAATTTTTAACTCACTGATGATATTTAACGCTGAGGTACGAAGCATCTGATATTCCTTATCGCCAAGCGTCTGAGACGGTGCAACAACTATACTATCTCCTGTATGAACACCAACAGGGTCAATGTTTTCCATGTTGCAGACTGTAATTACATTTCCTGCACCATCACGCATTACCTCGTACTCAATCTCTTTCCATCCTGCGATGCAGCGCTCAACCAAAACCTCACCTACACGGGAAAGACGAAGACCATTTCCTAAAATTTCCTCCATCTGCTCTTTGTCATATGCGATTCCGCCGCCGCTTCCTCCAAGTGTGTAGGCAGGACGAAGAACAACTGGATAACCAATCTGTTCTGCAAATTCAAGACCATCTGGAATGTTGTGAACAACCTTAGATGCTGCACAAGGCTCTCCAATCTTTTCCATTGTATCCTTAAATTCCTGACGATCCTCTGCCTTTCTGATCGTCTCTGGTGTAGTACCAATCAAACGGCATCCATATTTTTCAAGAATACCTTTCTCTGCAAGCTCCATACCAAGATTTAGACCAGCCTGACCTCCCAGTGTCGGAAGAACACTGTCAGGACGCTCTTTTTCGATAATCTGCTCTAACACCTCTGCTGTTAACGGCTCGATATAGACATGATCAGCAATTCTTTTATCTGTCATAATCGTCGCTGGATTAGAGTTTACAAGAACAACTGATACACCCTCCTCCTTTAATGAACGGCAGGCCTGTGTACCTGCATAGTCAAACTCTGCTGCCTGGCCGATGACAATCGGACCCGAACCAATTACAAGAACCTTCTTTATACTGCTATCCTTTGGCATTGCTGTGTTTCCTCCTGTCGTCTATTATTTATTTTTTCCTGCTGCCATCATATCCAAAAACCTGTCAAACAGGTACGCACTGTCCTGCGGTCCCGGGCAAGCCTCCGGATGATACTGAACTGTAAAAATGTTCTTTCCTGTATAAGAAAGACCCTCATTTGTTCCATCATTTACATTTACAAATGCCGGCACAGCAACCTTTGGATCAAGCTTGTCGGTATCTACAACATAGCCATGATTTTGAGAGGTAATATAAACTCTTCCTGTCTTTAAATCCTTTACCGGATGATTGCCGCCGCGATGACCATATTTCATCTTATGTGTATCAAGACCATTTGCCAGTGCCATCAGCTGATGGCCAAGACAAATTGCAAAAATCGGAACGTTAGAATCATACAGCTTTTTGATCTCCTTAATGATCTCTGTACACTCCTTCGGGTCTCCAGGACCGTTTGAAAGCATAATGCCATCAGGATTTGCTGCAAGAATATCCTCTGCTTTTGTGTCAGCAGGATAAATGGTAACTTCACAACCTCTCTTATGCAGTGAGTCGCCAATATTTTTCTTTGCACCAAGATCAAGAAGTGCTACCTTGTAGCCATCTCCCGGCAATACTTCTCTTTCCTTACATGTAGTTGCCATTACTACGCCAGTCGGGGAATATGCCTTAAGCTTTGGAAGGATCTCCTCCAAGTCAAAATCCTCTCTGCGTGTAATCATACCATTCATGGTTCCCTTCTCACGCAAAAGCTGTGTCAATGCTCTAGTATCAATTCCACAGATTCCTGGAATTTCATTTTTCTCAAGAAACTCCTGAATAGTTCCCTGACTTCTGAAGTTGCTTGGCATACGGGACAACTCACGTACAATATAGCCATCCGGCCACGGACGCTTTGACTCCATATCCTCATAACAGATTCCATAATTACCGATCAGCGGATAAGTCATTACAACAGCCTGACCCGCATAAGAAGGATCTGTAAGTACCTCTAGGTAGCCTGTCATTGAAGTATTAAAAACAATCTCACTGATGATTTCTTTATCTGCGCCAATCGCTGTACCTGTAAATACATGTCCATCCTCTAAAATTAGAAATGCCTTCATTGGTTCACCATGCCCTTTCGCCAAAAATAAAGACGGTACACATACGTGCACCGTCCGCAATTCTCTATCCAGGCGGTACCTCGCCTTGAATTTTGTTGTTATCTAAAATATAGTACCATGGATAAATTATTTTTTCAAGTCCTAAAACAAATTTCTGCATAATTGCAAAATTTTTGTGCTCTTTATTTATGTGCACCGTTCAATTCCTACAAAATAATCAGTTTTCGAACTCAACATAGATTTCAAACGTACTGCCCTTTCGTTCCTTCGAAACAACTTTGCCCTCACGGCTTTTAATGCGATCCGCATTTTTATAATTTTTGGACATAGCCAGTGCCGGAACAATTGTATAGTAATACGAAAATGGAAGCTGTCCCTCAATGATCGTCACACTATCTCCTATATTTAAGACATCGCGCTCCATATGAAACAATTCTTTTCTCATCTCAAAACCTCACAATTGCTTACTTTACAACAACTGCATTAAATGGTAAGATCTCAACCTTGCCGCTTACTGCCTCGCCGTTTAAAAGATTAGTTCCATCTTTTGCCAACTGAACAGTTGCAGGCGTTGCGTTATAGTTGACATAGAAATCAAAGGTGCTGCCATCTTCTGCTGTACGTGTCAGATACTCTACTCCCTCTGGAAGCTCTTTTTCCTTAATACCGCATTCTGACCAGATTGGTGTAAAGAATTTAATCAGATCCGCCTCTTCCATTCTTGTTCCAATATAATATGCCTTTCCCTTTCCATAGGAGTGTACAGTTACTGCCGGCATACCTGCATAGAAATCGCTCTCGTATGTACCAAGAACTTCTGCCCCTGTAAGCTTAATCAACTCACAGTAATCCTTTACTAAAGCCTTGTTTCCATCCTTCATCAAAACTGCATTTGAATCCGTTGGATATAATGTGTCAAGCTCTTCAGCATACAGACCAAAGACCTCTCCAAGACCTGCGCCCGGAAAGCCGCCTAAGTATGCCAGCGTATTTTCATTTACATATGCAGTCAGATATGTTGCCACTACTGTTCCGCCATTTTTTACATATTCCTTTAACCATTCACCAGCCTCCTTGGATACAGCATAATACATTGGCAGTACAACAAGACTGTATGAAGACAAATCCTCAAGTGGGAATACTATATCTGCATTGATGCCCTTCTTTAAATGAATATTGTAAAATTTGCGTACTTCCTTCTCATAATTTTTCGTATCACGCGCCATGCCCTGCATGTCCTTAATCGCCCAGCGGTTGCTCCAATCAAAAAGAACAGCAGCCTTTGACGTTACCTTTGAACCTGTAACTGGTGCCAGCTTCTTTAAAATTTCTCCAACCTCTGATACTTCTTTGAATACTCTTGTGTCATCTCTTCCAAGATGATCTACAACAGCGCCATGGAACTGTTCCGCTGCACCGCGACCTTTTCTCCACTGGAAATACTGAACTGTATCGCTTCCACAGCCAATCGTCTGAACGCTGCTTGCGTGAAGGATGCCCGGACGCTTTAATTTATTTACAGAATGCCAGTTAACAAGACTTGGTGTGCTCTCCATAAGCATAAATGGCTTATCCTTCTTTAAGCTTCTCATAACTGTATGATCAAAGCTAAGCTCTGCCGCAGTATCTGCCGGTGTCTCATAATCATTATTCCAGCTCGGATAACCATCCCACGAAATAATATCAATCTCCTTTGCCAGATCCACATAATCTAACTGCTCAAACAGCTTCATAAAGTTTGCTGTTGCTGGAACCTGAGGCGTATACTTCTTTAAAATTCTGCGCTCAAATGCAAGGTAATCTTTCATATTCCAGGAGTTAAAACGCTTCCAATCCAAATTTAATCCCAGAATAGAATGCTCTCCATTGTCATACGGCGGCTCTATCTGCTCAAAAGAGTCAAAACGGCGGCTCCAGAAGGAGGTCCACCACTGCCTATTCAGTTCTTCAATGTTATTGTGATACTTCTCTCTTAAATATTCCTGAAACCGCTTTTTGCAGTTTTCACAATAGCACTCTCCTCCAAACTCATTTGAAATATGCCATAAAATGAGTCCTGGATGATTTCCAAATTCCTGCGCAAGCTTTGTATCCATCTTCTCAACAAGTGAACGGTATTCTAAAGAACTCATGCAGTGATTGTGTCTGCCGCTGTGATGATTTCTGCGTCCATCTTTCTCGACGCGAAGAACGGACGGATATTTTTCATCCATCCATGCCGGTCTGGCTCCTGTCGGCGTTGCCAAAACAGTATAAATACCATTTTCATATAATTTATCCATGATATCATGAAGCCATCCAAACTGGAAGTTTCCTTCCTGCGGCTCAAGTGCAGACCAGGAAAATACACCGACTGTTGCCGTGTTTACTCCTGCCTTTTTCATCATTTTAATATCCTCCTCAAGGATATCAGGACGATCCAGCCACTGGTCTGGATTGTAGTCGCCTCCGTGCAGGAGAGCTGGGATTTTTGGAAATAAAACAGACATATTCTTTTTCCTTTCGTGGATTTATTTATATGATACCAGGGTCAAAAGCTCCAAAAGCCGTTCGTGCTTGCACGATTAGGTTTTTGAGCTTGGGACCCGCAAAAACATGAGGATGCAGCGATTTTCAAGGAAAATCAGCGAATCCGAATGTTTTTAGAATTGCGAAAGTTGCATAGCAACGGAGCAATTCGTGGATATCAGTTGGGGCAAAATACCTTTTGACCCCCGCCTCATTTATATAGTGTTATTACATAAGAGGTGAGAATAACCTTAATATCAGCTGTGATAAGCGAAGGCGTCTTGTCCTTTCAGATGGCTCCTTTGACATATCCTTGCAGATTGGAAATAGTGCGTCAAAATCTTCCTTTACATGAGAAACTGCTTCATACCCACAAAAAAGCGCTGCATTTTCAAAATGAAGATACAAACTTCTGAAATCAAGATTGTTCGTTCCCACTACAACAATCTCTCCATCACATATACATTGCTTTTCATGCATGAAGCCCGGCGTATATTCATAAATCTTAACACCATGCTTTAAGAGCTGCGGATAATACGATTTTGTTACCTGAAAAATTGTTTTTTTATCAGGAATGCCAGGTGTAATAATTCGCACATCAACACCGCGCTTTGCTGCTCCAGTGAGCTCTCTTGTCATCTCATCGCTTAGAATCAAATATGGTGTCGTAAAATAAATATATTTTTTTGCATGACGCAGCAGATTCATATAAACATTTTCACCTGCTGGTTCCTTATCAAGCGGACTATCACCGTAAAGCGCAAAAAAGCCCTGTTCCTTTGCTTTATAAGGATATACTGGAAGATACTTTTCAATATCGACATCCTGTTCTCTAAGTGCATTCCACATTTCCAGAAACAGAATAGTTGCCGTTTGCACGGCATCTCCCTCAAAACGTATTCCACTGTCCTTCCACTGCCCATACGGATGCGTGATATTAAAATATTCATCTGCTAAATTATAGCCGCCCGTGTAAGCAACCTTTCCATCAATAACGGTAATCTTTCTGTGATCACGATTATTCATGAAAATATTAAGCACCGGCATAATCGGGTTAAACACACGACACTGAATCCCCATACTTTCCATGTATTTGATAAAACGTGGATTTAAAAATCCTATACAGCCGGCATCATCATACAAAATACGAATTTCTACGCCTTCTCTTGCCTTTGCCATCAAAACCTTGCGCAATGCCTGAAAAGACTCTGCCATCTCAATCGCATGGTACTCCAAAAAGATAAACTTTTTTGCCTGCATCATATCTTCTAGCTGAGCCGCCATTGCATCACAGGTATCTCCATAATACTTCACATCTGTATTTTTGTAAACAGGACTTGATGCACATTTCCACAAATATTTAAAGTCATTTGCAAGCCGCTCATCCTTTTTTGACAATTCCTCAATAATCTGTTCATCCTGATTAAGATATGCAAATAATTGCTGATCAATTTTACGATAACGTGCTCGCACTTTTTTTGTTGCCCCTGATCGGCCAAATAAAAAGAAAACGCATATTCCAACAATAGGTGCCACTGTAATAAGTATAATCCATGGCAATTTAAACGCAGCATTGGTATCCATACTATATACAGCTAACACAAGCACAAGCTCAATAGCTACTGTTAATAATGTAATAATTTGTGAATACTGGTTTAAACGCATTACCAGCACCACTACCCAGATAATCTGAATCAATACACCAATTCCTGCTATAATTAGTCTTCTGACACTGTTTTTCATCGAAGACTTATTTTCTTCTATCATATATCCTCCCTTTTTCGTATTGTCGTTTCTATTTTTTATTCTTACTTTTTATCTTTTGCTCTAATTTGTTCATTACTCATCTGATACTTTCAGGCAAAACCAAAATGTACTTCCTTGTCCTAATGTACTGTCAACACCATACTGCGCATTATGAAGTTCTAAAATCTTTCGCACAATTGCAAGACCAAGTCCACTTCCATTAAAGCTTCGCCGGTGTTCCTTATCTACCTTATAATAGCGTTCCCAGACAAGCGGTAAATTCTCCTTTGCAATTCCCAGTCCAAAATCCTGCACCGATATCTTCACAGTATCACCTATACACTCCTGACGTACGGTAACGTGTCTTGAATCACCTGAATAATTTAACGCATTATTGATCAAATTGTAAACAACCTGATATATCTTAAACTCATCAGCATCTACAAAAATTTCTTTATCATGATCACAAATTAGCTCAATCTTGACATACTCCCACGGTTAAAACCGTGGGATTCCTTAGATTCTTGTAGCGTCA
>OGQR01002173.1_pt1 | contig 12229 bp, 8 predicted proteins | sample 1553271 | NCBI WGS metagenome assembly OGQR01 (sample SAMEA2579970, study PRJEB22360) | human gut metagenome | biome: human gut; feature: human-associated habitat; material: faeces | place: Denmark | collected 2008/2010 | reverse complement strand
AAGGATGATAAATCATGGGTTACTCTATCAAAATATGAAGGTGAAGGTTCTGCTACTATCCAAGTTAGCATTCCGGAAAATATCAATGGCAACGCTAGCATTGTTATCGAAGTTTCTAACAAAGTAGGTGTATTAATGTCAGAGACAGTAACCATCCAAAGCGGTGAAACTATTGCTCCTACTGAAATTTATAAAGAAACAGTAGGATCAGGATCAGCTGATGGTAATCCAGCCATAAGTGCATATACTGGTTGGGATAATAAAGAGGTAACTTACTCTGGAACTAACGCCACTGTTCGTGCAAGCCAAAGTAATGCAGGAGGATATGATGGAGCTTCTGGCCCTAACAACGTCTTCTTCGCAAGTGCCCCTGCTGAGTTCATCATTAACAAAATACCACTTACTGAACAGCAAACAAAACTCCAACTTACATTCGGTAGTATTTATGTGAAGGACTACGACAATAAAGACTACACTTTCGACATGAGTAAATTTGAAGTATATTTAAGCGGTGATGGAACAACATGGGTACCACTTACATATACTAAAGATAATGGAGACGCAGAAAAACCTAACTGGATTTTTGCTACAGCAAACTTTACTTTAAAACAGGCCATAACTTCGCTTTACATTAAATTTAAAGCATTAGATTCTTCTAAGTATCGTGTAGATGACATTACTTTATCTACTGGTAATGGAGGTACAATAATAGATTTAGAAGGTGGTGAAGAGCCTGAACCGGGAGAAGCTAAAGTTATCACAATACCTGAGTTGAATGCAATGATGACTACTACTCAAACTCCGGTTGATGCAACAGCTGACCGTTATTTTGAAGCCGTAGTGCAGAATGACGTTGAAGGTGGAAATTACTCATTCAATAATCTGATTCTTGCAACAGAAAATGCAACAACTGCAGGTAATGGTATCACGCTATTTGGTAACCAAGTAGAACCTACCGCTATTGACGTTAAGAAGGGAGATAAAGTAAAAGTAACTCTCTATAAAGGACTTGCCAAAACAGTCAATTACAATGGTATGTTTGAAGTTACAGGTGGCAAAGATGATACTTGGGCTAAAATAGAGAAACTAGGTACTGCTACCATAACTCCTATTATCATTACGGCAGATAAATTAGCAGATTACCAAGGCATGACAGTTACAATTCAAAATGCAACAACTGCAACTGCTGGTGTATGGGCTAATACTAACTCTATATCTTCCCATACCTTTACAGCTAGTGGTACTGAATTTATTGTATTCTGCAAGAAAGATGCTACGGCATTTATAGATCAACCATATTCAGTAGCTACAGGTGCTATATCTGGTTTGGCAGCAGTTAATTCAAATAAAGGTCAGCTAGTTCCTCGTAATCTTGAAGATGTTAAGAACTTCCAATCATCAACACCGACTATTCTATCAGCTGATCCGGCATCATGGAGTTTCCCATCAACAGGAGGCACTAAAGATATCGAAATCAGTGTTGCAAACATGGGAAGTAATACATTATCCTATTCAGGATTAAGTGGTATTCTTTCTGCTTCAATAGATGGAACTAAAGTAACAGTTACTGCTGAAGCAAATTCAACGGCAAGTGAGATCAAACAAACTTTAAAAGTAACTTTAACGAATGGAAATAGTATAGATATTCCAATTATAGTTGAAGCGCCATCATCAGGTAATGAAACTGTTATATCTGTTGATTTCACTATAGCAGATAATTATCCAAGCACATTCCCTAAATTATCAGCCAACAAACAAGTGGATGCGCAAACATTCTCATTTGGAGGCTATGACTTTGTATTTGCAGGTTCTACAGGGAATGGCTATTATCAAGCCATGGATAAGGGTACTCCTTATGTACTCACAGGAAAACAAGGAGCATACATTGAGCTACCTGCTATCACTGGAAAGAAGTTAACAAAAGTTACAGCCACGACACGGAATGGAGCATCTAAGAAAGTAACTGTAAGCATTGTAGATACTAATAACAATGAAGTTACAGGTGGGGCAGCTATATTATGGGCTCAGGAAAACGAGCAACTTGAATATGTATACAATCTATCTGGTACTTCTACTAATACTAAATATAGAATTTATATAGCTAATGGCAATAATGCCCAATTTGTGAATTTAGAACTTATTTACGAATAAAAGATTCTAGTCAACAATACCCTTGGAGGATACACTAGAGTATACCTCCAAGGGTTTCTTTCCTCCAATAATTGATACAAGGAACAAGTTTAAATGACAGAAAAATACAAATATTACAGGTTTCTTTTGCTAACTGCTTTTATATTATGTATAGCTGCATGTAGCAATGATGACTCTAACGGTGGAGACTCATCACAGTCAGGTGAAGCCTACTGGAAGATTTCCTCCACTGTAAAATCTGCATCCGGATCATCCGCCATAATCATCACAGGTACTCCTGGGACCATATGGAATGCAGAGATCACTGAGGGTACAACATGGTGTTCTTTCAGTAGCAATGATCTGACCTTATCCTCTAAATCCGGAGAAGTAAAAGACGGACTCAATGTTCTATACGTATATTATAATAGCAATACAAGTAAAGAACAGCGTGTAGCCAAGATTTCAATCCAGTTTGCAGATCAAGAAGCTAAAGTCTTTGATTTAGTACAATTGTCTGAATCGCAGCAGAACCTGCCGGCTTTCAAGTTGTGGGCTGAAGTACCAGACTTCAAAGAGAATGCAAATTATCAGTATGTAACTCATTATGCTCTTCTGAATGATAAAACAATACGTAATTATTCCATTTGTTTTGATAAGACAAAGAAAGCAGCTTTGTGGGTAGCATATCCGATACATACTGCATACCTCAAAGGATCAGGAGAACGTACAGACCGTTGGGCTTTCGATCCGATCATTCCCCAAAGTTATCAAGCCGATTGCACATTAAAATCCTATGGAGGTTCTTATGACCGTGGACATCAGCTTCCATCAGCCGACCGCTTGGGAACAGATGAGATGAATGCTCAAACTTTCTATATGTCAAACATGACTCCACAGCTTAATCGTCTGAATCAGGATATGTGGGCTAAACTTGAAACCAAAGTTCGGGCAAACAACTGTTCTGATACGCTGTATGTAGTTACCGGTGCATATTTTGGAGCAGGTGCAACCACCACTACAGATGGAGCAAAGAATACAGTTCCGGTTCCTACAAACTACTTCAAAGTACTTCTGCGTACGAAGAGTGGCAAAACAGGAAAGAACATCAAAGACTGTTCGGACAGTGAACTGATATCAATAGGATTTTGGGTAGACCATAAATCATATGGAAATATCGAGCCTCCTAAGTCTATTTGCACTTCTGTAGCAGATATTGAATCCAAAACAGGATTTACGTTCTTCCCACAAGTATCCAGTAGTGTAAAACAACAAAATAATCCATCCCAATGGGGGATTAACTAATACGCTAGCTTATGAAAAAACTGTTATTAGTAACCGCGCTCTTTGCGCTGCTGATATCGTTCAGCTTTGCACAGAAACCGTATAAGGTTGTATTTTACAATCTTGAGAACTTCTTTGATACAATCAATGATCCGGAAGTTCACGATGATGAATTTACTCCCGAAGGTCCTAAAAAATGGAACTCAGCCAAGTACAACAAGAAACTGGCCAATACCGAACGGGTATTCTTTGACATCGCAGCTATCAACAAGGATTATCCGGTCATTATCGGTGTATCAGAAGTAGAAAACCGCAGTGTACTGGAAGATATTATCGCAACTCGCAAACTGGCTCCGGCAAACTATCGAATCTCACACTTCGATTCTCCTGAAGCCCGTGGTGTAGATGCAGCTTTTCTGTATCGTCCGGATGTGTTTAAGATAGAAGGAGAAAAAGCTGTGAGAACAGTCATCCCTTCACTTCCTGACTTCAAAACCCGTGATATCCTCACGTTATGGGGAACGATTGAAAACGAACCTTTCTTCTTTATGGTAGCACACTGGCCTTCACGTTTAGGAGGCAAAGAGGCTTCGGAGTTTAAACGTATTGCAGTTGGTCAACAGATGCGCAGCATTGCCGACTCCGTCATGAAGGCAAATCCTAATACAAAGGTCGTTATGATGGGAGACTTTAATGATGACCCGACTGACAAGAGTATTGCTCAAGGCTTGGGAGCTAAGTTCAAATTAAAGGATTTGAAAGAAGGCGATTTCTTTGCTCCTTATGCCGACATGCTCAAGGCAGGATACGGAACATTAGCTTATGGTGACGCCTGGAATATATTTGATAACATTGTCGTTTCTGAGAATTTGGCCAAAGGTTCGACCGGAAAACTTAAATTACAGCAAGCATCCGGTTCTAAATTCTACGGAAATATCTTCAAGCAACATTATATGGTGCAGAAAGAAGGACAATACAAAGGATATCCATTGCGCACTTATGTGGGTAACAATTTCCAAGGAGGATATAGTGACCACTTCCCCGTATATATCTATATAGGTAAATAAAAAAAATAAGTTTATATGAAAATCAGAACATTCCTATTCATGATGCTATCTTTGATGTCATTCACCGTTTTTGCACAAAACAATGGTGGTGTCAAAGGTAAAGTCGTTTCCCGTACAACACGTGCGGCTATAGACGGCGTAAAAGTGACATTAACTCCGGGAGATGTAACGACCAGAACCGATGAGTCGGGTAACTTCGTTATCGAAAATCTGGCAAAAGGAGAATACACTCTTACTTTCGAGGCAGCAGAGTTCGAACCATTGACTCTTGCAGTTCGTGTAGATAAGATGATCAGAGATATCAATAACGTAATCATGGTTCCCGACAATGTCGCTCCAACTATGGACGACGCAATCTTTGCCGAGTTTGATACAGAAACGCTGGACGATGCCCAGTCGCTTCCTTCATCACTGTCGGCTTCCAAAGATGTATTCAACAACATCGCCTCTTACAAATTCAGCGAGATGCGTTTCAATGTCCGCGGTTATGATTCACAATACTCAGACGTATATATGAACGGTATTCAGCTGAACGACGCAATGACAGGATACACTCCTTGGTCTTTGTGGAGCGGCCTGAATGATGCAACCCGTAACCAGGAAATCACATCTGCGCTGAACATGGGCGACATGGGCATTGGCGGTATCGCAGGTACAACAAACATCAATACCCGCCCTTCACAGATGCGTAAAGGACTTCGTGCCAGCGTAGTGAACGGTAACTCCATGTATCGCTTCCGCGGTATGCTGACTTATGCATCCGGTATACAGGATAATGGCTGGTCGTATGCTTTCTCCGTATCGACTCGCCAGGGAGGAAACTCGTATGTAGACGGTGTGTATTACAATGCTTTCGGATATTTTGCTGCTGTGGAAAAGCAATTCAATTCGCAACACCGACTGGCATTAAGCATCTTGGGTGCTCCTACAGAGCGTGGCGCACAACAGGCTTCTACTCAGGAAGCTTATGACTTGGTAGGCAACAACTACTACAACCCGAACTGGGGCTGGCTGAACGGCAAGCGTGTCAATGCACGTGTGCGTAGCTACCATGAACCTATCACCATGCTGAACTATACATTCGACATCAATGACCGTTCGCAATTGAATGTTGCAACTTCTCTGCGTTTCGGGCAGAACGGTTATTCTGCTCTAACCTGGTATGGCGGTCCCGACCCACGTCCTGACTACTACCGTTATTTACCCAGTTTCTACGACAACACTTATGTCGGAGCACAATTGTATGAAGCATGGATGGGAAATACGGACAACATCCGCCATATCAACTGGGACAACTTGTATCATATCAACCAAAGCCAGGAAGAAAATCCGACTTATGGAGCCGGTCATCGTGCCATCAACATGATTGAAGAACGCCATGCAGACCAACTGGACTGGAACCTCTATACACAATTCTCTCATCTCTTCCGTGATAACTCTAAAATCAACGGTGGTTTGAACTTCCGCCGTAACCGTACGGAATATTATAGCGAAGTGAAAGACTTGCTGGGCGGCGACTACTGGGTAGACGTAGATAAGTTTGCCGAACGTGACATGGGTGGTATGAATCCTGTTCTTTACCAGAACAACATGGAATACTATGAGAAGCATGGTCATGCACAAGCAGTAAAGAAGGGAGATAAATATAGCTACGACTATTACGGTAACATAATCAATGCGCGTGCCTGGGCACAATACAGCAAGAGTTTCGATAATCTCGGAGTTAATCTGGGTGGAGAACTCGGGCATACTACTTTATGGCGTCATGGTATCTGGAAGAAGGGGTTGTTCCTTGACAATTCTCAGGGAGATTCCAAGAAGCAGAATTACCTGACTTATAAGTTGAAAGCTAACTTCAGCTACAAGTTCTCTGCCGCTCATTCTATTGACGCCAACATCATTTATATGCAGGATGCTCCCGCTTTCCAGGCTTCATTTGTTTCACCTCGTACTCGTAACTCTGCGACTCCGGGCATTTCAAGTGAAAAGGTATTCGGTATAGATGCTTCTTACAACTTGCGTTGGGGAGATGTTAAAGCACGTATCTCCGGATACTATACGAAATTTATGGATCAGTCTAAAGTCCTTTCTTATTATGATGACGTAGAAGCTACCTTCTCTAACTTTGCCATGAGCGGTATCAACAAACGTCATTTCGGACTTGAAGCTGCGGCTTCCGTACCCATCTACGCAGGACTTTCTCTGAATGCAGCTATCAGCTGGGGACAATTCACTTATGACAACAATCCGGATTATGTACAGATTCAGGACAATAGTGGAGAAATTAAAAATCAAGGTAAAGTATACTGGAAGAACTTCCGTGTAGAAAGCACTCCGCAGACTGCACTGAACGTAGGCTTGTCATATCGTGGTCCTAAAAACATATTTGCGTCATTAGATATGAACTACTATGATAACATGTACTTATCAATGAGTCCGCTCTATCGTACAGATGCCGTATTAACACCGGGAATGACTACAGAAGACATTGCAACCTTGCGTAATCAGGAGAAATTCAACTCAGCTTGTGTATTTAATGCAAGTGTTGGCAAGAACTGGTACATCAACCGTGCCTATACTCTTGGCTTCAGCTTAGAAGTGAAGAACCTGCTCAACAACCAGAACATCAAGACCGGCGGTTATGAACAAGTTCGTCTGCTGAAGAACAAAGACGAGAGCTATCAGACTTACCAACCGTTTGATTCGAAATATTTCTATATGTTCGGTACAACGTATTACATGAACATTTATTTCCGTTTCTAAGGATATCATAAGTAAAAAGAACAGTTATGAACAAAATATTTAAATTATTTATGCTTGCGGCAGTAGTGCTCGGTTTCAGCAGCTGCTACAACGAATTCGAAGAGCCTGCTCCCGCCAAAGTCTGGACGAAAGCAGACTTCGCAGATAGCAAACTCATCTCTATCAAGGACTTTAAGCAACTTTTCTATGACAAATATGGAAACGGTGCTTCCAGCCTTGGCAAAACGTTGGAAGTCACAGAAGACTATGTCATCAGTGGAAAAGTAATCTCAAGCGACCAAGCCGGTAATGTATACAAATCAGTATACATCTATGATGAATCATCCGAATCGGCAATCGAACTGAAGCTGATGGTTAGCAACTATGTTTATTTTCACGTAGGACAAACTCTCTTTGTCAAGACCAAAGGATTGGCTATCGGAAGCTATCGCTATATGTTAAGTGTAGGCGGAATGCCAACAGCTGAAGATATCGCAAAGGGTTATGCAAACCGTAATCTCGAAAACACTTTATTTGTTGATCAACATGTGTTCAAAGGTGAGCTCGGCAGTCTGACAGAAGATGATACATTAGTTATCAACTCAAGCAATTATAAAACAGCATTGAATGATGATGCACTCGGCCGTTTGGTACGCTTCGAAGGATTGACTTACACAGAAGGTTCATTCGACGGAGACAAATATCCTCAATACCTGGAAACGACTTATCCGAATGGTTCAACTACTGCGGTATACGAGAATAAATATTATTCAGAAGAAGGATTGACTCCGACCTATGCTTACAGTTATGGAGGCAATCGTTATTATGGATCTTCATTGTTCAACTATGAGAATGCCACGACTACAAGTGGGAACTATATCCTGCGCGTCAGCGGATATTCCAACTTCGCCCTCCAACCTCTGCCCACAAATGGGGCTAAAGGTAACATTACTGCTATTTACACTAAATATTCTTCCAAAAGTGGAGGATACATTAAATATCAGTTATTGGTTAACAGTATGAACGATATTGATTTCTAAATAAACTCATTAAAAAAGGCATCTGAGAAACAGATGCCTTTTTTAATGAGTTTATTTACAGATTTCATTACGCCTGTTCTTTCTGAAAATTATAAAGCAAAGCATACCATTGTATTCAATTAGTGCGAATAGCTACTTTCTCAGAAAACAAAATATAATGGAGTATTTTCATATAGCAACCACTATACGAACTCAAATAAAATAGAAGAACAACAGCAGCACAAGATTTACTCCAATCACCGTCCCGAATCCTCCCAGAACCCAGGGGCGTAACTTACTGCCTTTCCCTGCAAAAAACAAAGCATAAAACATATTCACCAGGATATTACTGATAATAGCCTGCATACTGCATGCCACAACAATCAGCACAGCAACACTTCCTGTATTCTGCAACAGGATCAGTATAAAAGGTGTAATATCGCTAAGTCCGGACACAAAAGAGAGCAGATTCAATCCGCCTGTACCCGCATAAACCAACGTATAATGTGTCAAAACGGTAAATATCACGAAGAGAGTGGCAAAAATCAGGGCTACCTTAAACTCAAGCGGGTTACTGCTGTCCTCCTCTTCCGAGTCAGCCGACAGGTCTTTGGAACGTCGCTGACGGGAATGGATGAACCACGCGACAACAGCAGCTACCACAGACATTATCAACAGATAAGGATAGATAGACATAAAAATCTCTCTGCTAAAGATCAGAATCAATATCATAAAGCGCAGAAACATCATGCTGACTGCAAGCAACATGGCAGCTACATACTCGTTCGCCTCCTGCGCAGAAGCTTTCCGGCTCTTGCGCGCCAGCACCGAAATGGTAGCGGTACTGCTATACAGTCCGCCGATAATACCGGAAACCAACACTCCCGATTCATGAAACACATATCGCTTTAACAAGTAGGATAGATAGGAGATACCCGATACGACGACCGTCGCCAGCCAGATAGAATAAGGAGTAAGGTTGATATCAGGAATCAGATTCTTATGCGGCAGCATAGGCAGTATGATGCCACTGATAGCCAAGAACTTTGCCAGCGTAATCATCTCATCATTCTTCATCCGCTGGGCAAACTCCGTAAAGGTATGTTTGAGCTCTGTCAATAAGAGTACCGTCACAACCACCATCACATAGAACCAGGAAGGCTGGGTAGACACGATAGGGGCCAAACAATAAGTTATCAGCGCAATGATAATGGTCGTCACGCCAAAAACGTGAAATTGGGATTGCTTGACGTAATAATTCAAACCCAACAACAAACCGAGCACAGCACCGCCACCCATAAACAGGCGCATATCCGCAGGATCAAGTATATAAAGCAGATAGCCTAAAATACCAATGAAAGTAAATGTACGGTCAGTCCCGAAAAGCGTTGTTTCTCCTTCACGCTTCAGGCTAATGCGACGCTGAGACAGTCCGATAAGTAAAGAAAATAAAGTAACCAAGATGAAAGTAACCAGTTCTCTCGGTAAATAATTATACAACTGTTCCATACATTGTTCTTTTAATACTAAAAACAAATATACGGCTTATTTGTTAACATTCACCACGTTTGATACGGCTTTTTCATCAAATGAGAGTTATAGTAGCGTATATCTCCGGTTACTTCCTCACCGATAAACTCCGGTTTCACAAAAGCCTCATCTTCTGACTCCAGCTCCACTTCGGCCACAATAAGCCCTTCGTTCTCGCCATAGAACTCATCAATCTCGAAAACATGATTGCCACAACGAACCAGATAACGGGTTTTATCAATCATGCCCGGTTCGCAAAGCTTCATCAGTTCCTCGGCTTCCGACAGGGGAAGTTCCTTTTCCCATTCATAACGGCTGGTTCCCGATGCATTAGAGGCCCCTTTGATCGTGAGATAACCTTTATCGTCACGAATACGTACCCGCACCGTCCGTCCGCGGGCGCTGCATATATATCCCTGCACTATTCGGCTTTGGGCAAATGCAAAGGGTTTGAAATCACCGGTAACTAAAAATTTACGTTCTATTTCTTGTGCCATGGCACAAAAGTAAACATAAAAATCAGAATCTCGTCATAAACTCAATGACGATTTTATCTCGCTCCGACTCTTTGGGAACACCGGATTTCTTATAGAAGTACTTTTCGAAATTCAACCGGAGATCGGCAATAAAGGCTTTGGAAAGGCTCAGCGTGATACCTCCTGTCACCCGATGACGGGCATAGTCGTTTATCTTCAGAGCGCCTGTCTCGCTATCCGCCAGACCATTGCTATGATCCGTCATCATATCATAACGGGCCAGAAAAGAAACCTTATTGAATACTTTCTTCAACGGCAAGTCGTAATTCACAAAGCTGTTGACCGCATGAACATCCTTAAATGCTTCGTGTCCATACATCTTATACAAATACTCCGCTTCGACATGGAAATTACGATTCTGATAGTAGATACCTGCATCATACATATTAATACGTGTATGCTCCGGCTTTATCATTTGGGTGCTGAGAGTCAGATTCCAGTTTTTATTAGGCAGCAACTGGGCTTTTATCGAATAATTCAGGGTCTTATGCCACTCCTTCTGATTGGTCAGTCCGGAACCATTGAACAACCCTCCTTCAAGGATAAAAGGAAAACCTTCCTTTTGTGTATAGCAACCGGTGAAACCGACATCACGCACATTGCCCACCTGCTTGGCTATAAACGAACGATTGGCAAAATACTGCTGATGAGGCGAACGATGGGCGTCTATCGTGAAAGGCACACGCATCTGACCAAGCGTAAAATTCAGGTTTTTGACAGGAAACACACGGGTATACGCATCGAGCATCTTGATGGAGCCTTCGTCGGACAAGTCGATTTCCGCCTTATAAGCAACGATAGGATGTACATTTCCCGAAACACTGAAACGGGCATTGCGCACTTCAAAACGACTTTCATTTGTTTCTGTCTGGAACTCATATTTCCCCCGGATCGTTCCATGAATTTCGGGCAGATAATCCTTCAGTTCCATAGTCTGCTTATTCAGTTGTTTGCCATCCCCGGCATCTTCTTTGGCCTGTCCATAGGCTGCTGTCGCCAGTAAAAAGATAGCGACGGTTGTTGTGATTCTACTCATTCGGTTACTTGCTACTTAATTCGCGGCAAAGGTACGACGTGCAGAATACGGGGAGATTACAATAGAAATACAGTGAAATTACAGAAAGATTACAATACTGTTACACGAATGACAAAGGCATTACAAAAAAAGAATTCACCACGGACTACCCTGGTCAGCATGGACATTCACCGTCGAGAGATCAACGTTTACTGTCTCCATCCATGCAAAACTGCGTAACCTGTGGTGAATCAATCAGCCGAAAAAGGAATATGCGATCAGCATAATCAGTGCCAGAATAATCAGTGAAACAAATACTATCTTGACTACCCGCTGGGCCTGTTCCTCCTCTTTCTTACTATGTGCTACTTTTCTCTTACTTTTACCCATAATGCTAGCTTTAAAGTTCAACGCTAACAAAGTAAAAACAAATCTTTTAACTTTCCAAAAATAACACTCGCTAATTTTTGTTTTTATGATTCCTGCGATGAAAATTCCATCAGATAAGCTTTGATGAAATCATCTATCTTGCCATCCATCACTCCGTTCACGTCCGAAGTCTGATAGTTGGTACGATGGTCTTTCACACGACGGTCATCGAATACATAACTGCGTATCTGCGATCCCCATTCGATTTTCTTCTTACCGGCTTCTACTTTCGCCTGTTCCGCCATGCGATGCTGCAATTCTTTATCATACAAGATAGAACGTAACTGACGCATCGCATTCTCTTTATTTTTAGGCTGGTCACGTGTTTCGGTGTTTTCGATAAGAATTTCTTCTTCCTCACCAGTATAAGGATCTTTAAACTGGTAACGTAGACGAACTCCCGATTCTACTTTGTTCACATTCTGACCACCGGCTCCACCCGAACGGAAAGTATCCCATGAAATACGTGCCTGCTCG
>OGQR01002161.1_pt1 | contig 12270 bp, 10 predicted proteins | sample 1553271 | NCBI WGS metagenome assembly OGQR01 (sample SAMEA2579970, study PRJEB22360) | human gut metagenome | biome: human gut; feature: human-associated habitat; material: faeces | place: Denmark | collected 2008/2010 | reverse complement strand
CCGCGTGGCGGCCCTGGCCCGGCGGGCGGGCGTCACGGAGCAGGTCTGTCTCTCCGGCGGCGTGGCCCGGAACGACGCGGTGCGGCAGGCGCTCAGCGACGAGCTGAACGTCCCCGTCAGTGTGGACCCGCTGGCCCAGTATTTCGGCGCCATCGGCGCGGCCCTGTGGGCATATAAGCAGATGACATGAATAAACAGAAATATGTTTCGATAAAAGCTGTGAGGAGGAACTGAAATGGCAGAAGAAGTGAAGAAGGCCCCGAAGCCGGTGGATCCCAATTCCGCCAAGTACAAGCTGGGTAAGATCGCGGCGGACGCCTATGTGGATGCCATCGAGGCCAAGAAGCGGGGCGAGAAGGTTGCCTGGGTGTCCAGCAACTTCCCCGTGGAGATCCCGGAGACTATGGGCATCGCCACCGTGTATCCCGAAAACCAGGCCGCCGGCATCGCCGCCCGCGGCGCGGGCACGAGAATGTGCGAGGTGGCGGAGTCCGAGGGCTACTCCAACGACATCTGCGCCTATGCCCGCGTGTCGCTGGCCTACGCCAAGCTGAAGTCCTGTCCCGAGCAGGACGTGGCCATGCCCGACGTACTGCTGTGCTGCAGCAATATCTGCTCCTGCATGATCAAGTGGTATGAGAACCTGGCCCGTGAGCTGAATATCCCCATGATCCTGCTGGATATCCCCTTTAACCCCGACTACGAGGTGTCCGACGCCGAGGTGGCCTACGTCACCGGCCAGTTCTGGGACGCCGTGAAGCAGCTGGAGGAGATCACCGGCAAAAAGTGGTCCGACGAGAAATTCAAGGAGGTCACCGGCTTCTCCTGCCGTTCCAGCCGCGCCTGGCTGGCAGCCACCGGCTGCGCCAGGTATGTGCCGTCCCCCTTCAATGGCTTTGACCTGCTGAACCACATGGCCGTCATGGTCACGGCCCGGGGCAAGTCCACCGCCGCCGACGCCATGGAGACCCTGCTGAAGGAGTATGAGGACAACCACAAGAACGGTACCTCCACCTTCCGCACGGAGGAGAAGTACCGCATCATGTTTGAGGGCATCGCCTGCTGGCCCTACCTCCGCGCCACCAGCACCGGCCTGAAGTCTCGGGGCATCAACATGGTCACGACGATCTACGCCGACGCCTTCGGCTTCGACTACAACACCTTCGACGAGATGATCCGCGCCTACTGCAAGGTGCCCAACGCCATCAATTTGGAGATGAGCCGCGACAAGCGCATCAAGCTCTGCAAGGACAACCACGTGGAGGGTATGCTGGTGCATACCAACCGCTCCTGCAAGCTGTGGAGCGGCTTCATGTACGAGATGAGCCGTCAGATCGGCGCGGCCTGCAACATCCCCGTGGTCAGCTTCGACGGCGATCAGGCCGACCCCCGCAATTTCTCCGAGGCCCAGTATGACACCCGTGTGCAGGGTCTGACGGAGATCATGGAAGCCAACAAGGCTGCGAAAGGAGTGTAAGGCATGAACGACATCCTCAACAAGCTGCATGAGGTGGCCGCCTCTCCCCGCGCGCAGATGGACGGCTATCTGGCGCAGGGCAAAAAGATCGTGCTGTGCGCTCCTGTTTACACTCCCGAGGAGCTTATCCACGCCATGGGTTTCGTGCCTATGGGAGCCTGGGGCGGCGATGTGGCGCTGAACCGCGCCAAGGAATACTGTCCCGCCTTCCTGTGCGCCATCGTCCAGTCCCTGCTGGAGCTGGGCATCAACGGTGCCTACGAGGGCGCGTCCGCTATCGTCATCCCCTCCCTGTGCGATACCCTCAAGACCGTGGGCGAGAACTGGAAGTACGCCGTGCCGTCCATCCCCTTCATCCCCATGACCTATCCCCAGAACCGCAAGCCCGCCTACGGCGTGGCCTATACCAAAGCCGGCTATGAGCGCGTGATCCGCGACCTGGAGAAGCTGGGCGGCGCCTTCTCCGAGCAGAAGCTGCTCGCCTCCATCAAGGTCTACAACCGCCACAACGCCGCCATGCGGAAGATAGACGAGCTGCTGGCCAAGCACCCGGAGATCACCGCCGCCCAGCGCAGCGACATCTTCAAGAGCGCCTTCTTCATGACCAAGGAGGAGCACACGGAGCTGGTGGAGGCGCTCATCGAGAAGCTGGAAGCCCAGACTCCCGCCGCCGAGAAGCTGCCCATCGTCATCTCCGGCATCCTGACGGACGCCCCGGCGCTGAACGCCATTCTGGACGAAATGGGTCTGCACATCGTGGCCGACGACGTGGCCGCCCAGTCCCGCCAGTACCGCACCGACGCTCCCGAGCGCGATGACGCCCTGAACGCGCTGGCCGAGAAGTTCGCCGCCATGGGCAACTGCTCTGTGCTGTACGATCAGGAGAAGAACCGGGTGAAGTGGATCGTGGACACCGCCAAGGCGAGAAGCGCCAAGGGTGTTCTGGTGGTGCTGACCAAGTTCTGCGACCCGGAGGAGTTCGACTATGTGATGATCAAGAAGGCCTGCGAGGCCGCCGACCTGCCCCTGACGCTGGTGGAGGTGGACCGTCAGATGGTGCGGTTTGAGCAGGTGCGAACCAACCTCGAGACCTTCCGCGACCTGCTGAAAATGTAAGCAACACACCATTTATTAACATACATGGAGGAACGATATGAGTGAAGTAAAGCGTCCCCTCGAGGGCGTAAAGGTGCTGGAGCTGGCCACCTTTATCGCCGCCCCCTGCTGCGCCCGCTTTCTGGCGGATCTGGGCGCCGAGGTCATCAAGGTCGAGGCCCCCGCCGGCGACCCCCTGCGCTACACCGCCGTCAACGAGGGCCGTCCCCAGGATCAGAAGGAGAACACCTCCTACGATCTGGAGAACGCCGGCAAGACCTGCGTCTGCCTGAACACCAAGACCCCCGCCGGCCGTGAGGCGCTGGAGAAGCTCATCGCCGAGGCGGACATCTTCATCACCAACTGGCGGCAGAACCCTCTGAAAAAGGCCGGTCTGGACTATGAGACGCTCCACGCCAAGTACCCCAGGCTGGTGTATGGCTTCGTGTCCGGCTACGGCGAGAAGGGCCCCGATAAGGACCTGCCCGGCTTCGACTTCACCGCTTTCTTTGCCCGCGGCGGCATCCTGGGCACCCTGTTCGATAAGGACGCCCTGCCCATGCTGACCATCGCCGGCTTCGGCGACCATCAGGTGGGTATGTACCTGGCCTCCGGTGTGCTGGCGGCCCTGTACCGCGCCCGGGAGACCGGCATCGGCGACCGCGTGGTGGTCTCCCTGTTCCACAGCGCCATCTGGGACGTGTCCCTGATGCTCCAGTCCAACCAGTACGGCGACCCCGCCACCCAGTTCCCCCTGTCCCGCCGTACCTTGCCCAACCCGCTGGTGGTGGCTCACAAGACCAAGGACAACAAGTGGCTCCAGATCGCCATGCCCCAGTACAACCGCCACTATCCCATCTTTATGAACGCCATCGGCCATCCCGAGCTGGCCGAGGATCCCCGTTACTATCCCCAGACCAACCTGCAGGCCAACATCGAGGAGTTCTACGACTTCCTGGTGGCCGAGATGGCCAGCCGCACCCTGGACGAGTGGTGCAAGCTGATGGACGCCAACGATCTGCCCTACGCCGTGGCCCAGACCTGGGATCAGCTGCTGGTGGATAAGCAGGCATGGGCCTCCGGCTGCTTCTACGAGATGGAATATTCCAACGGCAATAAACGCACCATGGTCCGGCCTCCCGTTATCTTCGAGGAGACGGAGCTGCCTCCCTACAACCGCGGTCCGTACCTGGGTGAGCAGACCGAACTGGTGCTGAAGAACCTGGGCTACACCGACGAGCAGGTGGCCGCCATGATCGCCGCCGGCGAGGCGGTGCCCATGGATCCTTCCCTGAAAGACTGACGGCGGCATCTTTTCCGCCCTGCCATCGTCAAACTGTCTCGACGTACACACGGTACGCCATCGCCGGTTTGCCATCGGCAGAACGAAAAATCTCTCCGCCGTAGGCGGAGCGCGACGAACACGAACACCCCGGCGACTTGAGGAAAAGCAAACTATAAGGGCGCGGCGCGTTGAGGAGCGCGCCGCCGCCCCCCGGAATGTGAAGGAGAAGAATCATGAAGATCGCTGCTTACGAAGTACGTCCCGACGAGAAGCCCGTCATCGAGGGCCTGTGCAAGAAATACGGTATCGAGCTGATCTCCACCCCCGCAAATCTGGATAAGACCACCGCCCATATGGCCGCCGGCTGCGACGGGGTTACCACCCTGGGCCAGAGCGACTATTCCAACGCCGTTCTGGACGAGCTGAAGGGCTATGGCGTGCAGGTGCTGGCCAGCCGCTGTGTGGGCTATAACCACATGAACTGCGACTACGCCCGCTCTCTGGGCTTCCGCCTGTGCAACGGCGCCTACGCCCCCAACGGCGTGGCGGAATACACCGTTATGGCCATCCTGATGTGCATCCGCAAGTTCAAGAAGGCGCTGTACAACACCAACGACAACGACTTCACCCTGAAGGGCAAGATGGGCCGCGAGCTGCGTACCATGACCGTGGGTGTCATGGGCACCGGCAAGATCGGCTTCACCATCATCAAGTGCCTCAGCGGCTTCGGCTGCCGTATCATCGCCAACGATGTCTATGAGAACGACGCCGTCCGTGCGTACGCCGAGTATGTGGATCTGGACACCCTGTACCGTGAGTCCGACATCATTACCATCCACACCCCGCTGCTGCCGGAGACCACCGGCATGATCGACCGCGAGGCCATCGCCAAGATGAAGGACGGCGTGGTGTTCATCGACAACGCCCGAGGCGAGCTGATGGATATCGACGCCGTCACCGAGGCGGTGGAGTCCGGCAAGTTCGGCGCGCTGTTCATGGATGCCTTCCCCGGCGAGACTGGCATCATCCACGTTCCCCACGATGAGGACATCATCCGTACCCCCGGTATGCCCTACTTCAAGCTGAAGTACCTGCGCTCCTTCGTCAACGTCTACCACACGCCCCACATGGCCTTCTTCACCGAAGAGGCCGCGGAGCAGATGGCCGAGTGCGGCGTCAACAGCATCTATGAGATTTTGACAGAGGGCAAGTCCAAGCACGAGATCCCCTGCTGAGCAGAGCAGTGACCCATACTTTAACAGGAGGAAAACTATGATTTTCGACGCAAAGCATGAAATGATCCGCAAGCTGGTCCGCCAGTTTGCCGAGACCGAGCTCACCACCGAGGTCCTTGACAAGGTGGAGGAGACCGGCGAGTTTCCCGAGGAGATCGTGGACAAGATGGCCAAGTGCGGCTTTCTTGGCCTGAAGATCCCCCGCGAGTACGGCGGTGCCGGTGCCGATACCCTGGCCTATGTCATCATGATCGAGGAGATCGCCCGTGTCTCTGCTGTGGCCAGCCTGTACGCCAATACCCCCAACTCTCTGGGCGGCGGCCCCCTGATGCAGGCGGGCACCCCCGAGCAGCTGGAGAAGTATCTCCGTCCCTCCGTGGAGAACAAGGTGAAGATCGTCTTCGGCCTCACCGAGCCGGGCGCCGGCTCCGACGCCAGCAGCATGGTCACCACCGCCGTGAAGGATGGCGACGACTACATCCTCAACGGCCGTAAGTGCTTTATCTCCGGTGCACCCCTGGCCGACTACTGCATCGTCTACGCCAAGACCGACATGAGCCGCGGCAATAAGGGTATCTCCGCCTTCATCGTGGACATGAAGGCCCCCGGCGTCTCCTGCGGCAAGCACGAGGCCAAGATGGGTCTGGTGGGCTACGCCACCTCCGACGTGGTGCTGGAGGATGTCCGCGTCCACAAGAGCGATATGCTGGGCAAGGAGAACATGGGCTTTATCAACGCCATGAAGACCCTGGACGGCGGCCGTCTGGGTGTGTCCGCCCAGTCCATCGGTCTGGCCCAGGGCTGCCTGGACGAGGCCATCAAGTACTCCAAGGAGCGCGTCCAGTTCGGCAAGCCCATCTGCAAGAACCAGGCCATCGCCTTCATGCTGGCGGATATGGCAACCAAGCTGACCGCCGCCAAGGAGCTGGTCTACATGGCCGCCCAGATGAAGGACAGAAACGACCCCAACGCCTCCATGTACTGCTCCATGGCCAAGTACTTCGCCTCCGAGACCTGCAACGAGATCGCCGCCAAGGCCGTGCAGATCCACGGCGGCTACGGGTACATCAAGGAGTACCCCGTCGAGCGTAAGTACCGCGACTGCCGCGTGTTCACCATCTACGAGGGGACCTCTCAGGTCCAGCAGATGGTCATCTCCGGCAATTTGCTGAAGTAATGCGGAAAGGAGCAAGAATAGAATGAAGCTTATCGTTTGTGTCAAGCAGGTGCCCGACACCTCCGGCAAGGTCGCCGTCAACGCCGACGGCACGCTGGACCGCGCCTCCATGCAGACCATCATCAACCCCGACGATATGAACGCCGTCGAGGCCGCCCTGGCCCTGAAGGACCAGCTGGGCTGCCCCGTTATCGCCGTGTCCATGGGCCCCCCTCCCGCCGCCGGTATGCTGCTGGAGCTGAAGGCCATGGGTGTGGACAAGGCCGTGCTGGTGTCCGCCCGTGAGTTCGGCGGCTCCGACACCTTCGCCACCTCCCAGATTTTGGCCGCCGCCATCAAGAACCTGGGCGTGGACAAGGACGATATCATCTTCTGCGGCCGTCAGGCCATCGACGGCGACACCGCCCAGGTGGGCCCCCAGATCGCCGAAAAGCTGGAGATCCCCCAGGTGTCCTATGTGGCCGACATCGAGAAGGACGGCGACACCCTCACCGTCCGCCGTATGCTGGAGGACGGCTACATGACCGTGCAGGTGCAGACCCCCTGCCTGCTCACCTGCATCAAGGAGCTGAACACCCCCCGCTACATGACCATCCGGGGCATCCTGGACTGCGACGCCGAGCCCGTCACGGTGTTGGATTACAACGCGCTGAAGGACGATCCCCTCATCGAGGTGGACACCATCGGTCTGAAGGGCTCTCCCACCAATATCTACAAGAGCTTTACGCCTCCCCGCAAGGGCAGCGGTATGATGCTGGAGGGCAGCGGCAGGGAGACCGTGGAGCGGCTGTTCGGCATCCTGTCCGCCAAGCACATCATCTGAGAAGGGAGAAACGATATGTCTACTTTTATGAATACCGATCCCAAGGCCTTCTCCGGCGTGTGGGTCTTTTGCGAGCAGCGGCAGGGCAAGATGATGCCCACCACCTTTGAGCTGATCTCCGAGGGCCGGAAGCTGGCCGACGAGCTGGGTGTGCAGCTCAGCGGTATCCTGCTGGGCGACAGCGTGGACAACATCGCCGCGGAGCTGGGCGGCTACGGCGCGGATAAGGTCTACGTCTACAACAGCCCTCTGCTGAAGGACTACACCACCGACGCCTACACCAAGATCATCACCGACGCGGTGCACGAGTTCAAGCCCGAGATCATGCTGTTCGGCGCCAGCCATATCGGCCGCGACCTGGCGCCCCGCTGCGCCGCCCGTCTCCACACCGGCCTGTGCGCCGACTGCACCCACCTGGACGTGGATCTCAACGGCTACATCAACTTCCTTCGCACCGGGTCCTCCCTGGACGTGGACGCCATGAACTTCGAGACGAAGCTCTTTGACGTCAACACCAACCTGAAGATGACCCGTCCCGCCTTCGGCGGCCACCTGATGGCCACCATCGTCTGCCCACGCTTCCGTCCCGCCATGGCCACCGTGCGCCCCGGCGTGATGAAGAAGCGCGAGTTTGACGAGAACGGCGCGAGCAAGGTGGAGCTCATCCACCCCGCCTTTACCCTCACCGAGGCCGACATTCACACCAAGGTGCTGGAGATCGTCAAGGCCGCCCGCGCCATGGTGGACCTGACCGGCGCTGAGGTGGTGGTCTCCGTGGGCCGCGGCATCGCCAAGGACGTGGAGAAGGGCATCGCCCTGGCCGAGGAGCTGGCCGCCCTCATGGGCGGCGTGGTGGGCGCGTCCCGCGCCGTGGTGGACGCCGGCTGGATGACCGCCGACCATCAGGTGGGTCAGACCGGCAAGACCGTCCATCCCCGCATCTATGTGGCGCTGGGCATCTCCGGTGCCATCCAGCACAAGGCCGGTATGCAGGACTCCGAGTGCATCATCGCCGTCAACAAGAGCGACGTGGCCCCCATCTTCGAGGTGGCGGATTACGGCATCTGCGGCGACCTGTTCAAGGTGGTCCCCATGATGATCGAGGAAATGAAAGCCCTGAAGAAGTAATATCCCCCTCCCCACAGCGGGAAAGCCCGAAGGCACCGTCCTCCGGGCTTTCCTGCATCCTGCCCTTGCTATTTTCCCCGGGATGCGCTATACTGTCCGGGTATTTTCTGTGAAAGGAGGCCCTTCCATGCCGGAAGCCGTACATATCCCCTGGCAGCCCATCGGCGGTGGGCGGGCCAGCGAGGCCATCTATGACCAGCTGCGGGAGCTTATCACCTCCGGAGTGCTGAAGCCCGGCGACCGCCTGCCCTCCGAGCGTGCCATGATGGAGCAGCTCCACCGTTCCCGTCCCACCATCCGCGAGGCTCTGCGTATGCTGGAGCAGGGCGGCTATGTGGCCTCCACCCACGGCGCCAGCGGCGCCGTGGTGCAGGAGCTGACCATCGACGGCGTGGAGCAGCCGCTGTCGGCCATGCTCCAGCTGAACCAGATATCTCTGGAGGAGCTGGGCGAGTACCGCGCCGTCAACGACGGCACCATCGCCGGCTGGGCGGCCCGGCGCCGCACCGACGAGGATCTGGCGGCGCTGGACAGCTGTCTCACGGCGGCGGAGCAGGCCCTGGGCGATTACCGCCGCTTCGCCGAGCTGGACGTCCGTTTTCACAGCCTGCTCTCCCGCGCCACCGGCAACCAGGTGGCCATGATCGTCACCGATGTCCTGGGCCAGGTGGAGCAGCATACCCTGCTGAAAAAGATGGAGACGCTGAACGACAGCGCGTGTCTGGCCCTGGAACGCCGTATTCTGGCGCGCCACCGGGAGATACTGAACGCTATCCACCGGCAGGATGACGCGGCCGCCAAACAGGCCATGCATGAGCACACCCGCGCCGCCGCCACCGACCTGAAGGCCTGACCCCCAAAGCCTTCCCCTGTAGGGGCAGCGTCAAAAAACGCCCTCGCCCCCGCCGCAGGCGGCCCCCAACTTCCATTTCCTGCCAAATTTTCCTGTTTTTATTTCCGGTAACAGAAAAAATGTGTAAAATTTCCATAAAAAGGCTGGACAAACGGTGTAACTGTGCTATAATTTGACTATCCGCAGAGGTACCTCTGCATTAGCGTTTTAATGTGTATTAAAACGAGCGCACCTGCGGAAATCTACTACCATAAGGGGAATGAGCAATGAAAAAAGTATTGGCAACCATTCTGGCCCTGGTCATGGCGCTGGGCGTCACCACGATGGCGTGGGCGGGGAATGAAGGACCTGACATGAGCGGGACCGTGGTCAATGTCACGGCGGCAAATGCACAGGATGTGCTGGACGGCAAGTATGGAAGTATCGACGGCAAGACGATACACTTTGCACAGGGTACGTATGAAAAACTCTATCTTGCGCGGGTAATAGCGGACGATACTTGCCTTGGCAGCGGTGTCGATTACTATAAAGGCGTGCCGAATGTAAAGGTACAGGGTTCCGGTAGTACCTGTAACCCCATCGTGACATGGACTGTGGGAGATAAAGTCAGCGCTTTTGATGGCCTGACTACCCGTGCGCAGTTCTTTGTCCGCACGGTCAAGAACGTTACGTTCACGGCTGAAGCGGGTGCGACATTTGCGGGGTTTGAAGCGGCTGCGCGTTGGGCGAATGACACCGAAAAGACAGCAATGAGCGCGTACTTCAGCAGCAAGAACGTGCAGTTCGAGGAGCTGCGCATCGATAAGGGTGAGGATGGAAACGATCTTACGAGCCCGATTGTGCGCACAAACTACTCCGGGTCTTGGCTTGACTTCTCTCTGCAGAATATCACATTTGACGGCCTGACGATCAATGGGTCACTCAGTGTATCTAAGGCTGATGTGCTTACCGACTACGCCAATGATGGCATCATTGTCAAGAATTGCAGCTTCAATCCCAGCGGCGAGGGGAAGAATGGTATTGAGCTGAAATCATTGACCACGCCGTATCAGAATGTGCAGGTGACCGGATGCGCCTTTACCGGGGCAACCAATGATGGCTTGTACATCCAGCGGCTTCAGGGTGCTACTATCAAAAACAATTCTTTCAAAAACATCGGCGCAAGAGCTATCCAACTCAATGCAGACAACGGCATGGGCGGAAATGTGATCATTCAGGAGAATTACATCGATAACTGCGGTGACCGTGCGATACGCTTTGGCACGGTCAATAGCGATGCAAACGTTAAGGTCAATAATAACGTTATAGTCAATTCCACCGGCCGTGATGGCGGCCAGCTGTTCAAGGCGAATGGGGTTCAGACTGGTGGCTCCGTGAATCTTGATAACAACTACTGGAGCGGCAAGACTGCTGCAACGGCTGTGAACACCAACGGCGGTGTGACTGTGCCCACCAAGACCGGTATTGTGGGCGGTACGTTCACTGTGGATGTGACGAATTATATGGCAGAGGGCGTGGTGACCGTGAACAACGGGGACGGTACTTTCACTGTAAGAGCGCCGCGGTACTACTACAACTCCACCACTACTACCACCGACACCAAGGCCGACGGCACCAAGGGCAGCCCCAAGACCTTCGACGCGGGCGTGGGCATCTACGCCGTGACGGCTGTTCTCAGCGTTACCGGCATGGCCTGGACCGCTAAAAAGCGCGAGGACTGACCCGCATTTCCTGCGGTGTCTTACCCCGGCGCCGTGTGAAATAACAGAAGAGGCACCCCGTCAGGGGTGCCTTTTCTGTTTACTCAGCAGGGGAGGGGACGTCCTCTATCTCCGGCTCCGTCCATTCCACCATGGTGGCCACGCATCGGTTGATGCTCTTGCCCTCGCCGTAGAACTTGCGCTCATAGTCGGTCATCACGCCCACCGGCCCGTCCGCGTGCAGATCCCGCGTCACCTCCGACAGCGTGAACCCGAACTGTGGGATCTCCTCCAGCGACCACTCAAACAGCTTGTCGTTGTCGGTCTTGAAATGGATCTGTCCTCCCTCGGTCAGCACCTGCCGATACTTTTTAAGAAAGTTCCCGTGGGTCAGCCGCCGTTTTTTCTGGTTGCTCTTGGGCCATGGGTCGCAGAAGTTGATGTACAGCCGGTCGATCTCCCCGTCGGCGAACATATCCGGCAGCAGCGCCGCGTCTCCGTCCACGAACCACACGTTCCGCAGCCCCGCGTCCCGCGCCTTCTCCATGGCCACCACCATGGCGTCCGGCACCTTCTCCACGGCGATCAGCAGCACCTCCGGCTCTGCCGCCGCGGTCCCCACGGTGAAGCCGCCCTTGCCGCAGCCCAGCTCCACCCGCAGCTCCCGTGCCTCCGGCATCAGCTCCCGCCAGCGCCCCCGCAGGGCGAACGGGTCCCGGATCAGGTACGCGCCGCAGGCTTCCATCCGGGGCGCCAGATTTTTTTTCTTCCGCATCCGCATATTCATGTCCTCGCCATTTTACGATTTTCTCCCATCATACCCCATCTTGCGCCGGGATACAAGCACGTTTTTCCCTGATATCCCTGTTTGCTGCGCTCCTGCCCGAAAAAGTGTGCAAATTCCGGTGCCCACTTTTGTGGAAACCGCTAAAAAAGTAAAAAGCCGGTGGGTTGGACTTGATAAATTTCTAACGGGCCACTATAATGTGATATGTATGAGGAGGCGTATGCCCACCTGCCGGCCCTGTGCCGTTTCCGGGCGCTGCGCCCACGGAAAGGAACCATAAGGAGGAACTTGATATGACCAACATTCTGCTGGAAAAGAAGGGCCTCATCGCCGTGGCGACCATCAACCGTCCCAAGGCGCTGAACGCGCTGAATTCCGAGGTCCTGACCGACCTGGACGAGCTGGTTTCCGCCGTAAAGGCGGACGCGGATATCCGCGCTCTGGTCATCACCGGCAGCGGTGAAAAGGCCTTCGTGGCCGGTGCCGACATCGGCGAGATGAGTACCCTGACCAAGGAGGGCGGCGAGGCCTTCGGCAAGCACGGCAACAACGTTTTCCGCGCCATCGAGACGCTGCCCATCCCCACTATCGCCGCGGTCAACGGCTTCGCCCTGGGCGGCGGCTGCGAGCTGAGCATGGCCTGCGATATCCGCATCTGCGCCGACACCGCGGTCTTCGGCCAGCCCGAGACCGGCCTGGGCATCACCCCC
>OGQR01002160.1_pt1 | contig 12277 bp, 9 predicted proteins | sample 1553271 | NCBI WGS metagenome assembly OGQR01 (sample SAMEA2579970, study PRJEB22360) | human gut metagenome | biome: human gut; feature: human-associated habitat; material: faeces | place: Denmark | collected 2008/2010 | reverse complement strand
ACAGCGCGACATAGCGCCTCTCCACTGCATCGGCGAACACCGCCACATCCTGTGCCAGACGCCGCCATCCGTCCCGGTCCGCAATGTAGCCAAGCTCCCCTGCGTCACGCACCGTGGCACCGTGCCCCAAATGGTCGTAGCCGAAGCAAAGGTAACCGTCCTCCGCCATGCGGCGGAACAGCGGATCGTACCGGGCGATGTGCTCGGTCATGCCGTGCACGACATGGAACAGCCCGCGCACCCTGCCTTCCGGACGGTATACACGCCCGGCAAGGGTGTGTATACCGTCCGAGGACGGAACGCGCATCTCTTCATGCTGAATACTCATAGCATTCTCTCGCTTTCGTGTGTACCTCTCCGGTAGGTTTCTGAGCCTCCGCGCCGCGTTGCGTGTGGGGAAGCCCTCGCAACGCCCCGTATTCTCCGCCTGTCAGAATACGCGGCACGCCTCAACGGCGCGATGCCAGCCGGACAGGAGCGCTTCCCGCTGATCCGGGGACATGGATGGCGTAAAGGAAGTCCCGGCACGCAGGGTTGCCTGCACGGCATCCCGATCGGGGAACAGCCCGCACGCAAGCCCCGCCAGCGATGCCGCACCGCGTGCGGTCGCCTCCATGGACTCCGGACGGAACACAGGCAGGTCAGAAATGTCCGCCTGGAACTGCATCAGGAAATCGTTCGCCGCTGCGCCGCCGTCCACACGGAGTGCCCGAAGCGCCCCCATGTCTGCCTCCATTGCCCGTATGACGTCGTTTGTCTGGTAAGCGACCGACTCCAGCGCCGCCCGGATCAGGTGCTTTGCGCCCGTCCCGCGCGACAGTCCCAGCACCGCCCCGCGCGTGTGCATATCCCAGTAGGGCGCGCCAAGTCCGGTAAACGCCGGAACAACGTACACGCCGCCGCTGTCGGTCAGCTTTTCGGCGAAGTATTGGCTGTCATCCGCCTCGTTGATGAGGTGCAGCTCATCACGCAGCCACTGAATGACCGCCCCCGCCACGAACACGGAGCCCTCCAGAGCGTACTCGGTCGGATCGCCGAGGCAGGTCGCCGCGACCGTAGTCAGCAGACCGTTGGAGGACGTGACGCGCTCGCGCCCGGTGTTTGTCAGCAGGAAACAGCCTGTCCCGTATGTGTTCTTCCCTTCCCCCGCCCGGAAGCATCCCTGCCCGAACAGCGCCGCCTGCTGATCGCCTGCGATGCCGCAGATGGGCAGTCTTGCCCCCATCAGGTCGGTGTAACCGTAGACCTCACTGCTGGAACGCACCTCGGGCAGGATGCAGGCGGGGATATCCAGAATATGCAACAGCTGCTCGTCCCAGCAACCGCGCCCGATGTCGTACAGCATGGTGCGCGAGGCATTGGTCGCATCGGTCACATGGACGCGCCCACCGGTCAGCTTCCAGACCAACCAGCTGTCCACCGTGCCGAACAGCAGTTCGCCCGCCTCGGCACGCGCCCGCGCGCCGGGGATATGATCCAGCATCCACTTGATCTTGGTGCCGCTGAAGTAGGCATCGGGACGCAGACCTGTCACCGCACGGATGTACTCCCCATGCCCGGCGCGCTCCAACTCCTCGCACAGCCCCGCCGTGCGACGGCACTGCCAGACGATGGCATTACAGACCGGACGTCCGCTTGCCCGCTCCCACAGGATCGCGGTCTCGCGCTGGTTGGTGATGCCGATCCCCGCAATCTCCTCCGGTGAAACGCCGCATCGCGCCACGCATTCGGTCATGGAAGCGTACTGGTTGGCATATATCTCCATCGGATCCTGCTCCACCCAACCGGGGTGGGGGTATTTCTGCGCAATGGGGTGCTGTGCCATGCTGACCACGCGCAGTTCGCAGTCAAACAGGATGCTGCGCGCACTGGTTGTCCCCTCATCAAGGGCAAGTATGTACTGCTTCATACGGTGTCGTGTCTCCTTTTTCGTGATATACCACAAGGACCATCAGCCCCCGCATATGCCGATCTGCCCTTTAACGCTTACCGTTTACCGCGCATCCGCACAAGGCGGGAAACGCCCGCCGACAGCGCGGCGACCAGCGCATCCACGTCCTCCGCGGTGTTGCGGGCGGACAAGCTGATGCGCAGGGAGCAGTCCGCCTCGTGCGGCGACAGTCCGAAGGACAGAAGCGAGGGGCTGGTCTTCCCGCCGTGCGCGGAGCAGGCAGAGCCGGACGAAACACATATTCCCTGTTCCGACAGGTAATTCAGCATGGTCTGGGACTTGATATCCGGCAAAGTCAGGTTCAGAATATGCGGCGCGGCGGCACCCGCAGGGCGATTGACGCGCACCTCGGTGCCGGTCAGCGCCGACTCCAGTCGGTCATGCAGTGCCTGCATATGCGCCGTGTCGGCGGCAAATGCGGCAGCCCCGCGTGCGGCGGCAGCACCGAAGCCGCAGATACCCACCATATTTTCCGTGCCGGAACGCAACCCGGCTTCCTGCCCGCCGCCAATTAGGTAGGGACTGATTGCGTGCGACCGCACCAGTGCCGGCTTGATGTACAGGGCACCCACTCCCTTGGGAGCGTGTATCTTGTGCCCGCTGACCGTGATCAGATCCGCCCCGAGCGAAGCAGCGGTAAACGGCACCTTCAGGAACCCCTGCACCGCATCGCAGTGCGTGAACGTCGCAGGATTCTTTTGCTTGGCGGCGCGGAATACATGCTCCACGTCAAAGCGTGCGCCGGTCTCGTTGTTGACCATCATCAGGCTGACCAGTGCAGTCGGAATCTCCAGCGCGGCAAGGGCGGCGTCGGTGTCCAGCACCCCGCGGGGGGCACCGATGCGCACCACCTCAAAACCCTCTTGCTCCAGCCGTCGCATAACGTTTTCCACGGACGGATGCTCGCAATCGGTCGTGATAACCCGCCGCCCCGCCAGATGCTTGCCGGAAAGCAGGGTGCCGAGCAGGGCTGTGTTGCTCGCTTCGGTGCCGCAGGACGTGAAAATCAATTCTCCCGGCATCGGGCTGCTGAGACCCAGCGCGTTCGCAACACACGCCCGCGCACGGGCAAGCAGGCGGGACGCCTCCTGTCCTGCGCCATGCAGGGAGGACGGATTTCCGAAGACCTCCATCGCCTCCAGCATGGCGGATCTGGCTTCCTCACACAGCGGCGTGGTCGCACTGTTGTCCAGATAATGCCATGTCTGCATCGCCTTACCCCTTCTTGAACGGCGAACGGAACACGACCGCCGCCTGCATGGCATCCACATCGGCAAGATGGCTGTCAAAATGTGGCTCCAACGCCGTATATGTCACAGTATACACCATGGTGGAATAGGTACAGACAGCCTGCCGCACCTTGTAGGTGTACCCACCCATCCTGTAGGTGTAGGTGTAGAGCTTTGCCTGCCTGTCGCCTATCTTTCCCGCTTCGCCGCCGGGTTCACCTTCCGCGTCGGCAGACAGGACGGTAAAGGACGGCAGTGCGTCCTCGTACTGCATACGGCACATCTCCCAGTAATCGTCAATGCTGAAGCCCTCGTCCTCCGGCATATACCCGATCATGGTCACATTGGAACGCGAACCGTCCGCCTCGGTCACATAGACGAGATTGGCGGAGTTTTCCATATCGGTCTCCCATGCCAGCGGAACATAGAACCGGAATGCCACGGCGTCGGTGGACACCAGCTTCATTCCCTCAGGAGCATTTCCGTCCTCCGGGATCTTCCGCGTTGCCGCACTGCCTTCGTAGGGCGTATGGTAGAAGCGGATTTCCTCCTGTATCTCCTCCGCGATATCGGCATAGGTGTCAAACCTGTCGGCAGGGGCGGAGTAAGAATAGACGTAGAACCGCCCTTCAACCTTGCACAGCACCTGCCGGAACCGGTACACGGTTCCCGCTATACGCGCCGTGTACCGCAGCAGTATCGCACGGTAGCCATCTACCGTGGTTGCCAGCGGCGGATCGGTCTCGGCGTAATCATGCAACGCGCCGATTTCCCGGACGTATGCCTGCCGGAAAGCCTCCAGCGTATTTCCGCCGGCGCCGCTGTCACCGCCGTCTGTCCCGGATACCGTCTCCTCGGAGTCGGTCGAGGCATCCTCCGGTGTAAAAACGACCTGCCGCATGGTCACGGTCGTATCAATCGTGATATAAGCGCCGGAAACACCGCTGCCCGTGTTGACCGTCCACTGGGTCGGAACAAACAGGCGGAAATATTCTCCGGCACAGGTGGCATACTGGTATCCCTTCGGCACTTCGCTCTCCCCCGAACAGGCGGGCAAAGCGGCAAGCAGGAGCAGGACAGCCAGCGCCGCCGCCGCATATCTGAGCATCCGCATCATAAAAATCCTTCCTGTATACTACTTCTTCTGCGCCCGCAGCATGGCGTCCGCCGCCGCCAGAATGCCCAGCTTGCCGGATTCATACGTCAAGCCGCCCTGAAAGAAGGCGGTGTAAGGGGGACGGAGCGGTCCGTCAGCCGACATTTCAATTGAGGAGCCCTGCACGAACGCGCCCGCCGCCATGATCACCTGGTCGGCATACCCCGGCATTGCCCAAGGCTCCGGCGTGACGTGTGAATCCACCGGCGATGCCGACTGGATGCCCCGGCAGAAGGCACACAGTCCCTCCGCAGACCCTGTGATGACGGTCTGGATGATATCGTAGCGCGGCTCGTTCCACGCGGGTTCCACCCGGAAGCCCAGTGCGTCGAAAATATACGCCGCAAGATGCGCCGTCTTCAGCGCCTGCGCCACCGTGTGCGGCGCATAGAAAAGTCCCTTGTACATGGGTTTGTTCTGCCCCATGGTCGCGCCGACCTCGGCGCCGGTTCCGGGCGAGGTTAATCGGTAGGATGCCAGCTCCACCGCGCGGCGGCTTCCCGCCAGATAGCCGCCGGTCTCCGCCATGCCGCCGCCGGGATTCTTGATAAGCGACCCGATCACAAGATCCGCCCCGACCGCGCACGGCTCCCGCTCTTCCGTAAACTCGCCGTAGCAGTTATCCACGACCACGAAGGAGTCCGGCGAATGTGCCCGCACGAACGCCACAAGCCCGCCGATCTCCTCCACGGACAGCGTTCTGCGGTTGAGGTAGCCCTTGGAACGCTGGACGAACACCATTTTCAGATGCCCCGCGTACTGCCGCATCTTGGCTTCAATGCCCGCCCAGTCAAAGCTACCCTCCGGCGTCAGCTCCACCGTGTCGTAGCCGACCCCGAAATCGCGCAGTGAACCGTCGCCCGGTGTTCCTGTGATGCCGATGACCTCCTCCAACGTGTCGTAGGGCTTGCCCGCGACGGAAAGCATGACATCGCCGGGGCGCAGCAGACCGAACAGCCCGACCGTCAGGGCGTGCGTGCCGCTGACAATCTGCTGGCGCACCAAAGCCGCCTCGGCACCCATAACGTCCGCCCATATCCTGTCCAGCACCTCACGCCCCTTGTCGTCATAGCCGTAGCCGCTAGTAGAATCAAAATTGTTCGCCGCCACGCGATGCTCCCGGAAGGCGTCCAGCACCTTGGCGGTATTGGCAAACGCGATGCGGTCAATGCGGGCAAAATGCGGCGCCAGCGCCGTTTCCGCCTGCTCCGCCAGGCGAATGATAGAATCCGAAATCTGCATGTCGATCTTACTGCTCCTCAACCGTTGTCTCTGTCGCCCCGGTCAGCCATGCCACCGTCAGGTCGGCACACGCCTCGGCGTCCGTCAGATCCAGCATCTCCACGCCCGTATGCACATAGCGGCACGGAACCGACAGCGCGGCGACCTTCACGCCCGCACGGCTGACCTGAATGGCTGCCGTATCGGTGCCGCCCGCCAGCAGGATCTCAAACTGCGTTTTGATATCCGCCGCCTTCGCCACCTGCGCCAGCTCGTCCGCAAACGGGCGGTCGCAGATGAGCGAGCTGTCCTTGAGCTTGATGGCGGCGCCGCCGCCCACCACACACGCCATAGGCTTTGCGCCGATGCCGTCTCCGGTCAGCGTTACGTCATAGACAATGGCGGCGTCCGGCTTGATCCCGTAAGCAGCCGCGCCCGCGCCGCGCAATCCGACCTCCTCCTGCACCGAGAACACAAAGTACACGTCGTCCCGGACATCCTTCCCCTTCAGCTTTTCCGCGATCCTGCACAGCACCGCGCAGCCGATGCGGTCATCAATGGCTTTGGCTTTCAGAAAGCCATGGCCAAATTCTAAGATATCTGTGTCGAAACACACGATATCTCCGGGGGAGACATGGCGGAGGGCCTCTTCCCTGCTGTCAGCCCCGATGTCAATGTAAAACTCCGTCAGCTTAGGGATGGATCTTGCCTCTTCCCCGCTGGTCAGATGGTATGCTTTTAGGCCAATGACCCCGGGCAGTTTCTGCTTTCCCACCAGGACCGGTTTTCCGAGCAGAACACGGCGGTCGATTCCACCGACCGGACGGAATTTGAGGTATCCGTCCTCTGTAATGGTGTGGACCATCAGCCCAACTTCGTCCATGTGGGCGGCCAACATCACTTTTTTTGTGCCAGGGCATATCCCTTTTTTCTCAATAATTAAATTACCCAGGGTGTCTGTATAGGACCGGTCAGCGTAGGGGGCGGTGATTGCGCGGATGTAATCCCGTACGGCGTCTTCACAGCTGGACACACCGGGGAGGGCACAGAGCTCTTTCAAGGTCTCAGTCAGCAAGAAATTCCCCTCCTTCTCGTGCCAGGTCCTGGACGAAAGCAGCCAGCAGGGCGGCGGAGTGCTCTAAGTCATCCAGGTCCAGGGTTTCTACCGGGCTGTGCATATATTTTAGCGGGAGGGAGACCACTGCTGTGGCGATACCCTCTCGGGCAACCTGTACCCGCCAGGCGTTGGTTCCACTGTGCCAGGTCATCACTTCAGGGGACCAGGGAATGCCCTGCGCCTCTGCTTTTGTGATGAGACGGTCTGTCATCCAACGGGTCATATTGGGGCCGATGCCAATGACTGTTCCCCCGCCAGCGGGAAAAGTTTCTTCCTTGAGAGAATCGGGGGTACGGGCGTGGGTGACATCCACGGCGATAAAACAGTGGGGCGCAAGAGAAAAGGCGCCGACCACGGCTCCGCCGCCGTTGGTTTCCTCTCGGCTGCTGCCCATAAGATACAGATCGACATCCAAAGGGGTGTCCCGAAGCAGTTCAGCGGCCCGCAGAAGAGTGACAAAGCCCGCACGGTCATCCAATGCTTTGCTGCTGACGCGGCGTCCCAGAAGGGCGCGAAAAGGTTCTCTGGGCACAACAAAGGTTCCCACCAGAGCTTCCCCCTCTTTCTGGGTCAGTCCGGCGTCAATATACAGATCCGACAATGGAGTGCTCCGGTTGGAGTCGCCTACCTTTTGAACATGGGGGGGCAGGACAGCCACAAGACCAAACTGGGGGGGCTGGGAGAGGATGATGACTTCCCGGTTGGGAAGCATCCGAGGGTCTACCCCACCAACAGGGCGAAAGCGGAGAAAGCCGTCTTTGGCGCCGGTGATCACCAGGCCAACCTCATCCAAGTGGGCGTCCAGCACCACCCGTTTGGCGTTTTCCGTGCCGCAACGCCGAATCCCAATCACATTTCCGAAACGATCTTTCTTCACTTCATCCATCAGGGGACGCAGCAGTTCCATCGCTTGGCTGGCCACGGCGTCCTCCCTTCCAGAGGGGCCAGGGCAGCTGCAAAGTGCTTCTAAGCTTGCTTGAATATCCATGGGAACCTCCCTCACAGCCCATTGACGATGGCCTTGAAGGTTTGGCCGCGCTGGGCAAAGTTTTTGAAGTGGTCAAAGGAGGCACAGGCTGGAGAGAGCAGAACCACATCCCCATCTTCCGCCATACGGGAGGCGGTCAGCACGGCCTGAGAGAAATCCTCTTCCATGACAATGGTAGGCTGGCCCTTCTGATACCCTTGTGAAGAGAGTACAGCCTGACGGATTTTATCTGCTGTATGACCCGTTAGAATCAAGGTTTTCACATGGTCTTGCACCGCCTGACCCAGTACATCAAAGGGAATCTTTTTGTCATAGCCGCCGGCAATGAGGATGACCTTTTGGGGGAAGGAACGGAGACCGGCAATGGTGCGGGTCGGGCTGGAGGCAATGGAATCGTTGTAATACCGGACGCCGTGCAGAGTACGGACCAATTCAATCCGGTGCTCCACGCCGGGGAAGGTCTCTGCCGTGTGAAGGATCACATCGTCGGGGACCAACCCTTGTACGGCGGGGGTGGCGGCCAGATAGTTTTCCACATTGTGTTCTCCGGGAATCAAAATCCGGTCTGTGGAGAAGAGAGGCCGTTTTTTTCCATTTTGTGCGACCACAATGGTGCCGTTGTCGACAAAGACGCCCTCCTCCAAAGAGGTGCGGCGGCTGAACTGCAGGACCCTTCCAGGCGCCCGGCAGACCATGGCGTGGGTCAGGTCATTGTCCCGGTTGAAGATGGCCAAGTCATTTTCTCCCTGATGGGAGAAGATGTTCTCCTTTGCCAGGGCATATTCTTCCATGGACTTATGAATATCCAAATGGTTGGGGGACAGATTGGTAAAAACCGCAATATCCGGACTGGCAGAGAGCGTCATCAGCTGGAAAGAAGAGAGCTCCAAAACCGCGATATCGTCTGGAGACATGCTGCCGGCTTCCGAGAGGAGCGGTTTTCCAATATTTCCTCCCAGATGGACGGTATAGCCGGCATTCTTCAGCATTTCGGCGATGAGGGTGGTTGTGGTGGTCTTTCCGTCGCTGCCAGTGACAGCGATGATTTTACAGGGACAGACCTGAAAAAAAACCTCCATTTCAGAGGTTAGCGCACTTCCCTTTTCCATGGCGGACAGAAACGGTGGAATATCGGGACGAATTCCCGGAGAGCGGAAAATGACATCCTGGTCGAGACCATCCAGATAGGCATCCCCCAGATGAAGCACTGCACCCATGGACTCCAACTCGTCAGCCAGGGCACCGAATGCTGTGCGGGGGGCTTTGTCACAGGCGGTAACGGAAATCCCCGCCTGAAGCAAGGTCTTGATAAGCGGCGTATTGGAAACCCCAATGCCGATGACAGCGACGCGTTTTCCCTGAAGAGAGGTAAGATAGTCTTGCAGTGTAATGGCCATGTGCGTTTCCTCCTAATTGATTGAGAGCAGCTTGCTCAGTCTATGGACTTAAAACGGTAAAAGAATCCGCTGCGCGGTGTTCTGGCGTTGCAAATGAAAAATAGACACTTCATTATACGCCGAAGCGGTAGGAATTTCAAGAAATCCTTCTGTGAGAATCACAAGAAAAGGAAGTATGGGTTTGCGCTCCCCTCTGAGAAGTATGTGGAGAATTAGCAAAAATTAAAGAAGGTTTTTTGTAAAATTGACAGCCGTATCAGGTGTTCTGGAAAGGGCCCGTTTGTCAGCTTTTCTAAATGATTCTTAAGTACAAATGGAGCGGGTGTGCAAAGTCATGACGGAAGGAAAAAGAACGCTTGAAAAGTTTCTTCCTTTATGGTATTTTATATAATAACTATAAAAAAATTCTGCGGAAAGGGAGGCCCTTTTATGCACTTACAAGAATCTGGAGAAATGTACTTGGAGACCATCCTGATCCTTTCAAAGAGCGGCAAAGATGTGCGCTCTGTGGATGTGAGCGAATATATGGGCTTTTCTAAGCCCAGTGTCAGCCGTGCCATTGGCCTGCTCAAGTCAGGCGGTTATGTGACAATGGACAAGGGAGGACACCTGGAGCTGACAGAAGAGGGGCGTGCAGTGGCTGAGAATATTTATGAAAAGCACACCTTACTGGCACAATTTCTAATGACCCTGGGCGTGGATGAGGCCACTGCCACGGAGGATGCCTGCAAAATGGAACACGTGATCAGCGATACCTCGTTTAAGGCCCTTAAAAAGCACGCAGGAATGGAATGATGATAGAAAAAAGCTCCGGTCTCGGATTTCGAGACCGGAGTTCCTTTTTGGCATACTGGTTTCCTATGAGAGAGAAGGCAGTTACAGGTCATAATACATGGCGAACTCTGCGGGGGTGGGCTGACGGTCAATTTCTTCCAGTTCTGCCCGCTTTTTTTCGATCCAAATCTCAAGCAGGCGGGGAGGAAATACACCGCCTTGGGTTAGGTAGTCGTGATCTGCCTCCAGTGCATCCAAGGCCTCCCCCAAGGACTTCGGCAGGCTGTCAATTTGCGCTTTCTCCTGGTCTGAGAGAGTATAAAGGTTAAAGTCATAGGGCCCCCACCCTCTTTCATGGGGATCAATGCGGTTTTGAATCCCATCCAGTCCCGCCATCAGAATGGCAGCGAAGGCGTAATAGGGGTTGCAGGTGGCGTCCGGGTTCCTTAGCTCGAACCGCTTGTTTTTGGGGGCTTTGGCGTAAGCGGGAATCCGAACGACAGCACTGCGATTGGCCATGGCGTACCCGATGGTGACGGGCGCTTCAAAGCCGGGGACCAGTCTCTTATAGGAATTGGTGGAGGGATTGGTGATGGCACACAGGGAGGCCGCATGCTCCAGCATACCGCCGATGAACCAAAGCGCCGTTTGGCTCAGCTGTGCGTAGCCTGTTTCATCATAGAAGATGGGCTTACCTTCTTTGAATAAGTGCATATGCACATGCATTCCGCTGCCGGCCTCCCCTGCCACTGGCTTTGGCAGAAAGGTGGCGGTGCGTCCTTCTTGAGCGGCGGCATTTTTGATAATGTACTTCGCGACCATGGTGTTGTCTGCCATCTGGGTCATCTCTCCCAGTTCCACCTCAATCTCCATTTGGCCGCAGCCGCCCACTTCCGGGTGATGGTATTTGACTTTCACACCCCACTCCTCCATTAGGAGACAGATACGGTTTCGCAGGTCCTGTGTGACATCCATGGGAAGGCTGGTGTGATATCCCCCTTTTCTGGGGACCTGATATCCGTTGTTTTCCGTGCTCCATGCGGCCTGCCGTGCGGAGATGGAGAAGCTGGCATGTTGAGGCTGGGTGGTGTAGGATACCTGGTCGAAGATATAAAATTCATATTCAGGCCCTACGATCATCTCGTCTGCGATCCCCAACTCTTGCATATAGCCAATGGCCCGTTTGGCCACATTCCGGGGATATTGGTCAAAGGGCCGGTTGGCCGGACGATCAATGATCATCACGTCTCCGATCATGGTGAGGGTGGGAACCTCTGCAAAGAGATCAACTGTGGCAGAATCCAGGTCGGGCACGAAAACCATGTCGCTGCTCTCCACCGGGGCATAGCCGTAATTGGAGCCGTCGAATCCAATCCCGTACTGCATAGTCTCCTCGTTGAGCCGGCCGACAGGAATACTGAGATGGCGCCATCTTCCGTCAATGTCAGTCATTTTGAAATCGACAATTTGAATGTCTTTCTCTTGGCAAAGATCTAAAATCTCCTGCAGTGTCTTTCCCATGGAGGGGCCTCCTTTGTGATAAAATAACCCGAGTGGTTACAGGTGATATTCTCGCTTGGAACTTTTTCAAGATACCGATTTTTGGAACAAATGTCAAGAAAAGAAACGATGTTTCTGTGGGGTGCTAAATGATATGTTATTAAAAATAAGATAAAATTAGAAAAGGCCAGAGATTGGAACGATATTGTTCCAATCTCTGGCCTTTTAGAAGGAGGAGAAATTATTGAATGGAGGTTACAGGGTAGTCTTGGGCTTCCACTGCCTGTTTTAGGACATCATCTGTTACATCTGCAGAAAGTGTCACCACGGCAGTTCCCGCCTCATGGCTGACCTTGGCCTGTTCCACGGCATCCAGTGCTTCCAGTGCCTTCTTCACGCGGGCTTCACAGTGGGTGCACATCATGCCTTCGATCTTCATCGTCTTTTTCATGGTTTCTTTCTCCTTTTTCGTTGTAGTTTTTTCTTCTGCCGGTGCTGTGTTTGCAGAGGCAGGCTTTTTTCTGCGCTTATGATCGTGCTTTGGGTCGCGGAGCTTGAAGAGATTCAGCCGCAGGGCGTTGGACACCACGCAGAAGCTCGACAGGCTCATCGCCGCCGCACCGAACATGGGGTTGAGCGTCAGCCCCAGCGGGACGAACACGCCCACAGCCAGCGGGATGCCGAGCGTGTTGTAGAAAAACGCCCAGAAGAGGTTCTGGTGGATGTTGCGCAGCGTCGCGCGGCTCAGACGGATGGCGGCGGGCACGTCGCTCAGACGGCTCTTCATCAGCACCACATCCGCCGCGTCGAGCGCTACGTCCGCGCCCGCGCCGATGGCGATGCCCACGTCCGCGCGGGTGAGCGCGGGAGCGTCGTTGATGCCGTCGCCGACCATAGCGACCTTGCCGCGCTCGCGCAGGCGGCGGATCTCCGCTTCCTTGCCG
>OGQR01002159.1_pt1 | contig 12279 bp, 17 predicted proteins | sample 1553271 | NCBI WGS metagenome assembly OGQR01 (sample SAMEA2579970, study PRJEB22360) | human gut metagenome | biome: human gut; feature: human-associated habitat; material: faeces | place: Denmark | collected 2008/2010 | reverse complement strand
GCTCTGGGGCCTCTGTGGGAGCGCTCACATCGGGGCCGATGGTCTTTTTATCGTCTGCCACTTAAAAAACCTCCTTTGTTGTGAAATGAAAAAAGCCAGCCCGATGGCTGGCCGCAGATAGGGTAACTCCTCCTTTCCGTTGTGGTATATGAAAACGCCACCCGTTGTCCTGTTGGGCAGCGTAATGCGAAAAGATTGCTTGATTTTTCCTTAATGATTGCTACAATTATATTGTAGTATTTTGATATACTCAGTCGATTTTTTGTGGATTTTCTCCAAACGACCTTGTGGATGCAAAATATGCAAAACTGAATTGGGGAGCTAACCGTATGAAAAATAAAGAGCTTCATTCGGAATTTACTTTTCAAATTGAACCCAAACATTATTTTAAGCACAACTATTTGACATACTGTAATGATGTTTTGGTAAGTATGTTAAAATATGCAGATGAAGAAAAAATGGCAAGCGTCAGTATTGATCTTGGTAATGGTGAAAATATAGAATTTGAACAAGATGAAAAATGGCAAGAGTGGCTCATAACACATGGGCACCGTGAAGAAATGTACGAAGTATATTATAGGCACACTTTCTTTTCACTTGTTGCGGATTTTTGTAGCTATATGCTTGAGTCGATAAACTGTGCCGCAAAAATGAAAGTTGCTGTTTCCTATGCGTTATTACGAAAGCCCCTCAAAGATACACTCGGCTATATTGAATGGCTGCGTGTTGATAGAAATGGTATGCTTGATTTGCTTGCAAGCGGAAAACCAGAGGACTTGGTTATCACAAAAGAGAAAGCCCGTGAACACACTTCACTGATTGAAGGAAACTGCAAGATGAGCAGTTTTTTCGATTTTCGCTACAACAAGGCGAGTGAAACAAGTTTAGAGCATATATGGAACAACGCCAATCATTTGATAACCACTAAATATAAACTCTCCAAAACCGAGCCGGGTAATCTTAACTTTGTTTTTGCGGATGAAGCCATTCTTAGAAGTTTTTCGGATTATTACTATATTACTGTTCCGGCTATTATGTCGTATGCAGTAAATTTGATTTGTGAAATGTTTGAAGAATTTGCACCGCTCAATAAGTACACCGTTCTTATGAATAAGCTAAACCGTACACTGCGTTCATTTGAAATGCTTGAAACAATTTCTTTTGACGATGCAAAAAAGCTTTATTCAAGTGGCAATGTGCCAATAGTCTGTCCACGATGCGGTCTGAAGATGAAAATGACTGATAAAAAGATGTTGAAATTTATTAGCAACAAATGTACTTGCAGCCGTTGCTTAAAAACAATAAAAACTGGAAGATACATTTTTGATTGGGAAAAAGTTGACTTTGTTTTTAACGAATGACTTTGTGATAATTATATATTTATAATTTGACTGAAAGATGGTGCAAATATGAGCGAGTTAGTCCCCGCCCTTAAAGACACTTTATTTTCTCCAACCTATGAAATAGTTGCTGAATATGCCGAGATTGGAATTGATGCCCTTTTGGATAACGAAGTTCTAAAAGGAATACCCGTTGTTAGCACACTTTCATCTATTTGTAAAATCGGGTATAATCTGCATGAGCGCAACCTCATAAAACAGACCCTTGCCTTTATCACAGAATTTAATTCGGGTAGTATATCACAAGGAAAGTTGAATGAGCATCGAGAAAAACTTGAAGCAAATCCAAAAGAAGCAGAAAAGGAGCTTGGGCGAGTTCTAATTATTTTAGGTAACCAGGTCGAACAAATCCAATCTCAGGTTTTGGGCAGCTTCTATGCCGCCTATGTTAAGGGTGCTATTTCTTGGGAAAAATTTTGTGAGCTATCAGAAGCCAATCGTCGTATGTTTATTAGTGACTATCAAATTTTATTTGAAGCCGCCATCAATGACGGCCTGAAAATTCAAAATAGAGAATTATATCAAGTGGATCGGTTAATCTCATTAGGACTATTACAAAATCAAAATCGACTTGGCGGTAATGTCTGGCTTGATTTTGTAGATGATCCAGAAAAACAGAACGATATAATTGTTACATCATTTGGAAAAACCTTTTATCATAACTCTCCAGCCGCATTGAAAAGAAATTAGGATAAAAACCTCTTGCTTGATGCGCTAAAACCATTGATATGACTGGATTTTTCCAGATCCTATAATTACACTCCGACCAAGTAATGATAATCCGAACTACATTATCCAAGTGGGTAATGTGTTCGGATTTATCATTTCTATTGAAAATGTTCTATAGTAAGCAAAGGCAGGGACAATTCTTGTCCTTGCCTTTGTTTATATTTTACACTATAATGATAAAAATGGGAACATTTTAAAAAATTTAGCGTCTATATAGATGTAACTAACAATATCAACAGTTTGGAATATTCTAAAAGGGAAGAAGTAAACGGCGATGGACAGAGGAAAAGGAAGGAGTATACCATGAAAAAAAGAGTCTTTGCCATTGTCCCAACAGTCATCTTGTGTATTCTTTTGTTCTATTTAATTAAACCCTCTCAATCCCCCAAATCCCCTTATCAAAATTTGACCCCGATAAGCGGATTCTCTATTCAGGCTGTGCAAGCACAATACACTATTGATACTAAGCAGATATCTCTTTGCATAACAAATCATAGCGATAATAGCCCGGAACTCTATCTGCCATATCTCGAACAAAATATTAATGAAACATGGGTTATTGTAAAAAAATCCCCTCATATAAGAGATACAGATAATCTTCTTTACATCCCATCAGGAGAGACAATGAATGTAGATTTTTTTCTGACGGACTATGACCAACTATCTGTCGGTAAATACCGAATTATTTTCGGCTTAGCTCATAGTAATGACTTTTTTTACTTTCCTTTTGACATTGTTGATTCTTAGGTATTGAATGAGAGCAGTTAAAAGTATAACAAGGCGGGAGCATCGGTTAAGATGTTCCCGCCTCTGTTATACCTTGTTCTCTTGTTCGGCCTGTTGCTTTGCTTTCCACTCGGCATATTCCCGCTGCCCGTCCTCGCTCTCAAAGAACGCTTGTATCTCCAGGAGCAGGACGCGGGCAAGGGCCTCTACCTCGTGATAGGGAATCCCTGTGCCGTAGTCATTGGGCTTCTTTCTGCGCGGGTTGCGTTGCCCTGCTCGGCGACCCGAATCAGCTGCTGTCCGTCGGGGCAGGAAACATCCTTTCCGACCTTCTGACGCTCGGCGTCCCCTCTATCTGCTTGCAGCAGCAGTACCGTCAAAGCACGGATGCTGTGGCTCTGCGTCAGAATGTCGTGAACTTTCCGAAGCTGAACACGGAGCATGAGCTGCAGTGGGATGACAGCTTCCGCCTGCTTCCCGCGGACGACCGTGCCATTCCCGACCTTCTGTGCGAGGAGGCTGCGCGACGTTACCGGGCGGGCGAGAGCATTCAGGTCCTCTCGCCGGTGAGGGCAAAAACCACCTTTTCGGTGCAGGCGCTCAACACGCGCCTGCAGAACGAAGTCAACCCGCTGACGGCGGAAAAGCCGACATGGGGAAAATTCCGTGACGGCGACCGTGTCATCGTTACCCAAAACAACGCTTATTACAACATCTGCAACGGCGACGTCGGTGTGCTGCATATTCGCGGAGAGAAACCGCACCGTGTTGCCGCGCTGGCAGTCAGGGGTACGCTGAAGACATGGCAAATCGACCATGGACAGGGCGAATACGGCATCGGTCATGATGACGCGCCCCCGCCGCAGCTTGCGCTCGCCTATGCGCTGACGGTACACAAAAGTCAGGGCAGCCAGTACGACACCGTCCTCATGCCGGCGAGCATGGCGACTGCAAGAATGCTGTATCGCAACCTGCTCTACACCGCGATCTCACAAGCTGGGAAGGAGGTCATCCTCGTGGGGAGCCGCGAGGCGCTGAACACCGCGATGCAGTGCATCCCATACCCGCGTAAGTCCAAGCTCGTCGCCCGGACCAATCTGCTGCGCCTTGGGCGCAGCGCGTGAGGCGGCGGCATGGAGAGAAGGGAACTGCCGCGCTATCCCGTTATCGACATTGCCGCCACGGGCCAAAACCTCCGCCGCCTGCGGCTGGAGAAGGGGTACAGCGTGAAGGAGCTGCAGGAATACCTCGGCCTGAGCTGCCCGCAGGGCGTGTACCAATGGCAGGCGGGAAGGAGCCTTCCGAGCGTAGATAACCTCTACGCGGTCTTGCGGCTGTGGGGCGTGAGCATGAATGAAATTCTTGTAGAAAGGGAAAGCGCATAGAAAAACGGAGACCGAAGCGGTTCGCTTCGGCCTCCGTTTCCTGTATTTTGCAGCAGGGTGTGAAAATAACCAACTTGAACATTTTTCAGATGACCGTATCGCAATCCCTCCCACGGAACAGGGGTTTCTGGGATTCAAAGAGAGTAAAACTCGATTACTCCACGGAAACAAGCTGCGACAACAGATTGTTGGAGACCACCTAAAGGCAGATTTCGCCCCCTCAAAAATTGGATTGAGTGTGGCAATCGCAACGGTTGGCCACGACCACCACACAAGGCGTTTTTCTCAACTCTCCAGCCGGTTTCCGAGCTCGGTTATGTACCGGAGCACTCTCTCATCGACTGTCAATGATGTCAATAGGGGGTCGCCCTCGCGGATGCGCATGGTGCGGCGGATCTCCTTGGGAATGACCACACGGCCAAGGTCGTCGATCCGGCGCACGATTCCGGTTGCTTTCATCTATGCCGATTCTCCTTTAACGTCGTTTTACTGGCCTTAGTCTTTGAAAATCGCGCCAGTTTATCCAAGGAACAAGCTGGAAGATTTTTGACAAAAAATGGTCCGCATCCATTTCGAATGCGGACGGTCCGATGATCTTATTGCTTTTGCGCTGCGGTCTGCTGCCCGAGCAGGCGGAAGCACAGCGCCGTCACGCACACACCGAGCGCGAAGGCCAGCAGTCCCACTAAAAGATAGCCGAGGCTCTCGCCGGTGAACAGACTGGCGGTCATGCCGCCATAGTAGTCCGCGCCGGAGAAGCGCGCCGTGACGGACGGCATCGCCAGCGCGAGACCGAGGATCGCCGCAAGACAGGCCGCCGCGCCGGAAACGGCGGCAATACGGCTTCGGTGTCCCATGCCGCTGTGGTCAGATCCTGGTGAGGTAGATGACGCCCTCGACGGCGCTGAGCTCCCGAAGGATATCGTCGAGCGATGTACGGCCCTCCGCCCAGAGGGTGAACGTGCCGCACACGAGGTTATCGCCGTAGCCGGAATCGGCGTACAGCTCCAGCTCCGAGAGTGTGCAGTCCTTTTCCCGCGCGAGGCGGACGAGCTGCCCGATGCTCAGCTTCGAGCGGAGCTCGAAGTAGACGGTGGCGGTCTTCTGCCGGCTCTGGATGCGCCCGTCCACCAGCCGCAGCACGTTCATCGCCAGCAGAATGAAGGCGTAGCACACCGTGCCGCCCGTGTAGAAGCCCGCGCCGATGGCGGTGCCGATGATGGACACCGCCCAGAGTCCGGCGGCGGTCGTCAGGCCCTTGATCTCATGGCTCTTGGTGACGAGAATGGTGCCCGCGCCGAGAAAGCCCAGACCGGTGATGACCGAGGCCGGCATACGAACGAGGTCGGTCGAGCCGAAGACATCGCCGATGTAGAGGTTCGTCATCATCACCAGCGCGGCAGCGTCCGCGACAATGATGTAGGTGCGGAAGCCCGCCGCCTGCCGGTGCCGCTCGCGCTCATAGCCGAGCGTGCCGGCGAACACGGTCGTGAGCAGCAGCCGCACCGTGATGGAAAGGAGCGAGAGCGAGGAGAGCTGCGAAAAAAAGGTGTCCATCCGATCATTCACCCGCCTTAAAGAAAGAATGGCCGCTTTTGGCGCGGCCCGTTGTGGTCATATGGGAGAAAAACAGCAGTCCAAATCTCCCATACGTTTGGAAGGTTATACCACAACTGAACGGAGAATGCAAGAGAAAATCGTCCGCCGCGGAAATTTTTTTCCGCAGCGGACGATCGGGAGGACTCAGACCTCGTGCCAGACGGCGTCGATGACCCTCTGGTGCGCGTCGCTCTTAAACGCGCGGGACAGGCAGATGACGGTGTAGATGCTCTCAACGCCCGCAAGCAGCAGGGAAACGCCCATGTAGATCATCAGCGCCGCCGCGCCGTCGAAGGGGTCGAGGATCATCAGCACGCCGAGCACAGCGCCCACGATGCCCAGCAGCAGATTCAGTCCCCAGCTGCCGAGACCGAAGCGGCGCAGCTCTACGGCGGCCTGAATGGAAAAGACGCTGTCGATGATGATGTAGAAGCCGAGGATGATGGGCAGGACGGTCAGCGCTCCGGTGGGGTGGGCAAGAAGCAGAACACCCGCGAGCGTGCTGAGAATGCCCACGATCAGGTCGAAGCGGAAGAGGATGCCGATGACGCCGATGCTGAAGTAGCGGGCGATCTCGCACACGCCCATGGCGATGCACAGCGCGCCGGTGAGATAGCACACGGCCAGCGCGGAGATGTCGGGGCGGAGGATCATCGCGGCGCCCAGCACGATCATGCAGCAGGATACGACGATGGCCCAGAGACGGTAACGCTTTAAGGTTTCCATAGTTCACAGCTCCTTTATTTTCATGGGAATTGAAATGACAAAATGAAGCGGCAGGAGCGCCGCGCCGCGGTCCCTCCTGCAAGCATAGGATACCGCGCTGCAAGCGGCATTTCCATAGGCAGATAACGGTGAAATGCACAAAATTTGTGAATTTTTTTCGTCAAAACGGAAAAAGCCCAGAGACCCTGCGGTCTCGGTACGACGTTTTATTTCAGAGACGATATAGCTCCGGCCGACGGTCGTGAAAGACGTTGATGGAGTTGCGGACCTCCGCAAGGACGGAAAAATCGAGCGCGGCGGTGACGATCTCCTCGCCCACTCCGGCGGCGGCGAGCAGCTTCGCATCGGGCGTGAAGGAGAACGTCCCGGCATAGTACCCGTAGAAGAGGATGCCGACGAGGAAGCCGACCTTGAGCGTGTTGGTGATGGCCTTGGTAAAGGTGGGCATGGCGAAGATGCGCTCGAAGATGCCGAAGCCGAAGCTGCCGTCGCCCACGAAGCTGTCCACCAGCAGGATCGCCAGCGGATAGAGAATGAACAGAGTCAGAAAGGTGATGAGCACGACGATGGTGGTGACCATGATGGGATCGGCCATCAGCTTTTTCCGGTCCAGCGCCGCGCTTTGAGAACGTACCATAGGGAACTCCTTTCTTGGTGGTTTGGAGGAAAACGCAGGCGGGGCAGCGGCTCATGCCGCCGCCCCGTCGGGATCGTTGGGTCGATGCGATAGACGATGTAGGGAGAATTACTTCACCTGGAAGCGGTTCTCGTCGCCGGTGTTCGCGCCGGAGGCGGCCAGAGCATTCATGACCTCCTCAACGTAGGTCTTGATGTTCTTGGTGGCGTCGTCGAAGTCATAGTCCATGACGTTCTCGGGGTCCAGACCGAACTCCGCGGCAACCTCGGGCTGGGTGGCGTTGTCAATGACCAAGAACTGATAGGAGCCGTTCTGAGCGGCGAGGTTCACGCAGTCGGGAGAGAGCGCGTACTCGATCCACAGCTTCGCGGCGTTGGGGTGCGCGGCGCCCTTGAAGATGGCGGTAGCGCCGATCTCACAGGAGGTGCCGGAGGACGGGATGATCAGCTCGATGTTATCGTAGCCGTTGTCGATGATCTGGGTGATGCCGTCATGCAGGAAGCCGATGCCGATGACGCACTCGCCGGTGCCGACGTTCTTGCTCGGACCGGAGCCGGACTTGGTGTAAACCTCGATGTTCTTATCGAGGTCGACGAGGTACTGGATGCCCTCATCGTGGCCGTACTTCTGGATCATGGTGTTGATGACCAGCTTGGCGGTGCCGGCGGTGTTGTAGTTGGACAGCCAGATCAGGCCCTTGTACTCGGGCTTGAGCAGGTCGGGCCAATCCTGAGGAGCCTCAAGACCCATGCGCTCGAGCTCGTCGGTGTTGACCATGAAGCCAAGGATGCCGGTGTAGATGCCGTACCAGTAGCCGTCAGCGTTCTTGTACTGGGGCTTGGCGATGTGAGAGGCGTTCTCCGCCTGATAGGCCTCGAGCAGACCCTCGGCCGCGCAGACGTTGTAGGGATCGGTCGTGCCGCCGAACCAGACATCGGCAGACGGATTGCCGTTCTCTTCCTCGATCTTGGCCTGCACCTCACCGGTGGACAGACGCTGATACTCGACCTCGATGCCGTACATCTTCTCGAAGTTCTCACAGGCGGCGGCGAGGTACTCCTCCTCGCAGGAGCCGTAGACCACGAGCTTGCCCTCGGCCTTGGCGGCGTCGACGAGGCTGGTCTCTTCGGCGCCCTGCTGATCGTCAGCGGGGGCCTGGGTGTCGTCCTGCTTGCTGCCGCAGGCGACCAGGCTGAGCGCCATCACCAGGCAGAGGAGCAGAGCAATGAGCTTTTTCATGCAAATTTTCCTCCAATTCAAAATTTATCCGGGGGGTCATCGGGAACGTTCCCGATCCCATCAGATTACAAAAATATTACAACTTATACGGAACGATGGCAAGAAAATTTGCCGAACTTAGCAGTTTTACACGCAATTTATCAGATTTGTCCGGTGCCCTTGTCAGAATCGTCCCACATTGTCAAAAATGTGACAAAATTGCAGGGGAAGGAGGGGCTGCGGGCGGGGGCGCTAAGACTCTGTGCCGGGGGCGTTCTGATAAAAAATGTCCTCCCGCGTGCGCATCGGGTAGCGGATGAGCGCGGCGGCGTCGAGGTCCTCGCGGCGCAGCTCCACCGCCGAAATGCGGCGGTTGGTGTAGGTCGTGTAGTAATAGATGCCGCGGTCTGCGTTCCAGCAGGAGGTGTAGATGGTCCGCTCGTATTCGCCGGGGCGGACCTCGCAGCAGCCGTTCTGCTGCTCGACCGCGCCGAGGATGTGGAAGAACTGCCCGACGCTGTCGGCTTCGCCCTCGCCGGAGACGGAATGGAGCCGCGTGAACGCCGCGCGCACAAAGCGCGAGGCGGAGGAGAGGTCGCCGGGCAGTCCCAGCGCGCCCATGCCGCGGCTGTAGAGCGTGAGCGGGAGCGCGTCGGAAAAGAGATTTTCCGGCTGCTTCGGCGAGAGGTGCATGAAGTTGTTGAGCGCGAACATCTGCTGCGGGAAGGGCGGGTTGTTCGTCAGCACGCCTGCGGGATCGTCGTAGACCTTCAGACCGTCCGCGACGGACTCGATCACGACCGCGCCGCTTTTGTCGGCAAGGAGCCAATGAAGCTGCGAGGCGGGAAGGCGTTCGCTGAACGGCGTGCCGGTGAGATTCAGCGTGCGCAGGGCCTCACGGGCCTCCGCGAGCGTCGCGCAGCGGCCCAGCAGCCGGGGAATGAACTCAAACTGCGCGATATTCTCCCGATCGGGGACGACCTCGGCGTATTGCGCGCTGCCGACAAAGTTGAGGCCCGCCATGCCGAGCCCCTTTTCGTTCACCGCGTCGTAGTAAAGCGGGAAGCCATCGGCGACGTGCGCCGTGCCGATGATGGCGTAATGCGTGTCCATCACGCCGCCGTGGCGCAGGGCGATGGGGAAGCGGCGCGGAGTGATGACGATCTCCTCGCCGTAGGAAAACTCATAGTCGAGCGTGCGGCCCATGTAAAAGTCTCTGGTTTGGTACGTTGCTGCGGTACACATGGGAAACCTCCTGAAAGTATTTTTGATTAGTATGCCGCGCGGAGGAGAAAATCAACCGCCGCCGCGCGTCTTTCAAAACGGACAGAGGAAAGCTCGCGGAGCTCTCCTCTGTTTCGCGTTATTCCGGCGGACGGCAGCTGGCGTGCCAGCTGCAGCCCTTCAGATGGTCGTCCACCAGCCCCGCCGACTGGAGCAGGGAGTAGACGATGGTGGTGCCGACAAAGGTAAAGCCGCGCTTTTTCAGGTCGCGGCTGATGCGGTCGGAGAGCGGGGTGGAGGCGGGCACGTCGGCGTCCGTCTCTGGGCTGTTGACGATGGGCTTGCCGTCGACGTAGGCCCAGAGAAAGCGGTCGAAGCTGCCGAACTCCCGCTGCACCTCTAAAAAATGCCGGGCGTTTTCAATGACGGAGACGATCTTGCGGCGGTTGCGGACGATGCCGGCGTTCTGCATCAGCTCCGCGACCTTTGCTTCATCGAAGCGGGCGACCGCAGCAGGCTCGAAGTCCGCGAAGGCCGCGCGGAAAGCCTCGCGCTTTTTGAGAATGGTGATCCACGAAAGCCCCGCCTGCATCCCCTCGAGGGACAGCAGCTCAAAGAGCGCGCGATCGTCGTGCGTGGGGCGGCCCCACTCGTGGTCGTGGTAATCGAGGTAGATCGGCTCCGGTCCGGCCCAGCCGCAGCGTGTCGGCTGCGCCATGTTATTTCTTGACGGCGATGGCTTCGATCTCGACCAGCGCGCCCTTGGGCAGCGCGCCGACCTGCACCGCGCTGCGCGCGGGGCAATCGCCCTCAAAATATTTGGCGTACACGGCGTTCACCGCGGCGAACGCGCCCATGTCGGTGAGAAAAACGGTGGTCTTGACCACATCCTCCATCGTGCAGCCCGCACCGGCGAGAACGGCCTTGAGGTTTCGGAGCGACTGCTCGGCCTGCTCCTCCACACCGCCGGGGACGAACGCGCCGGTGGCGGGATCGAGCGGGAGCTGGCCGGAGACGAATACGAAGCCGCCTGCTTCGATGGCCTGCGAATAGGGACCGATGGCGCCGGGCGCCGCAGTGGTGGCAATAACAGTTTTCATCGGAAAAGCCTCCTGAATGAGATTCGGTGAGCCTATGATAGCACCGGCGCGGCGTCCGCGTCAAGGCGGCGCGGGATTTTTTGCCGTGCCGCGCGGGGGGACTTGCACCGCGCCGCGCTTTGTGGTATGCTTGTCCCGATAAAAGCCAAATGGCAAAGGAGAGATGATTTATGATCATTCGTGCAGAGGACCGAAAGCAGGTCCTGACGCCCAACGCCCGCGGCGGCGACGGTACGCTCGACAAGCGCGACTATGTGCTGGAGAACATGCCGGAGAACGCGAAGATGTTCGCCGAGATCAAGCTCGAGCCGGGCTGCTCGCTGGGCACGCACACCCACACCGGCGAGTACGAGGTGTTCTTCTTCCATGAGGGCGAGGTCACGCTCAACGACAACGGCACCGAGCGCAAAATGCACCCCGGCGACTTCGCCATCTGCTATGACGGCGAGAGTCACGGCATCGCCAACCGCACGGACAAGCCCGCGTCGCTGTTTGCGGCCATCATCAAGACCAAGTAAGGAGACCCCATGACGACCTATACCTATTATCCCAAGGGCACCTGCTCGAAGCAGATGGAAGTTGATCTGGAGGACGGCGTCATCAAGGATGTGCGCGTGCTCGGCGGCTGCAACGGCAACCTGCAGGGCATTTCGAGCCTTGTGCGCGGCATGAAGGCCACGGACGCCATCGAGCGGATGCGCGGCATCCGCTGCGGCTTCAAGCCGACCTCCTGCCCCGACCAGCTCTCCATCGCGCTGGAAAAGGCGCTGGAGGAAGAAAAAACGCAAAGTGAATCCCACAGGCCAAAAAGAGCTTGCGTGGATGGAAAAGGAAAAATATAACTCCCTTTTAAGTTAATGGTTGCTGGGCAGATTGCCTGTCCAAACTACCATGATATATTTCGAAAGGAGTTGTCCGTATGAGAAAGAAAGTAGCTATCACTATGGCAGTTGCGATCATCGTTCTGACGGCAGGCGTGATTATTTTGAGAGGGAAAATGCCTTATAAAGATTTGAAAGCCTCCGATATTGTTTCCGCAACAGTCTATTTCTTTCCGCCCGATAAGACAGTCCAAATTACAGATGTAGAAGAACTTGTTTCATATCTCGGCGAGGTTACCATCTATAATGAAGATCATTCATATAACGACTATTGCGGTCAAACGGTCTTGTTCACGCTAACAATGGCTGATGGGGCTCAGGAAAAAATTACAGCATTCAATCCGTTTGTCATAATCAACGGCGTAGGATATAAGGCAAAATACGAACCGTGTGAGAGGCTTAGCCGCTATGCAAATCAATTACTGAGCGCTGGATAAAAACTATGATATCGTGGTCAAAGAAAAGACTAACAACTTTTGAACTGGCAAATTGAAAACTATACGCCGCATAACAAGAGCAAGGTGCAACTGAGGCTTGCTCTTGTTTATTTTCCGGCGGATGAACTAAGTCTACATGGACGTCGGCTGCCTAAGCAGCAGCAACCATTATCTTAAAAGGGAGAAATATAAAAGGAACGGCTTCGCAGCGCGAAGC
>OGQR01002154.1_pt1 | contig 12309 bp, 11 predicted proteins | sample 1553271 | NCBI WGS metagenome assembly OGQR01 (sample SAMEA2579970, study PRJEB22360) | human gut metagenome | biome: human gut; feature: human-associated habitat; material: faeces | place: Denmark | collected 2008/2010 | reverse complement strand
CAGTCAATGAGCAGGGCAAGCTGGTGGCAGAGGATTTGTGGAACGGCTTCGATGATGAATTTCTGGATGCGGTAAAAGAGTATCTTTCTGAAAAATGGAATATGCCGAATAAGGATGATGTGGTATCGGAGATCATTGAAAAGGCTGTGCCTGTGCCGGATAACAGCGCACAAGACTATTCGAATATACCTGTTTACTATGAGCCGTTCAATTACGCCAAAGAGTATAATGAAGTGGATCTATACCGCACGTCCTATCGGCTCAACAGCGATTGCAAGCAGGCAATCCATGAAGCGATTGCAGACAACTATGATGGGATGCACCTTGGCGATAATGCAGTAAATCAGGTGGTGCAGCAGTACGGCTTGGAGCGCGTGGGCTACATTCTGGCAAACACTCTGCGCTACAAAAACTATGATGGCCGCTTTTCTGCCAGCAATCAGGAATGGGCAGAGCAGGTCGGCACCCCGGAAAATAACGCGAGAATTATTAAATTTCGAGCAGATTGGGTGGTTGACAGTCATCCGGCTGTTTTGGATGGTTTTGTGACGATGTACCGGGATGAACTGGAAGCGCAGAAAAAGCTGGAGCAGGAGCAGCCATTTGTAAAGCAATTCTATGTAGTCGAGAACCGGCAGGCTGTTCCGCTTGAAATTAAGCGGTTTGGCAATCTGGACGATGCAATGTCGCAGTATCAGGCACTTCCTAGCCACTACATGAAAGCTCTGGGCGTGGAGAAAAATCCTGATCCGCTGCCGGGGGTGCTGGATGTTCTGCAATGCAAGAACGGTATTGACACCATCGTAGAGGACTATAAAACGGTTCCGGGATGGGATAACCCGTATATCCAGAATCACGTTGTCCAGCCGTTACAGGGAGCCTTAGCCGTGCAGGATGTGGAGCTGGCATACGAATTGTCGGATGCCTATTTTCATATCCAGACCTGTGACGATGGCTATGACTATACCTTATATAATAAGGACTTCACAGAACGAGATGGCGGCATCCTTGAAACGGATGGAGATAAGACTGTGCAGGAGGCTATGACGGAACTGCTGACAGAGTTCGGTTGCAATGCGGCAGAAGGTAAGGTCATGGATGCAGCAGAACTGCGGGAACAAGCCGATACGGTAGCTGAACAGCAGGCAGAAGTTTTGAAAGAAAAGCTTGCCGCAGAAAGACCTGCGCCGGAAGAAACGCTCAGCTTTTATGTTGCGGAGTGTTTGGAGTTTACATTTGCGGGAGAGTTCCACGACCATCTGACGATGGAAGAAGCGTTGGAAGTCTATGACAAGATTCCGTCCGAACGGATGAACGCCGACAAGTGCATTGGATTCTGCATCGAGGAAAATGGCGGTTTTGTTGGAATGTATGAGTTGGTCGTGAACGACAAAGTGCAGCGGGAGAATATCAATTCCATCAACTATTTCAGGGATGATAAGCTGGTGCAGCAGGCGATCTCTGATATGGAAAAGCTGATGGCGGCGCGGCAGCAGAGTAAGGAGCAGGAACGCGGCAGTACGAAAAAGTCTGTTCTGGATGCCCTGCGCAGTCTGAAAGCCAAGAAACAGGAGCAGCCTGCACAGGAACAGGATAAGCCGAAGAAAGCGAAAAAGAAAGGGATGGAGTTATGAGTAATGTGCGTTTTGATGAACTGGAATTGATGCTGATGGCGATGTTTGAGCAGCCGACACTCAAAGATACGATTCAGGTGTTGACGGAGATCCAGCCGCTTGTGGCAGAGGATGCAGAGATGGCTGCGCTCGTTCAGCAGACCATCCCGAAGATGCAGCAGTTGAACGAGCAGCAGTTCAAGGGGCTAGAACTGGAATGGTATAAGCCGGAGGAGGCGGAAGGAGAAAACGTAAAATGATAAACCAGTATAGAGTTTTCCAAATCAAAGAGGTGCATCATCAGCATTGGGCAAAATCCTATACACAGCAGATAGAGGACGGGTTTCTGATTCACCATCAGAATTATCAGAGTGCATATAAAGGAAAGCCTGCCCCCAGCGATACGCCGATGACAGCCCGGAAGCGGCTGGAAGAAAAGCGGCCAAACACATTTATTGGCCGTTCCTTTGGTGTTGGCGATGTGATCGTATGGGATGAAGAAAAGGAACGTAAGTTTTTCTACGTCGATAAAGAAGAACTGGTAGAGTTCGGTGGCTTTATGGATGCTGATGCAGCCGGAAACACTGTCGTCTACATGGTTCCCAATTATCAGATTGATGGAAAGACTGGAACGTGGCTTCCGTATGACAGCGAAGTTGTCGAGGGTGTTTGCTTTTTTATGATGCGTAATGAGCAGCGCAAAGATACTGTTTCGCCAATCGTGGTAGACAGCAAAGGTGTATTTGTGACGGATGCGCCGAACGGCTTTGAAAATATTCGTGCGGTTCTTGCGGAATATGTTCATCGTGCTGAAAAAAAGCAGCAGGATATGACCGAACATGAGAAATGCTTGACGAATGGAACGTATGAACGTGCGCGGGAATCCGGCACAGAGCAGAATTACGACATGATAGATGGCTGCGTGAACAACGTGCCGAAAAAGCCACGGCGCATTGGTGGCAGATGGTCGGTGCTGGATCGGTTGCATATCAAGCAGGCACAGCGGAAACAGAAAGACCAGACCCAACAACAGCAGCAGGAGAGAAGCCGTAAAAACTAAAAAATCCGTTATGACGCAGAGTGGTGGTTCCTATAACAAGGAGCCGCCACTTTTTTTGTGTGGAAAACAAAGATGTCTTGATATTTTTGAAAATCACGAGTATAATAATAACAGAACAGAAAATAAAAAACACGAAACTGTGAATGGAGGGCAGTATGGAAACATTATATGAGTATCTTCTGAAAAATTACAAACCGAATGAGCCAATTTTCCTTGCTGATCTTCAAATCGAAGGCATGAGCCGCGCCAACCTTCGACAGCAGATAAAAAAACTTACCGATGCTGGAAAGGTAAAGCGGTTTGATAGTGGGGTTTACTTCTTGCCGAAAAAAACGATTTTCAAATCAGGGTCACAGCTTCCACCAGAAAAAGTGTTGGAATGTAAATATCTGAGAGATAAGGATAAGCGATGCGGCTATGTGAGTGGTTTGATGTTCTTTAACCAGATGGGGCTAACGACACAAGTTCCGATGCTGTATGAAGTTGTATCGAATAAAGCAACGAACGAATACAGGGAAACATCTCTGGCAAAGTCGCGGGTGATTGTTCGTAAGCCGAAAGTGCCAGTGACAGAATCCAATTATAAGGTGCTACAATTCCTTGATTTGCTGAAAGATGTAGATGTGTATTCCGAAGTTACAGGAAAGCCTTTGCAGGAGCGATTATATCAATATATGAGCGATGCAAGTTTGAGCCTTTCAGAAATGGAACCGTATTTTTCTTATTACCCGGATAAGCTGTACAAAAATCTGGTAGAAACGAGGGTGATTTATAATGGCATACTTGCACAGTGATAGAGAACAATTCCGGGATGCGATTGACTTGGCCTATGAGCAGACTGGTGTTATGGTACAGGCAATCGAAAAAGATTATTATGTTACCATGTTGTTGCGGCTTTTGGCTCAGAAGATGCCGTATATCGTTTTTAAGGGTGGCACATCACTGAGCAAATGCCATAAAGTGATTTGCCGATTTTCTGAAGATATTGATATTACGATTGATACACTGCTGTCACAAGGACAGAAGAAAAAGATAAAGCAGGCAATCGTGGATTCGGCAGAAGAACTTGGAATGACGATTGAAAACCTTGACGAAACCAGAAGCCGTCGTGACTATAACCGCTATGTGATTGCATACGATTCAGTCATTCCGATGGCAAGTGATGCGCTGAAGGCAGCAGTTTTACTGGAAACATCTTATACGGCAGTATCTTTTCCGACTGTTTTACTGCCTGTCCATAGCTACATTGGCGACATGATGGAGCAGGAGGCCCCAGACGCAATTGAAGAATATAGTCTAAATCCGTTTGAAATGAAAGTGCAGGGAATTGACCGAACACTGGCGGACAAGGTCTTTGCAGTCTGTGATTATTACTTACAAGGAAAAGTTGCAAAACATTCTCGCCACCTCTATGATATTTATAAGCTGCTGCCACTTGTGCCACAGGATGAAAATTTTAGAGAATTGGTAAAAGAGGTACGCGCAGTTCGTGCACAATCGGTTATTTGCCCATCTGCATTACCGGAAGCCAATATTCCAGAATTACTTAAAAAAATCATAAGAGAAAAAGCATATAAACAGGACTATGATAACCTGACATCACAGCTTTTGGAGGAAAATGTGCCGTATGATACGGTGATAGCTGCGTTGAAGCAGGTTGCAGAAAGCAGCCTTTTTGAAAAGAACTGAAAAATTGAGAAGCCAGCCACAGGACTTTTAGTGTAAAGTCTTGTGGCTGGCTCTTTTCATGCCATCGCTTAGAGCGATGGTTCGTGACTGCGCTTGGGCTGAGTACGGCTGTGCTGCTGAGTGTGTTCTGTTTCAAGGATCATATCTACATTCCTGCAAGCAGTTTGCAGCTCATGGTAGTAGTCTTTGAAGTAAGTGTAACTTTCATATTGTGCAGTTCTCGTGGAAAGCAATTTTTCCTTTTCTGCCCGTAAATCTTTCATCGTGGGAATCGTACCATCCGGGGAATTGCGTTTTAAGAATTGAACTGCTTCTTCATATCTGGTGATTTCGTCTTGATGTTCAGAACGGTACAGTTTCTTATTGCCTGCCTGCAAAAATTCTTTGTATGTGGCCTTTGTGGAAAGATATTGTCCCAGATAGTGAATATTTTCGTTCAGCAGCTTCAAGTCGGCATCGGTGGATTTTGCTGCATTGCGGGCATCTGACATTTTTGTAGATAGTTTGTCACGAGCCTTTTTCAAATCTTCATAGCTATCATAACCGTGCTGCTGTACATAAACGATGGTATTTGCCATCTGTTGCAAATTGGAAATTTTGACTTTCTGGGCATAAGCGCGGCTTTGCTGGGCTTTTACGCAGTTCTGCAAATTCACCACCAGACGGAGATTCGATTTGATATAGAGAACGGCAATGGGGTCAGCAACACTCCATTGCTGTTTTTCTTTTGCGGCGGTGATCGCGTTGCTTTCAAAAAGCGTCAGAAGATGTTCACGGTCAAAACTGGTTCCCAGCGTCCGGGCAGATATGTATTTTTCTCTGTCCGGGAGAAGATAACTGAATCGACCTCGATGGTCTTTTACCAAAATATTGGATTCAGTTTGAAGCAAGCGACTGAATTCTTCAAAAGATGCTGACTTTTTTGCCGCAGCAGTAATAGCATCGCGCAGTTTATCTTTTTCCGTTTGAAACTTGGTTTTCATGGGCGTGAAGCCCTCTGCAACAAGTTCGGCGTTCAGTTTGTCCAGATTGATCTGTCCACGCTGTTTAGCGTAATACTCTTGCTGCGTAATTTTGTTGACAGAGGGGGAAAGCAAATCAACTTGATTGAGATTTTCCCTCATGCAGATGTTCATAAGAGATTGCTGTAAATGCTTTAGGTAATCTTTCGTCAGATGGTGTTTGTAGCCCGCCTTACAGTCGATGGGGCGTTCCATAAAGGACTGCTGCGGAACATCCAGCTTTCGCAGACTGTTGATTACGATATGCACGTGGATATTGCCGCTGCTATTATGACCATCCATGTGGGTGCAGACCAACGCCTGATGCCCCGGAAAGTTGGCTTTTACATATTCCATGCCGATGGCCTGTGCCTGTTCACCTGTCAGCCCACACTCGTCTTTGTCGGCAGGATCGAAGCTGATGAGGTAGTGGTGCGTCTTGATTTCATCGTAATTCTGATTCTTGTGGTACTGCGTATTAAGCATTTCGCACTCCACATCAAAAAGTTCCGGCTCACAGTTTATGCCCTCCAGAAGAATATCTCGACGGAGTACCCAGTTCCCGTTTACATCCAGCAGGGGTTTCTTCAGAACTTCGTCATGCTCATATTTCAAATAATCGAGTGCAGCACCATAGTCTGCACTTTTACCCGCGACGTGTTTTAAGATTGCCACGATAATCACCTGCCAGTCCTGCAATTTCTTTCCGCATAGCGCGGAGATCGGTCATGCAACGATTGATTTCTTCCAGCATGGCACGGGAATGGATGCCGCCGCTGTTGAAAAAGGCTGCAATTTGGTTCAGGTTATTTCCGATATGGGAAAGCTGTCTTGCAAAATCTCGCAGTTCTGCAATGTCGGCAACGATGTTGTAATGAACGTGAAGTTTCTCGGTTATGGCCTGTTTCCTTACATATACGGCAACGGGATAGCCAGCCTGTTCAGCAGAACACGAAACCAGTGCGTACTCCACATCGGTAAAGCGAACCATTACATTATTAGTCCGTCTGATACTTTCGTCCTTTTTGGGTCGAGCCATAGTGTGATCCTCCTGCATTTTATAGTTGCGAAGCAACTCCCGATAAGCCGCAGGCGTTCGGCTGCGAACACATTCATGTGGAGCCAGATAGCCAAAATCTGAGATTTTGTGCGTACCGTGGGAATGGGGAACGGAATCCCCATCAAGATTGCCGGGAACGAAAAATCACGAAAGTGAGTTTTGAGTTACCATAGGCGAATCTTGCTCTAAGACAGAAAAAGACCTGTCTTTTACCGTATGCTGTAGACCTATCAAAAGAAGTCCTTCTATAAATAGGAATCCGCAGCCCCGATTTGGAATACACTTTTCAAATTTTTTTGAAATTTTTTCAAAAATTGTATTCCAAAATGCCCCTCTGGATTCCTATTAGTAAAGGGGGATTGATTTCTATGAAGCAGAAAGAACGATTTGATGAAAAGCCTAAGCAGGAGCATACGGAGCCTAAGCATCACAGAAAAGCTATCATCAAGGGCATCACCGTATATGAATCGTTCCGGCCGGAGGGCAGCGAACTGTGGGATTGCCTGCTGCAGAGTATGGGAAAGCACTGAAAAAGAAATTTTGAAAAATGTGCGCAGCAGCTTGATTTTTGTGCAACAGCTTGGTAAAATACAGACGGGTTAAGTGAATAGTGCAATCAAAAGCCATTAACTTTCTGGATTTTACCATGCAATTTGCGTGGAGACAGGAGGTTTAATGGCTTTGTTTTTTTACAAGGAAAAGAATAAAGACATACGGGCAGCGGCCTATCTGAGATTGTCCATCGAGGATGGCGACAAGGCCGAGAGCAACAGCATCGGCAATCAGAGAGAACTGATTCGGGATTTTGCAGCAGAACGGCCAGGACTGCATTTGGTCGAAGAGTATGCTGATGATGGTTACACGGGAACCAATTTTGAGCGACCAGGCTTTACGCAGATGATGGAGGACATCAAATCCAGCAAAATTAACTGCATCATAGTCAAGGACTTGTCTCGACTTGGCCGTAACTATATTGAGATGGGAAAGTACCTGGAGCAGATTTTCCCAATGATGGGAATTCGGTTCATCGCCATCAATGATAACTATGATAACGCAAACACTGAGAGCAGTGATTCGGATAGCATCGTGGTTCCCTTCAAAAATCTGCTGAACGATTCCTACTGCAGGGACATTTCCATTAAGGTTCGGAGCCAGTTGGACATTAAGCGGCGCAAAGGGGAGTTCATCGGCGGATATGCAATGTACGGTTACTGCAAAGATGAACGGAACAAAAGCCGGTTGGTGGTGGATGAGTACGCAGCAGAAATTGTTCGTTCTATCTATCGTAGAAAATTGGAAGGCATGAGTGCAAAGGCTATTGCAGAGCAACTGAACAGCGAAGGAGTTCTGGCTCCCAGCGAGTACAAACGGCTGTGCGGATTAAATTATCACAGTGGTTTCAAGGCTGGAACTCATGCAAAGTGGCAGGCAATTCAGGTACTTCGGATTTTGAAAAATGAAGTTTACACCGGAACGATGGTGCAGGGCAAACGGCAGAAAATCAATTACAAGATTAAGAAAATCCGTGACGTAGAAGAATCCGGCTGGATTAAAGTTCCCAATATGCACGAGGCCATCATTCCACAGAAATTGTTTGACACCGTGCAGGAAGTTTTGAAGCTGGACACCTGTGCATCGAAAGGACAGCAGACAGTCAATCTCTTTTCAGGTATTGTTCGGTGCGGGGGCTGCGGACAGAATATGGTGCGGCGCACTGTATCAAAAAATGGAAAGAAGTATGTTTATCTGCACTGCATCACAAATCATAACGGCCTGGGCTGTTCTTCACACCTCATCAGCGAAAGTAAGTTGGAAGAAGTGGTGCTGGCTGCATTGCAGGGAAAGATTCAGCAGATCAGTGGACTGGAACAGCGGCTGGATGAAATCAACGAGATTCCAAAAAATCAACGCAGGTTAAAATCGGTAGAAGAGCACATGAAAATGCTGGAACAGGAAGAACAGAAATATCAGACCCTGCGCCGTCAGCTTTACGAAGATATGAGCAACGGCATTGTCAGTAAGGATGAGTATAAAGAGTTCAGCCGTTCCTTTAATGAAAAAGTCGAAAATATCCGTAAGGCAAAAACGGAAATGAACCGTCAGCTGGATAGCCTGAACAATCTGGATGTGGAACATTTGCCGTGGATTGAAGATTTTAAATCCTATCAAAACTTAACGAGTTTGAATCGCCGTGTTCTGGTAGAACTGGTGGAAAGCATTACAGTCTATGATAAAGAGCACATTCACATCCAATATCGCTTCGACCAGGAAATCCGCAATGTACTGGAATATTGCAACAGCATTCCGACAACAGAAACGGAGGGGAGTACAGTATGAAATGTGTAAGCTATACTCGGACGATGCCTTGGAAAAACCATAAAGGCGAACTGACGATTGCCGACCAGAATCAGCGTATTGCAGAATACCTGGCTGAACATAAAGAGTTCGATTTACAGAAAAAGTATTCTGACCGTAAGGGTGCAGAAAACGCAAGTGTGGCATTTGACAAAATGATTGATGATGGAGTGGGGCGAAAATTTGACTGCATCATTGTAGCATCTATGTATTACTGTGGGCCTGGTTTCCCGGCGGCGCGTCAGGCCATCAAGGAAACTCTCTATGAGACAGGCGTGGATCTGATCGTTCTGGAAGAAGGACTGGACACCAGAACTGCCAGTCGAAAAGAGGTTGAGGACTATTTTGAGGAGAAACGCTGCGAGATGCACGCAGAAATCATGTTTGCATGGAGGAAGAAGCAAGGCGCAGGATTCCGGCTGACCAATTCCGTTCCGTATGGTTATATCCGCAGGAATGGTGAAAGCAACATGGTAAAGGATGAAGAGGTTGCTCCGTATCTGAGCGAAGCTTTTTCCAGATATGCATCCGGACAGAAGATGCGTGATATTGCAAAATGGTTGAATGAACAGAATGTCGAACCACCGATGAGGCACAAAAAAAGAATTCAGGGAAAACCATATGAGGGAGAATCTGATCTGTGGACATCGGATAATCTGAGGGGATTGTTCAGAAATCCAACATACACGGGTGCAACGGCAAACGGAAGCCGTCAGATTATTGCAGAGAACTGCCATGAGCCGTACATGACAAAAGAACAGTTTTATGCGCTTCCCTGCAATATGCAGCAGGGTGAAAACAAAATATCAACTCGGAAAAAATATAAAAAACCGAATCCTCTGGCAAAGCGCATCATTTGTACCTGTGGACGTCCACTTTATTGGCATAAGGATAAGAAAACGGGAGAAGAACTATTCTATTGCAGCTACTGCCGTGCTCACAAGGAGAATGGAAAGGAATTGAAAGCTCCGGCTGCATCTGTATATAAAAAGGTGATAGATGCTATGGAGAGAGAACATCGGGAAGAAGAAAAGATGTATTCCGCAATTCAGCAGGGAGTTGGCAGAAAAGCAATTGAAGCAGTAAGAGATGATAGTTCGATGCAGATGAAGACCATTCTGTCTGAACTTAATATGGAACAGTTTCGCCGTGTACCGTTATATGAAAGCTATATGGCCGATGAAATCACGGAAGAACAGTATCGTGCTGAAGTGCTGGATTATGAAGAAGCTCATCGAAAGCTGAATGAACAGCTTACGGCAATCATGGAAAATACAACGGTATGGGAACGGGCATTGAGTTTGCGAAATCCGTGGATTCAGCAGATGGAACAATATAAGACCCCAGAGGTACTGGATCGTAATTTTGTAAAAAAATACATTGAACGGGTCGTGGTTACATTTTTAGGCGATGGGCAGGCAGAAATCAGTTTAACGATGAAAACACAGGAATGGAAGCAGAAGCTTGAACGGATAGAATTGGAGGGTACAGGCGATGGCACGGAAAAGTAGAAAGAATTTGCCCCAACCGGAACAGGCAATGGTTTTAGTCCAGTTTCCGGAATTGGATGAAGAAAAAATACCAACCGCAATCTATGGACGACTTTCGGTGGAAGATGATGAAGATAACGAAAGCATGGAAACGCAGATTGCACTGGTGCAGGATTTTATTAACCGCAGCAGTGAATTTAATTATGTAGATACTTATTTTGATAATGGCTTTACTGGAACAAATTTCAAGCGCCCGGCCTTTACCCGTTTGATGAACGATGTGCGGCAGAAGAAAATCAAGTGTATCGTTGTAAAAGACCTCTCTCGCTTTGGCCGAAACTATCTGGAAGCAGGGTACTATATTGAAACCGTATTTCCGTTTCTTGGTGTTCGATTGATTGCTGTCACCGATAATTTTGATAGTACGCGCAAAGAGGATATGGAAAGCCTAGCTCTCCCGATTCGGAATATGGTCAACACCATGTATGCGAAAGACATTTCCAAAAAGGTGTGGACTTCCCTGCAGCGTAAAAAAGAAGCAGGTTATGCAGTCGGAAGTGATGCTCCGTTTGGATATATTCGGAATCCCGTGACAAAACGAAATGAGATTGACCCGGAAACAGCCTTTTATGTACAGTTGATTTTCCAGTGGGTGCTGATGGGTGTGGCGATTTATGAAATCGCCAGACGGTTGACTTTGCTGCAGGTTCCAACCCCACGGGAGTGGCATCGGAAAATTGTTGAGGGAAAGGATGTCGCTATTTATAAAAAATGGGGTGAAACCTCGGTACGGCATATGTTGGCAAATCAAACCTATGTGGGAGATACCGTCAACAATAAAAGTACACAGAAGTTTTTTGCAGGGCAGGACAAACGTGACTTGTCAAAAGAACAGTGGCATGTGACAAGAAATACACACCCAGCCATCATTGCAAGGGATGATTTTGAAAAGGTGCAGGAGATTCTGGCGAAGAATCAGAAAGTGTTCAAAACAGTAAGAGCTGAATCGGAACAGATTCGCACGGAGTATCAGAATGACCTTGCCGGAATGGTGTTCTGTGCAGACTGCGGCAGATCGATGGATTTTGATAGGCTTCCGCATGGAGCAGAAGAAAGTAAAAAGGTTTGTTACTATATTTGCAGAGCAAGACAGGCGGATGATAAGTGCATCGGACACCAGATTACGGAAAAGTTGTTGAAAGCTCTGGTAATGGATCAGCTGCATCTGTTTATTGTTCGGCTTAGTGATAAGCGCAAAGTTCTGGAAGAGCTGCGAAAAATCGAAGATATGCAGAATCCTGTCTACCGTGCAAAAAGTGAGATTATGAGCCTGACGGATAAAGTTGGCCAGATGGCAAAGAAAAGAGAGCAGCTTTATGCAGATTATGTGGCAGGCGTGGTGGATTCCGAAGATTATCAACTGATTCGGGAAGATTATTCCAAACAGTATGACAGTTTGCGAACAGCACTGCAGAGAGCAGAAGCCAAAAAGGTTGAAGTAGAACAACAGATTAGAGAATATCTGAATATGACTTCCAACCTGGAAGAGCATCTGGATGACTTTGGATTTGATGCTCAGCTGGTAAAATCCCTTGTGCAGAGAATCGAAGTGAGTGCAGATAAGCGGATTCGCATTGTATTTGGATTTCAAGATGTGTTTGCAGACCTTGGAAAGGAGAGTGCGGGAAAATGATTGCAGCATATCAGCGCATTTCAAGGACAGACGGTGATTTGGGTAAGGATGGAAAAGACAAGAGCAACAGCATCGAAAACCAGAAAGAACTGATCCAGCGGTATATTTCCCACAAAGAGAATCTGCAAAATCTGCCTGTGATGGATTTTGTGGATGATGGTTACACAGGCAGCAATTTCGACAGACCGGGATTTCAGAAGATGATGGATGGTGTGCGCAGTGGCGAGATTGATACCATTATCGTAAAAGATTATTGTGCGATAATAGGACTAAATCAGAAAGACCTTGAAAATCAAGGCATTCTGGCTTAGTCCCTTCTTTTTTTGACCGAAAACAAAGGACTTTCAC
>OGQR01002153.1_pt1 | contig 12333 bp, 10 predicted proteins | sample 1553271 | NCBI WGS metagenome assembly OGQR01 (sample SAMEA2579970, study PRJEB22360) | human gut metagenome | biome: human gut; feature: human-associated habitat; material: faeces | place: Denmark | collected 2008/2010 | reverse complement strand
CTTGATATCCGCAATCGTACACGGCTCACAGCCCCACGCATGGTCGATCAGCAGTTCCGCATTCACGCCGAACATGCGGTACAACAGTTCTTCGTTATAAAATTCATCCGGTTTTCCAAGCGAGCAGCGGACGATATCGCCCATTGTGGAAAGTCCCTTTGCCTCGAGTTTTTTCGCAATCCCGTGCCCGATGCGCCAGAAATCGGTCAGCGGCCGGTGCTGCCAGAGCGTTTCACGATAGCTGCGCTCGGTGAGGCAGGCGACGCGCACGCCGTTTTCATCCGGCTCCACATGCTTGGCCTCGATGTCCATGGCGACTTTGGCCAGATACAGATTCGTGCCGATCCCGGCGGTTGCGGTGATGCCGGTTGTGCGCAGAACATCCAGAATGACTGTCCGCGCCAGTTCCTGCGGCGTCTGGCCGTAGGCGCTTAGATATGGCGCCGCATCGATAAAGACCTCGTCGATGGAATAGACGTGTATATCCTCCGGCGCAAAGTATTTGAGGTAGATCTGATAGATCTGTGCAGAAATCTGCATATATTTTGCCATCTGCGGCGGCGCAGTGATAAAGGAAAGTTCCAATTCCGGGTGCGCGGCGAGTTCCTCTGCAACCGCGACGAGCCGAACGTCTGCGTGCTGGACTGGACGCGCTGGCGCTGGGCAGGCGAGCCGGAATTCCATGCGTTGGCAGAAGTGCTCAAGGCAGACCGGCAGGTGCGTGACAGTCTGGGACTGGAGCACCGCGGCGGCGAGATGCTGCAGCCGTGGTATGCCAAGCAGTATGATACCAAGCACTACGGCGAGCTGGAGCTGGAGTATGCGTTTGAGATCGGGGAGATGCCGGAAGGCACCGTGTATCTGGCAGGGGAGCGCCCGGAGCTGAACCACTATGCCATCAACGGCGTGGCGCTGACCAGCACCGACATCAACGATTTCTGGATTGATGACTGCTTCAAGAAGATGCAGATACCGGCAGGCGCCCTGCGTCTGGGTCGGAATACCGTGACCGTGCGGGTCAGCTTTATGCGCACGACAAACATTGAGGCGCTGTACCTTGTGGGCGAGTTCGGCGTGAAGGCGCAGGGGCAGATCTGCACCCTGACCGGACTGCCGAAGCGCATCGGCTGTGAGAATTATGAAAACTACGGACTGCCGTTCTACACCGGTTGCATGACCTACCGCCTGACTCCGGAGCAGTACAGGGGCATTCTGGGCGATGCCGCCGATCAGGCAGAGCGCATTCTGCTGTCGCCTGCGTCCTTCACCGGCGGGTGCGTCAAGGTGAGCGCGATGGGCAGGACGACCGTGCTGGGATGGGAGCCCTATGAGGCGGACGTCACCGAGGCAGTGCGCGCCGGGGCGTCCATTGACGTGACCGTAGTCGGCACGCGCCGCAATGTGTTCGGACCGCTCCACCAGATTCCGAAGATCGCGGGCGCTTGCGGCCCCGGAAACTTCACGACCGAAGGCGCGGGCTGGACGGATGAATACAGCCTGATAGACAGCGGACTTACCGGCATTACGCTCCGGGCGCAGGTCTGACTCTCTTGTAACATGAAGGAGGATATTAGGGATGGATACAAAGAAATTTGACAATCAGGGCACACGGGTGGTAGCACACCGGGGACTGTCGGGGTTGGAGCGTGAGAATACCGCATCCGCCTTTGTCGCGGCTGGCAACCGTCCGTACTTCGGCATCGAGACCGACGTCTATCGCACCAACGACGGGCATTTTGTCATCAATCATGATGGGAATCTGCAACGCATCGCCGGAGAGGATCTCGGCGTGGAGGGGCTGTCGTGGGACAGCCTCCGCAAGATCGTGCTGTTTGACACCGACGGCACTAAGGGACGGTATGATCTGCGGCTGGCAAATCTGGAAAATTACATCAGCATATGCAAGAAGTACGAGAAGTACTGCGTGCTGGAGCTGAAGAGCGTTTTCACGCAGGAGGAGACCGATGCCATGATCCGCCTGATCGACGGACTCGGCTGGCTGGATCACGTCATTTTCATTTCCTTCCACTATGAGGATCTGGAGAAGGTGCGTGCCACATTGCCGGATCAGCCCTGCCAGTTCCTGACCGGGGAGAACGGCGACGGGCTGATTGCCCGCCTGCGCGATGACAGGATGGATATTGATATTCTCCATACCTCGTTGACCCGTGAGCGCGTGGAGGCAATGCATGCCGCCGGGCTGAAAGTCAACTGTTGGACGGTGGATGACCCGGAGCGTGCCGCCGAGCTGGCATCGTGGGGCGTGGATTTCATTACGACCAATATCTGTGAGGGAACGAGGGGGCAGTAAGCAGGTATTGCTCAGCTTCCGATTCCCGGACAATCCGGCGTGCGCGGAGCGGCATCCGAGTCGGTTTCTGCGCACGCCCGCTACTCTGGCTACCGTGCGCCGGCACAGTACATAAAACACAACAAGAATATGACAAACAGTCAGAAAGGTACTACTATTATGAAAAGAATCATTTCAATCCTGTCGGTCATGATGGCACTTCTGTGCGTCCTGACGCTTGCATCCTGTGCAGACCTCCTCAGCACCACAAAGTTTGAGCGCGGCACCCGGACGGATGAAGCTTATACCAACACCTCCGCCGGGCTGGCTTTCGTCAAGCCCTCCGGCTGGGTCTTTTATACCGACGATCAGCTGGAGCAGACCTTCAAGGTTAGTAAGGACCTGCTCAAGGATCCGGACGCAATGGATAAGGCGGACGTCAGCTCCCTGTACGAGTTCATGGCTGTTGATTCCTCCACCGGAAACAATGTCAGTCTGGTCGTTGCCAAAGGCAACGGCGTGACGAGCGTTGAGAAGTATGTCGAGCAGGTCAAGAAGGAACTGTCCGACCAGCTTACGAGCGGCATGACCGTAACCTTCGGTGAAGGCACCTCCAATGTCAAGCTGGGGGACGGCACGTGGGTGACCTACTCGGCGCAGGTCAGCACGAACGGTGTCAATATGACGCAGTATTACTTCGCCCGCAAGGTCGGCAAGTACTTCCTGCAGATCACTGCCACCGATGTGTCCGGTATCGGGCAGGCGGCGTTCGAGAAAATGTTCACCGTGCCCTCCGCCGAAACCGGAACGGCATCATAAATCATAGCGCCTGCCGATAAAAGCAGGGGGTCGTCCGGCGGCGATCCCCTGCTTTTTGAGAGTATGGCAGGTGTTTTCCGGAGGGTGAGACGGGTTGTCCGGAGCCTGCGTCGTTGCCCGCCTCCTGCCACGCAGAACGCAAAACCGGCTTCGGGACAGTATGTAGCCCGTATAGTCATGCAGAATATTATCAAAGCCCTTGCAAAACCGGACGGTTTGTTGTATAATAGGGGGCGTGGTCAATGCATAGTATGCATGAATCTGTTCCTGAGCAAGAAAGGAAAAGGAATATGTCAATACGTTTCAGTCAGCAGTATGCCGCCCCCTTCGTTCGCCCGGAGGAGTGCGCCCAGTTACAGCCCATGGTGAACGCCGCCCATGAGCTGCTCATTTCGCATAGCGGCGCGGGTAGCGATTTCCTCGGCTGGACGACACTGCCGGAGGATTATGACCGCGCGGAATTCGCCCGCATCAAAGCGGCGGCGGAACGCATCCGGAAGTCCTGCCAGGTTTTCATTGCCATCGGCATCGGCGGCTCCTACCTCGGTGCGCGGGCGGTCATCGAGTTCGTCAAATCCCCGCTGTATAACAATCTTCGCAAGGATACCCCCGATATCTACTTCGCCGGAAACTGCATCAGCGCCTCCGCCATGTCCGAGTTGGTCAGCCTGTGCGAGGGACGTGACGTGTGCGTCAACGTTATCTCTAAGTCCGGCACCACGACCGAGCCAGCCGTGGCGTTCCGCGTTTTCCGTGAGCTGCTGGAGAAAAAGTACGGGAAGGAAGGCGCACGGGAGCGCATCTTCGTCACGACTGACCGGCAGAAAGGCACGCTCAAGCACTTTTCCGACGAGGCGGGATACGAGACATTCGTTGTGCCGGATGACGTCGGCGGTCGTTTCTCGGTTCTGACAGCAGTCGGACTGTTGCCCATTGCGGTCGCGGGCATCAACATTGATGAGTTGATGGCGGGTGCCGCCGATGCCATGCGGCAGTACAGCAGTCCCGACCTCACGGCAAATGACGCTTACCGGTATGCCGCCCTGCGCAATATCCTGTACCGCAAGGGGAAAACTACCGAGATCCTGGTCGGCTATGAGCCGTGCGCAGCCATGCTCAACGAGTGGTGGAAACAGCTGTTCGGCGAGAGCGAGGGCAAGGATCAGAAGGGCATCTTCCCGGCATCGGTCATCTTTTCTACCGACCTGCATTCGCTGGGACAGTATATCCAGGACGGTACACGCAACCTGTTCGAGACGGTCATTTCCATCGAGAATAACCCTGTCTCCTTCCCGATCCCGAATGACCCCGCCAATATTGACGGGCTGAACTTCCTGTCCGGAATGGATCTCAATACCGTCAAAAAGACCGCCATGCAGGCGACGCTCCTGGCGCACAATGATGGCGGCGTGCCCAACCTGCTGCTGGAGCTGAGCGACCGGAGCGAGCGGACACTGGGACAGCTGATCTACTTCTTTGAGCTGGCGTGTGCGATTTCCGGGTACCTGCTGGGGGTCAACCCCTTCAATCAGCCCGGCGTAGAGGCATACAAGAAGAATATGTTTGCTCTGCTGGGTAAGCCCGGCTATGAGGATATGAAGGCGGCGCTGGAGGCACGCCTGTAAGCCAACGCGTTATGGTGTCTGAAAGCAAGCAAAAACGCGTTGCCTACCGTCAGCAGGTCGTGCGGCGTCTTCCGCTGGCACTTCTGTGCGCGGCGGCACTGTCCTTCACCCTGTTCCTGTTCACGCCGATGGACATTTATGCGGGTAACCGCACGGAATTCCTGTTTTCCTTCACGGATATGGGCGGCTGGCTGCTGGCATTGGCGCTGGTCGGGACGATGCTCTTCGGCGCGCTCATAGCCCTGACGCCGCGGCGGGTGTCCGCTGTCATTGCCGCCGTAGTGTTCTGGCTCGGCGTGATGGGGGATGCGCAGGGTATGTTCCTCAACATCGGGCTGAAATCCCTGCTGGGGGACGGCGGCGCAGGGGATACGCCCCTGTGGCTGTATATACTGGATACCGCTCTGTGGGTCGCCGCCGGTGTTGCCGCCGTGCTCGGTGCGCTGAACATGGAGCGTAAGAGCTGGATACGGACGGCTGCCGGTATCGCGTTGGTAGTCGTGCTGGGCATGCAGGTCGTGGGCAGTGTGTCGATTTTCGGCAAGGTGTTTGCACGGGACAATGCTGCCGCCGGCACATCTGCCGCCGCAGGTGCGGCATCCGAAGCGCCGTCTGCCGGGCTGACCGGGAATGGCGCCCGGCTGGATGCGCTGAATTCCCGGGAAAAGGAAAACGGGAAGAGCAGGGAAAAGACGGGGGACAACAAGGACAAGGATCGCCACAGCGACCGGGAAAAGCCCGGCGCGCAGAAGGTTTACCTGTCGGATGCGGGGCTGTACAGCGTCGCGCGCGGCAGGAACACGGTGGTGTTCGTGCTGGATCGCTTTGATTACGACTACTACCGCGATGTGGCGGAGGACGATCCTGACTTTTTTGCGCCCCTGACCGGCTTTACGTTGTTTGACGACAACCTGTCGCTGTACTCGCGCACCTACCCGGCAATCGGTTCCATGATAACCGGCGTGCGGCAGGAGGATGCGGACGGGAACCCGTTCGGCTGGGACGCGGATACCTACTTCGCGTCCGCCTATTCCACCTCGCCGTTTTTGCAGGAGCTGAAAGCCAACGGCTACGAGATCCGGCTGTACCCCGGTCCCTACTACGGCTACCGCAGTGCCGAGCCGCTTGCGGGAATTGCGGAGAACGTGGAGGTATCGGACGGCTACCGTATTTCCAACCGGGGCGAGCTTGTGCAGTATATGATCGGGCTTGCCGGCTATCGCCTGCTGCCGCACCTGCTCAAGAATACAATCCATGTCACGACTGCCATGTTCAACAGCCTGGTGCAGTATGTGGGAGAGCACCCCGCCTACGTGCTCAACGACTGGGAAACCTTTGCGGGATTGACCGAGCACGGACTGACCGTAGACGCACAGGGCGCGGAGAATGCTTTCCGATTCATTCATCTCAACGGTTGTCACGGTCCCTGCCACATGGGCGAGGACGGCAGCTACCGACTGTCTGCTTCCATCGAGGAAGCCACCAAGGGGAGCTTCAACCTGATCTACCACTATATTGCGGAGCTGAAGCGACTGGGGCTGTATGAGAACGCTACCATCCTGATAACCGGCGATCATCCGTGGGGACGGAGCAACGAGCAGGATCCTGCCGAGCCGCGCCTGACGCCGGTGTTCGTCAAGCCTGCCGGTGCGTCGCAGGAGTCTTTGCGCACATCCGGCGCGCAGGTCTGCCAGGAGCTGAATATGCAGGCGTTTCTGGTAAAGTCCTCCGGGCTGACCACGGAACGCGACTGGGGTGTGTCGTATCTGGAGGTTCCGGAGGGAACCGACATTGCGAGGCGCCATCTGTTCGCCGTCAGCCATAAGGGGAAGTACTATATCAGCGAATTCACGGTAAACGGCAACGGGCATGATTTTGCCAACTGGAAAAAGACGGGCAGTACCCCTATCGGGTATCTGTACAGATAAGGGAAACTCTAAAAAATCGGGGATTAAAAACTCATTTTGAGTTTTTAATCCCCGATTTTGCGGTTCCCCTGCGTACAATCGCAGGTTGTTTCAGCCCAGCTTTGCCGTCTTGCCGAACGAGGCGCGGACTGCCTCGATGGCGGCGCTCCGGAAGCCGTTTCTCTCCAACGCCGCAACACCTTCAATGGTCGTTCCGCCGGGACTGCATACGGCGTCCTTCAACTCGCCGGGATGCTTCCCGGTTTCCAGTACCATGGCGGCACTGCCCCGGAGCATGGCGGCGGCATAGGTCTGCGCTTTGGCACGCGGCAGGCCGCCCGCGACCGATCCTGAAACAACCGCCAGCCCCACCGCGCCCCCCCCGTCCGCCAACGCCTCGGCAAAGAGATAGGCAAAGGCGGGACCGCAACCGGTCAGCGTTCCGGCTGCGTCGATCAGCTTCTCCGGCAGCTCGTCAATAAGCCCCGCCCCCGCCATCAGGGTGCGGAATTCTGCTGTATCCTCCGCCGTCACGTGCGCGTTGGGAGCGCACAGGATGACACCCTGCCCGATGGCGCAGGGCGTGTTGGGCATGATGCGCAGGATCGGTCTGTCCGCACCGAACAGCTCCTCCAGCCGTGAAAGACTGACTCCTGCCAGCATGGATACCAGCACCGTGCCGGGGGAGACGGAAGACGAAATCTCTGTCGCCAGCTCTCTGATCATGCCCGGCTTGACGCCCAGGAACAGGAACCGGCTGGTGGCGGCAAGGGCGGCATTGCTGTCGCCCGCCGGACAGCCCAGCCGTGCGGCGGCGGCGCGGGTATGCTCCGGCGTGTGGCAGATGACCGCGATGCGGTCGGCGGGTACTGCGCTCAGCGCCGCCTGCGCCAATGCGCCCCCCATGTTGCCGGCGCCGATGAATCCTGCGGCAAATGTAAAGTCCGACATTGCTTTTTCCTCCCGTGATCCGTTACCGGATCTGTCCGTTTCCGGTGACGATGTACTTGTAGGTGGTCAGCTCGCAAAGTCCCATGGGACCGCGGGCGTGCAGTTTCTGCGTGGAGATGCCCATCTCACAGCCAAGCCCGAACTCGCCGCCGTCGGTAAAGCGGGTGGAAACGTTTACGTAGACGGCGGCGCTGTCCACGGCGGCAGTGAAGCGGCGGGCGGCGTCGGCATCGGACGTCACGATGCACTCGCTGTGCCCGGTGGAATGGCACGCGATATGCGAGATGGCATCCTCCAGGGAGTCCACCACGCGCACCGCCAGAATGTAATCCAGGAACTCCGTGTCAAAATCCCGCTCTCCCGCAGGGGTGCCCGGAATGATTGCCGCGGCGGTACTGTCCAGCCGCAGTTCGACCGGCACCTCGCCACGCGCGGTCCGTTCGTCCACGACAGCCGTCCGGAGCCGGGGCAGGAAATCCGCAGCCACCGCGCGATGAACCAGACACACCTCCGCCGCATTGCAGACCGACGGGCGGGAGGTCTTGGCGTTGACCATGATACGCACCGCCATATCCAAATCGGCGGATTTGTCAACATACACATGGCAGATTCCGGTTCCGGTCTGGATGCAGGGAACCGTTGCGTTCTCCACGCAGGCGCGGATCAGTCCCGCACCGCCGCGCGGAATCAGCAGATCGACCAGCCCGTCCGCCGTCATCAGCTCGGTTGCGCTCGCCCGGCTGGTATCCTCCAGCAGGTTGATGCAGTCCGGCGATACGCCGGGGATTTCCGCCGCCGCAATGCCCGCCTTGAGTGCCGCCATGACCGCAAGGCAGGTGGCGTGCGCCTCCTTGCCGCAGCGCAGGACGCAGGCATTCCCGCTCCGGAGCGCCAGTGCTACTGCGTCGGATGTCACATTGGGGCGGCTTTCGTAAATGATTGCGATCAGACCGAACGGAACCCGCACCTTGCGGATGACCATGCCGTTGGGGCGCGTGACTTCCGACAGTACCTCGCCGACCGGGTCGGGCAGGTGTGCCACATCCCGCACCCCCTGCGCCATACCGGCGATGCGCTTGTCGGTCAGCAGGAGCCGGTCTGCCATGACGGGCGTGATGATCCCGGCAGACGCCGCCATGTCTCGCGCGTTGGCGGCAAGGATGTCGCCCTCGTGTGCGAGCAGACTGTCTGCCATGCAGAGCAGGAGGCGTTCCTTGTCCGCCTGACCGACCGACGCCAGCGCGCGCGACGCCGCCTTGGTTCTGACCAGTATCTCATGGGTGGTCTGCATACTCATACCTCGCACGTCCGCTTTCCGGACAGAAATTTTGTGCCGACCGGGCGTCCCTCCGCGATATCATACAGCAGGAGCGGATCCTGCCCATTGGCAATCACCATATCCACGCCCGCCGCTCCGGCAATCTGCGCCGCCCGCAGCTTTGTCACCATGCCGCCGGTGCCGAGTGCGGAGCCTTTTCCGCCTGCCAGCGACAGAATATGCTCATCCAGCTTTTCCACGACCGGGATCAGCCGCGCGTGCGGGTTGATATGCGGGTCTTGGTCATACAGCCCGTCGATGTCCGAGAGCAGAACCAGCAGGTCTGCGTTCACGCTGGCTGCCACCGTTGCGGACAGCGTATCGTTGTCCCCGATGCCCAGCTCCTCCGTGGAAACGGTGTCGTTCTCGTTGATGATGGGCAGAACGCGGAATGCCAGCAGACGTTCCAGCGTGTTGTGGAAATTCTCCTTGCGCACCGGGTCGTCGATGTCCGGTGCGGTAATCAGTAACTGTGCCACCGTATGGTTGTGCTCGGCGAACAGTCTGTCGTAAATGTACATCAGCTCGCACTGCCCGACGGCAGCCGCCGCCTGCTTGGTCGGAGCGTCCGAGGGGCGCGTGCTGAGGTTCAGCTTGCCGACGCCCATGGCGATGGCGCCGGAGGACACCAGAATGATTTCGTGCCCGGCGTTCTTCAGGTCGCTGATGACGCGGCACAGGTCTGCCACGCGGCGGATGTTGGTCCGTCCGGTGGAATGGGTCAGGGTAGATGTTCCGATCTTGATAACGATTTTCATGTCTTTTTCCGATTCCTGCTTTCCGATAATTCCGCGTGATTACACTTTGCACGTTAAAAGGTATGCATTGCCCGCCGGTCGTTTACGGTTCGGCGGGGGCTTCCGCCGGTTTCTTTTCCACCGGATCTATCATGTATTTCCGGATGACAGGCCATGCCGCATAGGTGTACATGAATGCCGACAGCGCGGGGACAATGAAGAAGGGGATGGCAATGATGCCGTATATCCGCATGGGGATGCATACCATGACCACTGCCACGCACAGCCCCAGCAGGACACCGATGCCGAGGATAGCCATCAGATTCCGCTTGATGCCCAGAGCCGTAAAAATCAGCGCGTTCTTGAGAATCTTGCGGGTCTTCATGTCGAAGGTCACCAGCATGACATAGATATAGAAACGCATCACGCTCCAGATGATGAACAGCGCCACGATCATGATGTACATGAAATTGGTGAAGCCGGACGGTGCAGCATAGTAGAAGTACTGGAAATCAAAGCCGAGCGCAAAGAGCACCAGGCAGTCTAGAAGCCCCAGGAAGAACCCCTGCTTCAGGTTGCGGCGGATGGCGTAGAAGTAGTCCGAAATGATAAAGACGCCCTCTCCCTTGACCAGATTCCGCAGGATATAGGCAGAGCCGACCTTCTGCCAGCCGTACGTGACAACCTGAAAGACAGCCAGTCCGGCGATGATCCACCAGATGGGCGTATTGTACGCGTGTACGCGGAAAAGACCGGAGAACAGGCTGAGCAGTGTATTTCCGGTTGCCGTCGGCGCGGCAGTCTGCGCACCCAGCAGGGCAGGGTACAGCGCAAAGTACTGACTGTCCGCCTTAGGTCCCGTGAAGTACGCAAAGAAGCACAGCAGGGGCGGCAGAAACTGTACCAGCAACAGGAGGTTGACCGATATCAGCTTCCAGAATTTGCGCCCCAGCAGCTTGAAAAAATAGCCCAAAGTGGGTGTGGTGTCCTCCCCTTTTTCAACGCCGCGCCCGTCCCGCATGGGGTTGAGCAGGCGCAGGGGACCTTTACCTTTTTTTGTGGAACTCATGGCTGTGTACTTCCTTCTTGTTTTTCGGCTTGATGCTTTCTGAATTACGATCAGAGAAAGACCAGTGCTGTATACAGTCCGCAGACAGCGGCACCTGCCGCCGCTGATGCCAGCAACCCTGCCAGATGTCGTCGCATGAGCGGGGACAGACCGCGCACGCCGGACGGATGCTGGAGGGCAGGATCGGAAATATTGCCTGCCGTTGCCCGGCACCACAGCGACAGCGCGAGCCGCAGAATGAGCAGCAGAGCGGTGCGGAGCAGGTACGGGATCGGCGACCTGCCTGCCAGTACCAGCGCACCCAGCGCGGCTCCGTCGCACAGTCCGCGCAGGGCAAGAATCCCGGCGCAAAGTGCCCCGCCGCAACAGCACAGCCCGGCTACGCCAAACAGGATGAGAGCGGGCAACAACGCCAGCGACACCCGCACCCAGAACAGGAGGGGATGTATGCCTGCCGGCAGATGGGCGGACACGACGCGCATAGCATCGGCGCTGTCCATGCACAGGCGTACAGACAGGAAACCGCCTGCCAGCGTGCCCAGCGAGATCAGACTGTCCGCGCTCAGCCATCCCCTGAGGGGCAGGCGGGACAGCGTATCCCTGGCGGTTGCGGCAAATGCGGACAGCGGGAGCAGAAACCTTCCGGGATTGTGACTCATGACAAACACCTCCGTTACAGGACCGTATCGGCAGAGTGTATGAGCGCGGGGCGGTCGGTATGCCGCGATGTCCGGAATGTTACCCCACAGTATAGCAAAAAAATGTGTTTCTGGTATGAACAAATGCGGCGGGGGAAAAGTATTTTTGCGCGAGGCGGGAGCTCATTCCGCCTCGCGTGTCAGCTTCTTGATCCAGGTATAGCGATTGACTTTGATACAGCCGGGGATGCATTTGAGAACCTGATCGGCGTTGAGACAGCAGATGACTGCTACCGGGGACCATTTGAACACGAACGCCGCCAGCAGGGACAGCGGGATCACGATCAGCCAAATGTTGATAAGGTCATCCCAAAAGACGAACCGGGCATCTCCGCCGCCGCGGATAAGTCCGATGATGGTGGGCATTTCATAGGCGGTGCCGAAGCCGGTGAAGCACAGCACCAGAATGAACTGCTCTGCCAGATGATAGGTTTCCGCCGACATATCATACAGCGACAGGATGGGGTAACGCAGGGCGAACAGAAGCAAACTGGTACACAGCCCGATTCCGAGAAACATGAGCTGCAGTGTGCGGGTATATGCCTTGATCCGATCCATCTGCCCACTGCCGATGGCGGTTCCGATCAGGATGGATGCCGCCGACGCCGCACCGACCGAGGCAACCTTGAGCGTCTGGAACAGTGTGGATGCCACCGAATTGGCGGCGATGGCGTTCTCGTTCATATGCCCCAGAATGGCGGTCTGGAGAGCCACCGCCACGCCGAACATCAGGGACGTGAACAGCATGGGGCGGATCAGCCGGAGGAAGTCCTTCATGAGCGCACGGTCGGGGCGGAAGATGTCAGCGATGCGCCAGCCGAGCTTTTTGTCAGCCCGCAGAGCAAATATAAGCACCACGGCTAATTCCATGGTACGCGCCGCCGCGGTGGCGATGGCGGCACCGGTAGCGCCCAGCGCG